>Ga0164292_10001812_pt1 | contig 17399 bp, 17 predicted proteins | sample GEODES117metaG_FD_111486 | JGI IMG/M metagenome (GOLD analysis project Ga0164292, IMG submission 111486) | Eutrophic lake water microbial communities from Lake Mendota, Wisconsin, USA - GEODES117 metaG | ecosystem: Environmental > Aquatic > Freshwater > Lake | place: USA: Lake Mendota...
TCGCGACGGCGCAGCAGATGCTCGGCGAAGTTGAGGCGCGTGCCCACAAACCAGCGCGGCCCTTCCCAATGGCCGTCGGCCACATGCGGCGGGCGCATGACGTCGCCGTTCTCCAGCACCGTCTCCCAGGGCGCATCCGCCGACCCCGGACCATCGGCCATGATCTGCGCCGCACGCCACACTTCGGCCCAGAACGCCTCGAGGTGCTCCACCGACCAGCGCTGCAAGGCATGCGCGTCGGTCACGTCGGGCGGGACGACGCCGCGCGCCAGCAGATCCTGCCGGAACGCCGCGAGCCGCGCGTTCGCCACATCTGCCGCTGACGGCTCCCAGAGCGGCCGATCGTTAGTCGACATGTCGCGCCTCCTTCACTTCGTCACGGGCCAGCGTGACCGCATGGCATGAGGGTCCGTGTGCTTCGCAGTACCAGCCGTGGCGATCGTGGAACACCAGATGCGGGGCATCGTTCGGGCGCAGTCGCACGCGTACGAGGTGCTCCACGCCGGTACGCGGCCCCACCACGGCCCGCGCATCCAGCACGTCCACCACGGGCTTCACCGGGAACAGATCGAACTGCACCGGCGCAATCGCCGATGCGTCGATCGGCGGCGTCCCTTTGCGGGACGACGGCCGAACGGACGGGCCGGACTTGCGGGCGGGTGTCATGCGTGAGGCGCTGGTGGCGACGACCGGAACATGCCTCAATGCTCGCCATCTGCGCCCGGCAGCGCCAGCGACTCGCGCCACGAACAGGGGCAGAAACTCGGAGCGATTGCCCGCCAGTACATGCGCTCACGCCGATGCGCCGCCGGTCCATCGCAGCACCGCGGCGCCCATGGCCACACCGGCGCCGGCGCAGGAGAGCGCCACGACATCACCCGACGTCATGCGCCCCTGCTGCACCGCCGCGTCGAGCGCCATGGGGAGACTGGCCGCCCCGACGTATCCCACGTCGGCGAATTGAGGATGCGGCAACTCATCGGCCTCACACGCCCCGACGCACAACGCGACGGTCTCGCGAACCGCGGCCCGGCTCGGGTGCGCCCACAGCCAGTGCCCCACCGCCGTGGGGGTCACACCGGCGCATGCCAGCGTGCTCTCCATGAGCTGCGCCCACTCGGCGGGCAATGTGTCGCGGTACTCCCGCAGCACGCGTAACCGATTCTGCAGCCCCGCATCGAGCACGGTCGGCGTGATGGGCGTGCGGGTGCCGCCGGCGAATACGCCCACATCGTGACTGTGCGCCCCCATGGTGCGGCAGCGTGCCGCCAGGACCCCCATGGCTTCGCCGGCACTCAGCACCACGGCCCCTGCCCCATCGCCGTACACGGGGACGGTGCGCGCATCGTGCAGATCGAGATACCGGGACATCGCGCTCACGCCCACCACCACCGCATGTCCGATATGCGGTTCGAGAACAAGCGCCTTCCACGCATAGTCGAGCGCACTCACGAAATCGGCACCACCCGCCCCGATATCGAGGGCATGCGCGGCTGCCAGCTCGAGCCGACCATGCACCACGCTCGCGGTGGGTGGCGTCACGAACTCGGGCGTGTCCGTGGCCACCACCAGCAGCCCGACCTCGTGCACCGCCACACCCGCCGACGCGAGCGCGTTACGCGCCGCCTCCTCCGCCAGATCGGCCGTGCTTTCGTCGGGTCCGCACCAGTAGCGCTGCGTCACGCCATGCTGCTCGACGATCTGCGCCGCCACCTCGCGCCCGAGCATGGCGCCGAGCTCGGCGTTGGTGACCAGCCGGGCCGGGAAGGCACTGCCGGTGCCGGTCACCGCGACGCCGCGCAACGTGGAGAAACTCGTCATGCGGGCACGTTAATGCCGGTGGGAAGGGTCCCTCGGGCCGCCGCGGCCCCCTAACTTCCCGCCATGACCTCGGTGCGCACCACGAAGGAATGGCTCGTTGTCGGCACACCGCCGGCGCGGAAACCCCGATCGCTGTGGGTGCGCGTCCTCGTGGGGCTCACCTCGACCACCGCGCTGCTGGGGACGGCCGCGCTGGTGGCCGCCGCGGCCATCGTCCCGCCCATCGGCGCACGCAGAGTAGCGCGCGATGCCGCGCTCAACGAAGTCTCGGCCATGATGCAACCCGGCGAGCGCGTGGTCTCGCAGGCATTCGCATCCCAACGACGCTGGACCGACATGTGGCGCGAGTCGTTCGGCGTCGTGGTGGCCACCGACCGGCGTCTCCTGTACGTGGGGGCGCCACCCACACCGTTGCTGCGTCCGCGTGACGATGGACCGCTGGAGCTGCTGGTGGAGAGCTACCCGTACGACGCCGCCTTTACGCTGGAACCGCGCACCCTGTTGTGGGGGCGCCAACGCGGGCTCGTGTTGCGAACGCCGGGTATGGCCGTGGACTTCCTGGTGGACGACGAGGCGTGGAACGAGGCCCGACGCGTGGCCGAGGCGAGTGCAGCGGCGCGCGGTGTCGCGACACGCGAGCTCGAGCAGGTGGACCAGCGCGTGCGCGAGGCGCCGCGCCGTGCCGAAGAGTACGTGCCGTACGTTGTGCGCCGGGGCGAAACGCTGACGGGGCTGGCGCGACGATTTCGCACCAGCCCCGACGTACTGCGTCAATTGAATCGGCTCGAGCAGGATGAACTGAAAGTGGGGCAGCAGCTGCGTGTCCCGAAGGTCGTCGCCGCCGATTCCCTGCCCTGATCGACCGTCCGTTACTGGCCGAGGACGATCGCGAACACGAGCGGCGCCACGATGCTGGCGTCCGACTCGATGATGAACTTCGGCGTATCGATGGCCAGCTTGCCCCACGTGATCTTCTCGTTAGGCACCGCGCCCGAGTACGAACCGTACGACGTGGTCGAATCGCTGATCTGGCAGAAGTAGCCCCACAGCGGCACTTCGGTGCGCCCGAGATCCTGATGCAGCATGGGCACGACACAGATCGGGAAGTCACCCGCGATACCACCGCCGATCTGGAAGAATCCAATCGACGTGTTCTTGGTCATCTGCGTGTACAGATCGGCGAGATACATCATGTACTCGATGCCGCTCTTCACGGTGTGGACATTCTTGATGTCCCCTTCCATGCAGTGGCCCGCGTAGATGTTGCCGTTGGTGCTGTCTTCCCAGCCCGGCACGATGATCGGGATGTTCTTCTCGGCCGCGGCCACCATCCACGAGTCCTTCGGGTCGATCTGGTAGAACTCCTTGAGCTTCCCGCTGTTCAGGATGCGGTACATGAACTCGTGCGGGAAGTAGCGCTCGCCCGCGCGGTCGGCCGCCTGCCACTCCTCGAGCACGGCCTTCTCGATGCGGCGAATCGCTTCCGCTTCGGGGATGCACGTGTCGGTCACGCGATTGAAATGCTGGTCGAGCAACTTCTGCTCGTCTTCAGGCGTGAGATCGCGGTAGTTGGGGACGCGCGCGTAGTGATCGTGCGCGACGAGGTTGTAGATGTCCTCTTCGAGATTCGCGCCCGTGCACGTGATCATGTGCACCTTGTCCTGACGGATCATCTCGGCGAGCGAGATCCCCAGCTCGGCGGTGCTCATCGCCCCCGCGAGCGTCACCATCATCTTGCCGCCCTTGTCGAGGTGGCTGATGTAGGCGTCGGCCGCATCGATCAGCGCCGCGGCGTTGAAGTGACGGTAGTTGTGACGCAGAAACGCCGTAACCGGCGCAGAAGTGGACGAAGCCATGGTTTGATCGGGAATGTCGGTCAGGCCCACGCGCCCCCACCGCCCCCACGGGTCGGTCCGGCGCAGCCAAGCAATCTAACCGTTTCGGGATCGTCAGTCGCGACGACGCAGCGCGAGCCACAGGCCGGCGCCTCCGAGCAACACGGCAATCGTGCCGGCGCCATTGAGTGCTGCTCCCACGGCGGCGGCCACCAGCAGGATCGCGGGGAACGCGGCGCTCGCCCCGTTGGGGCGCGGGGCACGCGCGCCGTCGGTGGCCTCACCCGCGGCCGCGGCCGCTCCCCAACCGATCCCGGAGAGTTCGCCGACGAACGGGTCGTCGCGCCGTATGTCCACCGAGGGAATGAACACGGCCCCAACGGGAAGACCGGGCGGGACGACAACACTCCCACCCATGACTTCCTGCCGGCGCTCGAGCGCCCGCGTGGCCGAGGTTTCCGCGAGCAGGGACAGCCCAAGACGGATCGGGACGAGCGGCCCAAGCTCCGTCTCGTCCGGAAAGAGCGCCCCGACCGCCCCCTCGGTCTCCAGCCGACGCGTATTGCCGTCCGCCCCTTCCACGAGCACGGCCAGCACGCGACGTACCTCCGGCGGCACTGATGGACCGAGCCGGCGCAGGAGGCGCTCGGCATCAGCGGTGCTGCGCGCCGTGTCGACGGCGGTGGAGTCACGCAACACGGGCAGCAGCTGCGTCATGAGCGAGGAGAGTGGCGAGGCCTCGATACCCGGGATCGCGGCCCCGACGCCCTCGGGGCGCACCGCGAGCAGCAGCGCGGCCAGGACCTGCCTGGCCGCGTGCGCTTCCCCAGGCGTACAGGCCGCGGCCAGCGTCCCACCGGCCGAGCAGGCACGCAGTAGCGTGCGGGCCGCATTCATGAGCGTATCGTCGGGGAGGGTGCGCAGAGCGCCGCCGAGCTCGCGGAAGGCCGTGGCGACGAGGTCCCCGCTTTCCGTGTGCGGCGTGCCGCTGATGACGGCCTCCACCAACTCATCGCCGGACTCCGGCATCGGCGCTGCCGTAGGCGCCGCGACGGGCTCTTCCACTGGCTCCGCCACCGGCTCTGCCACCGGCTTTGCCACCGGCTCCGCGATCAGTGGCAGGACCGGCGGCCCCGGCGGCTTCGCGGTCGACGCCACCTCCGTCATGTCGTCGTCGATCAATACGACGCGTGCGGCAGTGCGGGTACGGTCGGTCGAGGCGGTTCGCACCGTCGCCCTTGCCCACGCGAGCGCCGGATGGTCCGGGGCGGTATAGGCGATCTGCTGAAGCAGGTCAGCCGCATCGTCGGCATGTCCCTGTCGCGCCAGCACCACGGCCTGCTGTGCCAGCAGTACCGGATCGTCTGGTGCGGCATCCAGGGCGGGATACAACGCCGCTCGTGCCCCCGAGAGGTCACCCACGAGCGCCCGTGCGACCGACTGGACCAGCCGCAGGGCGAGCGACTGGGGCTGCATCTCGAGCCCCTCGCCCGCGACGGTGTCTCCCTCTTGGGGATGTCCCAGCACCGTGAGCGCGCCGGCCCGCAGATACCACCCTTCTTCACTGCCTTCGGCCCGCCCCCACACCGCATCGAGCGACGCGAGCGATTCGGCCGGCTGGCGCTGGAGCAGATGGCGCCTGGCCGTTTCGAGCCCCATTTCCATGGCGACCGGCGTCGCCGCTTCGCGCGACTCGAGGAGATCGGGCGCGAAGAGGAGATCCTCGAGCGCGACCCCACTGCGTCCGAGTGGCGAGGCAGTCGGCGTACGCGGTCCCACCCGTTCCACCGGTACCACCGCGCGCGACGGCGCCGCCGGCCGCACAGGTGCGGACGGCGGAATCGGGACGCCACCAGCGCCGCCCGGTCCCGTTATGTCAGGGGGCATACCGAAGGTATCGGCTTACACCTGCGCTTACACCAGCGCTTCGACCAGCGCTTCCTCGTCGTCCACCCGGACGTAGCGGTCGAGTCCGTCCACCCACCGATACGCACCACCGTGGGCATCGAGCGCCAACGGGCGTCTCGTGGCGCTGTGTTCGTACAGGCGCAATTCACCCACATCGACTGGCCCGGGCACGAAGCCGATGAACCAGAAGGCCCCGGAGGCCTCGATGGCGGCGACGCCGAACACACTCGCCAGCGCCCGCTGAAGCGGGTACCAGTCGGGCGGTCGATACGGAGGGAAGATATCGTCGGACATGGGCATGATATTCTCCCGCTGGACGCCCTGTCCCGACCTCCGTCACGAATCGTCACGCCGTTGGCCGCGGTCGTTCGATCGTAACGGGTGTGGCCCCCAAATCCGATCGCACCAGACAGCGGGACACGAAGGCCGCAGCGAGCGCCAGCGATTCGCGCGCCTCAGGAAGCACGGCCGGGAAGAACTGCCACACGTGTGGCACCCGGGGCCACCACTGGCTTTCCACGAGGACGCCAGCGTCACGCGCCCGCTGCGCCACCCGCATCGCGTCATCGCGCAGCACCTCGTCGAGACTCGCATGCACGAGGAGTGGCGGGAAGCCTGCGAACTCTCCGTAGAGCGGCGACACCAGCGGGTCGTAGGGATCGGCGCTGCCAAGATAGAAGCACGTGGCGCGGCGGATGGTGTCGCCGGCGAACATCGAACAGCGGTCGCTGTTCTCGTCGAGCGAGGCCCCGGTTGCGGCTAGATCGGCCCATGGGCTGAAGGTCACCACGCCGGCCGGCAAGGGGACACCATCGGCCTTCAACCGATGCACGAGCGCCAGCGCCAGCCCGCCTCCCGCCGAATCCCCCGCCACGATCAACCGCGATGGGGACACACCGCGCGCCTCGAGGAGAAACCGATAGGCCGCCAACGCATCGTCGAGTGCGGCCGGGAACGGGTGCTCGGGCGCCAGTCGATACTGCGGCACCCACGCTTCCCCACGGATGCGCTGCACCAGCGAGCCCACGAGCGACCGATGCGTTGCCGGGCTGCACCCGATGTACCCGCCGCCATGCAGATACAGGACCGTCGGGGCCGCATCGCCGGCCTCGGGACACCCGGCCCACTCGCCTCCCGGCCACGTGCCTTCGGGGGGACGCACACCGAAGCGCGCCCCCGTGCTGCTCGCCAACAACCAGCGCACACTTTGCGGCTGGCCCATCTTGGCCCGGATCCACTGCGGATCGATGGGGCGCAGCGCATACGGACGCATGCGCGCCGCCACCAGCCAGTGCACGAGGTGCGCCCGCCAACTGGCTCGGGTGGCCATCAGACGCCGACCTGCTTCTCCACGCGATCGCGATAGTGGCGGCTCAGGCGCAGGCGCGTTCCATCCTCGAGAATCACGACATAGTCACCCGAGAACCACTGCTGCATCTCCCGCACTCGATTGAGGTTCACGATCGTGGAGCGATGAATGCGCGCGAAGAGGCGCGGGTCGAGCGTTTCCTCGAGATGAGAAATCCGCTCGCGAATCGTGTGGGCCGTCTTGCCGACATGCAGTCGCACGTAGTTGCGGTCGGCCTCGATCCAATCGATCTCGGTGGTCTTCACGAAGAACATGCGCCCATCCTGCTTCACCAGAATGCGGCTGGCGTAGCGACCGTTCGCGCCGGCCGCGGCGACTGGTGCGCTCGGGGCCGCGGCACCGGCAAGCGACGCGAGCGCCGTGGCGCCATCGCGCGCCTCGGACACCCCACCATCGGCCAGACGACGCACCGTTTCCAGCAACTCACCGAGCCGCTCCGCCGCCACCGCATTCGCACGCTGCTTGCGCGCCTTGTCGAACGCGGCGCGGAAGCGCTCGCCGTCCACCGGCTTGAGCACGTAGTCCACGGCGTGCACATCGAAAGCCCGCTGCGCATGCTCGTCGTACGCCGTCACGAAGAGCACCATGGGAACCGGACCGCCCTCGATTTCGCGCAGCACGCCGAAACCGTCGAGTCCGGGCATCTGCACATCGAGACAGACGAGGTCAGGCTGCCGTTCACGAATCATCGTGACCGCCTCTGTGCCGGACTCCGCCTCGCCCACGATCTCCACGTCGGTCTCGTTCTGCAGCAAGCGGCGTACACGCTGGCGCGCCAGCGCCTCGTCATCCACGATCAGAACTCGCACTCGTGACTCTCCCCTCCAGTTGACGGATCGACACCCGCCGATGGGTCACGTCGGGAGGTACGACGTAACGACGAGGCGTCGATGAGACTGTCCCCAATAGCAGCGGCCACGCGCCGATTTTCCAGTTCGCGCCCCGTGCAATCCCGGGCGCGCCGGTGCATCATGGCATACCGCACACCCCAGATAAACCCCAAATGACCATGCATTGTTGCATGGTGGCCCCGTCACACAGCACCGGCGATTCGTCTCACCCATGTCCACTTCGTCACAGCCACTGACCATCGCCGACGAAGGCGCCCGCCTGCGCCGCCTCACACGCATCCTCTTCGCGATCGTCTGGGTCATCCCCTCCGGCCTCGCGGCGCTGCAGTTGACCGTGGTCGGCGACGCCTCAGGGACGCACTACGGCATTGGCACGTCGCTCCTCTGGCAGGGATCCGCGTGGATGCTATGGGGACTCTGGTCGCAGCTCCTGCTTACCCTCATCGACCGGGTGAAGCTCGACACCGCGCGAGCACTGCCGTGGCTGTCGGTACATATCGGCATGACCGTCGTGATCAGCGCCGCCAACGTGCTCGCCATTGCGTGGCTTGATCACGTCTTCGGCGCGGTGGGCCAGGTCACCAGCTATGCCTTCGCCCTGCGCGTCGTGCTGGTGAACCATCTCGACATTCAGGTCGTGCTCTACTGGGCGGTGCTCGGCGTCGCCTACATGGTCGAATTCGTCCGCCGCTATCGCGAGCGCGACCGCGCGGCCGCCGAACTCGAACAGAAGCTCGCCCGCACGCAGCTCGAGGCGCTGCGCATGCAGCTCAATCCACACTTCCTGTTCAACGCCCTCAACTCGGTCGCCGAGCTGATGGAGATGGACGTCAAGGAAGCACAGCGGACCCTCATTCGTGTGAGCGACTTGCTGCGCCTGTCGCTCCGCTCGGCAGGGCAGTCGCTCATCCCGGTATGGCAGGAGATCGAGCTCGTGGAGCTCTACCTGCAGATTGCGCGTGTGCGCTACGGCAGCGGCCTCGAGGTGGACATCGATGTCGATCCCAATGCCGTCGATCTCATGGTCCCCAGTTTTCTGCTGCAGCCGCTCGTGGAGAACGCGCTCAAGCACGGCCTCGCCCCCGGCCACCCCGACCAGTCGATCGCGGTGCGGCTGGCTCGTGTGGGGGGCAGCCTCGAAATCGTGGTGGAGGACAACGGCAAGGGACTCGACGGCCTGCTCACCACGAGTGGCCGATTCCTCGCCGCCGTCCCGTCCGTGGATGGCCTCGGCATCGGCCTCACCAACACGCGGTCACGCCTCGCCATGTTGTACGGCGATCGCTACGCGTTCCGCATGAGCAATCAGAGCAGCGGCGGCTGTCGGGTGGACATCAAGCTGCCCATCGAGAACTGATTGCTTACACGAAGGCCGAGTGTCCGGTGATCGCCCGCCCGACGATCATGGTGTTGATCTCGTTGGAGCCTTCGTAGCTGTAGATGGCCTCCGCGTCGGCGAAGAGCCGGGCCACATGGTACTCCAGAAGAATCCCGTTACCGCCCAGTGCTTCCCGGGCCAGCGCAACGGTTTCCCGGCATTTGGCGGCGCAGAACTGTTTGGCCAACGCCGAGAGTTCGTCCTTGGGCCCCAGCTGGTCCTGCAGCTCCGAAGCGCGCAGTGCGAGACCGATCATCGCCGTGATGTTGCCGAGCATCTTCACCAGCATGTTCTGCACGAGCTGGTAGCTCGCGATGGGCTTGCCGAACTGCATGCGCTCGCCGGCGTAGCGTAGGGCGTACTCGTAGGCGCCCATGGCGCATCCCACGCCCTGCCAGGCGGTACCGCAGCGCGCCGTCACCAGCACCCGCTGCGTATCGGCAAAGCTGCGCGCGTTCTGCAGACGATCGGCCTCGGCCACGCGCACTTCGCGCAGCGTGATCAGTCCGTTGTGCACCGTGCGCTGTGCAATCTTCCCCTGCATCATCTCCGCCGAGTATCCCGGCAGCGAGGTGCGCACGATGAATCCCTTCACCGTTTGGTCGGCCTCGTCACGCGCCCAGATCACCACCACGTCGCACCAGGTGGAGTTGCCGATCCACTTCTTCTGGCCGTTGAGCACCCACGTGTCACCTTCACGGCGACAGGTGGTGGTGAGGCCGCGCGCCACCCCTGAGCCCACGTCCGGCTCCGTGAGGCCAAAGGCCCCCACGATGTCCCAGCGGCGCATCGGCGGCAGCCACTCGGCCTTCTGCTCCTCGGAACCGCACAGGGCGATAGAGCCCATGCACAATCCGGCATGCACCCCGAAGAACGTGGCGAGCGACGGATCGACGCGCGCGAACTCCATGCTCAGCAAGCCGTCGGAAATGGTGGCATGCGCGGCGTGCTCCGGCGTGTACTTCTCCCGCAACAGGTCGAGGTCCTTCATGCGCGAGACCAGATACTCCCGCGGGAACTCCGCCTTTTCCCAATACGCATTGGCCTGCGGCTCCCACTCCTCGCTCATGAAGCGCCGCAACTTCAACCGTTCGGCGTTGATCTCGTCCGGAACGGTAGCGAACCAGTCGTAGAAGTCGCTGGTGACGATCGGAGCACGGGAGCGGGACACGGCGGGTCTCACGGAAACACTGCGACCAGGTCGCAGGGAGCGGGATGCTAAGGAGCAGGAAGCAGAATGCCTCCCGCCGAGAGTATAATGCGACAAGTGGCGCCCCTGCTCCCGGCGTCTCTCTCCCGGTCCCCTGCCCCTGCCTCCGGTGTCTCTGGCCCGCACCCTTTCCAAACTCGGTTATGGCACCCGGAAGGAGACCGAGCGCCTCCTCGCCGCGCGTCGCGTAACGACGGTGCATGGCGTGGTACTGGGCGACCGGGACACCGCCACGCATGGTGACATCCGCGTGGACAGCGAACCGCTCGATCCGCCGCTGGGAAGCGTGGTACTGCTACATAAGCCGGTGGGATACGTGTGCTCCACCAGCGACCGCCCGCCGCTGGTGTATGACCTGCTTCCGTCACGCTTCCCGCACCGGGACCCGATCATGGCAACGGTCGGGCGGCTCGACGCCGACACCTCGGGGTTGCTGCTCCTCACCGACGACGGCCCGCTCAATCACCAGCTCACCTCACCACGCTGGCACCTGCCCAAGTGCTACGACGTGTCGCTGTCCGAGCCCCTGCGCGGTGATGAGGCGGCGCTGTTCGACGCCGGTACCCTGATGCTCCAGGGCGAGAGCACGCCGCTGCTGCCGGCCACGCTCGAGGTGATCGCCCCGCAGCGCGCCCGCCTGACGATCCGCGAAGGGCGATATCACCAGGTGCGGCGCATGTTCGCCGCCACCGGCAACCACGTTACCGCGCTGCAGCGTGTGTCGTTCGGGCCCCTCGCGCTCGGTGACCTGCCCGAGGGGCACTGGCGCATGCTGGCCAGCGACGAGGTCATGCAGCTACGCGACGCCGCACGCGCCGCCAAGGCGGCGCAGCGCTAGCCCTCGCAGCGCTAACCCTCGCAGCGCGCGCCATCGCTCAACGCGTGGCCGGAACCGACTCCGCAAGCAATCGGCGTAAGGCCGGTCGCAAGGTGAGCGGGCCCACCGGGCCCATCACGGCATGTCGAACCACACCGGCCTTGTCCACGAGGAAGCTCGTGGGATAGCCACGCACGCCGCCGAACGCACCGATCACATCCGCGCCAACGATCGCCACCGGATAGGTGATATGCCGCTCGGCGAGAAACGCGTCGACGGTGTTCGCAGGGCCGCGGTCGACCGAGAGCCCGAGCATCACGAGGCCTTCTGCCGCGTATGTATCAGCCAGCTGCTGCAACGCCGGCATTTCAGCGCGGCACGGCGGACACCACGTGGCCCACACGTTCACGAACACCACCCGACCACGCAGGCTGTCCGGCGTAATCGTGCGACCGTCGCGGGTGGTCACGGTGTAGACCGGTACGCGCGCCTCCTTGAGGCGGGCACCGATCAATGCCTCCACATGGGGCCAGCAGCGCGGCGCCGCCCAGAGGAGCACGGCCGCCGTGAACAGATTTGACAACGTGAGCCATCGGGGGACCCAGCTCGGCACCCACCGCGACGTCTGTGAAGACACGCTTCCGCCGCGAGACGCCGGCCCCGGCTCAGCCACGCCGCACGCCGCCGATGACCTTGAAGCGCCGGCCATCATGTGCGGTACGCACCTCACCGAAACACTCGGCGATCAGTCGTTCGTACGGCAACGTGCGATTGGCCACGAGGTACAACCGACCGCCCGGGGCAAGATGGGCATAGGCCTGCTCGATGAATGCCCGCGGGATGGCCAGCTCCGTCCCCTTGCCGAGGTGAAAGGGTGGATTGCTCACCACCACGTCCACGCGTTCATCGCCGGCGGCCGAGGCCACATCACTCGCGCGCACCTCCACGTTGCCGCTGCCGGCGTGTGCCGCGGTGCGCGCGGCGCAGCGTACCGCATCAGCATCGGCATCGAGCATGAGTACACGGCCCATCGGCGTCCACCGTGAGGCCGCCACACCGAGAATGCCCGCGCCGCAACCGAGATCGATGACCGACTCGCCATTATCGATGCGCATCAGGTCGGCCAGAATGGCCGTGGCTTCGTCCACGTGTTCCCACGAGAACACACCGGGACGGGTACTGGCCACGAACTCGGTCTCGGCCAACGTCACCGTGAGTTCGTAAAAGTGCTCGGCGTCGAGCCACGGGTTGGCGAACAGGTCGGCATCGCCGGGCGTACCGCTACGCTTGGTCGCCGCCAGCAGGCGACAGCCGCTGTGCTGCGCGGCAACCTGCGCGTTGCCGAACACCGTCTCGAGCAGGCGTGCCGCCGGCTTGGCCCCCTCGTCATTGGCGCCCGCCAGCAGACAGGTGCCTCCCTCGGCCAGCGCGCGGAAGGCCTCGGCCACGGCGATCTGCATGCCGAGCTTGTCGGTGGGAATACGAATCGTGACCAGGGTACAACTGTCGGCAGCAACCAGCGGATTCACCAGCGCCGCGTGATGCACCGCGTGCGCCTCGCCGGCCTGTGCGTCGAGCGTGCGTCGCGTCGCTTCGGCGTTGGTGAAGTACCGGTCGAACGCCACGGCGCGATACCCCATGGCCTTGGCAACGGCAGGCACCAGTCCGTTGCCACTGCCGAGGTGCAGCGACGAAGAGCCGTCCGACGCCGCGCGCTCACCTACCGCTTCGGCCAGCATTACCGATGGCGTGTCGATGGCTCCGTGCGCGAACACGCCGGGTTTGGTGGCAACGGTTACGGTGAGATCGCCGACCCGCGCCGGCCCCTGCTGCCATGTTTCGTACGGCGTGCCGCCGGAGGAATTGGTCATCCCTGAAACGTATCGGATCAGGCCGACGGGTGTCTGCCGCCGAACCTAGGGCGAGACCGGTCAGACGATCACACGGCCTTCGCGGAGGGCGCGGAGAGGAGACATACGGCCATGCTGTCACCCGGCGCACAGAACGACAACGCCCCCGTGGCGATCACTCGCGACGGGGGCGTTGTTGCTACAGTGGGCCTGAGAGGAGTTGAACCTCTGACCTCACGCTTATCAGGCGTGCGCTCTAACCACCTGAGCTACAGGCCCGGTGCCAGGCAGTGCAAAACGCGCCGCCGATCCACCAGAGCCGCATAATGTAGCTCCTCCTATCCCCCGCGTAAAGGGACCTGTCCGTTTTCGCGTATCGGAGGTCGGGGTTTGGCCCCCCGAAACGAAACGGGCGACCTCGTGGGTCGCCCGCGTCCTTCCTGTCACATCAGAGCGGCGCTCAGGTCAGCGATCCGAGCCGACGCTCACGCGTCGGGATCGTCTTCGTCGCCGTAGCCGAGGTCGTCGTCGTAATCGTAATCCTCGTCGTCCTCGTCCTCGTCGTCTTCATCGTCGTCGTCTTCATCATCGTCGTCGAAGTCGTCGTCGTCGTCATCATCGTCGTCGAGATCATCATCATCGTCGTCGAAGTCGACATCGTCTTCGTCCTCGTCGAGATCGTCCTCGTCGAAGCCCTCGTCATCGAAATCTTCGTCGTCGGCGGCAAGCATGAACACCGAGGACTGCACCTTCTCTTCGAGCGCGTCCAGCGACGACGACCCGAACAGCTCCAACATGGGACGATTCTCCTGCGAGTGTGAACGGATGGACTGCGTGTATCTGATGTGCGGGAGTATCGGCAGGAGGCGCCCGGGACGCAAGCCGACCCTACGCCGATATACCCAAATTTACGCCGACGCTTTCTCGCGCTTCACTTCGCGCGTGACGCGCTTGCGATCGCTCGCCGCGAGCATGCGCTTGCGCAGACGGATGCTCTGCGGCGTCACCTCGATGAGCTCGTCGTCTTCGATGTACTCGAGGGCGATTTCGAGCGTGATCTGACGGGGCGGCTCGAGCGTAATGGCTTCGTCCGCGCCCTTCGAGCGCATGTTCGTGAGCTTCTTTTCCTTGCAGGGATTCACATCCATGTCGCCCGGACGCGAATTCTCACCGATGAGCATGCCTTCATACACGGCATCGCCCGGCGTCACGAACAGTGTGGAACGTTCCTGCAGCGAGAAGAGCGCGAAGGCCACGATGGTGCCGTTTTCCATCGACACGAGCACGCCGCGCGAACGCCCAGACAGCGGCCCCGCCCACGCCCCGTATTCGAGGAACCGGTGGTGCATGATGCCGGTGCCGCGCGTGTCCGTGAGGAACTCCGAGCGATAACCGAACAGACCACGCGCCGGCACGCGGTACAGCAGACGCACGAGACCCTGCCCCGGGTTCTTCATCTCGATCATCTCGGCCTTGCGGGGGCCGAGCTTTTCGATGACCACACCCATGTATTCTTCGGGCACGTCGATCGCGAGTTCTTCGAACGGCTCGAGCTTCTGCCCGTTCTCGTCGATCCGCGTGATCACACGCGGACGCGACACCTGGAACTCGAACCCTTCGCGGCGCATCGTCTCCATGAGGATGGAGAGGTGCAGTTCACCGCGGCCGCTCACGCTCCACGCGTCGGTGGTGTCGCTGTCTTCCACGCGCAGCGCCACGTTGCGCTCGAGCTCCTTGTACAGGCGCTCCCGGATCTGACGCGACGTGACGAACTTCCCGTCCTTGCCGGCGAAGGGCGAGTTGTTGACCACGAAGTCCACGCTGATCGTGGGCTCTTCGACGCTGATGCCGGCGAGTGCTTCCGGGTTGTTCGGGTCCGTGAGCGTCGTGCCGATGTCCACGTTCTCGAAACCCGCGAGCTGCACGATTTCGCCGGCGGATGCTTCGGCGATTTCGACGCGCTCGAGCCCTTCGTAGCCATACAGCTTCGACACGCGGCCACGCACGGGGGCAGCGCTGTTGTCGGGGGTCACCAGCGTGATGCTGTCACCCATCTTCACGGTGCCGCGTTCAATACGGCCGATCGCCAGACGTCCGAGATATGCGGAGTAGTCGATGGTCGACACGAGCATCTGGAACGGACCGTTCGCATCGGTCGGCGGCGGCGGCACGGTCTTCACGATCGTCTCGAAGAGCGGCTCGAAGTCCACTGCTTCAATGTCGAGATCCATCGTGGAGATGCCGTTCTTGGCCGAGCAGTACACGACCGGTGACTCGAGCTGTTCTTCGCTCGCCTCGAGCTCGATGAACAGCGACAGCACCTCATCGTGCACGCGCAACGGGTCGGCGCCCGGGCGGTCGATCTTGTTGATCACGATGATGGGCGTCCGACCGAGCTCGAGCGCCTTGCGGAGCACGAAGCGGGTCTGCGGCATCGGGCCGTCGAACGCGTCCACCACCAGCAGCACGCCGTCCACCATGCGGAGAATACGCTCCACCTCACCGCCGAAGTCGGCGTGGCCGGGCGTGTCCACGATGTTGATCTTCGTGTCCTTCCAGCGGATCGAGGTGTTCTTCGCGAGGATGGTGATCCCGCGCTCCTTTTCGAGCGGGTTCGAGTCCATCACGCGTTCTTCGACAACCTGATTTTCGCGGAAGGCTCCAGCCTGGCGGAGCATCTTGTCGACGAGGGTTGTCTTCCCGTGGTCGACGTGGGCGATGATGGCGACGTTACGAATATCCATAGCCTTGCAACCTAGCGGAGACCGGTCGGGAGAAACAACGGGGGACGCTAATCAACGCCCGAACCGTGACTTTGGCTCCCGGCCCGTCGCTGCACCATGTCCACGGCCACCTGCATGGCCCGAATGAGACTCTCCGCGCTCGCGATCCCCTGCCCCGCGATATCCAGCGCCGTGCCGTGATCGGGTGAGGTGCGCACGAACGGCAGCCCCAGCGTGATGTTCACGGCGCTCCCGAAGCTCGCCACCTTGATAGCCGTCATCCCGACATCGTGATACGGCGCGATCACCGCATCGAACTCGCCCCGCATCGCACGCACGAACACCGTGTCCGCCGGAAACGGCCCGTACATGCCGCAGTCACGCGCCACCGGGGCCAGCAGGTCGTCGTCCTCGGTGCCGAAGCGGCCACCGTCGCCGGCATGGGGATTCATGGCGCAGAGCGCAATGCGCGGCGCCGCGATGCCCAGATCGTTCCGCAACCCGGCCACGGTCGTGGCATGGGTTTGCACCAGCACGTCGTGCGTGAGCGCTGCCGGCACGTCGCGCAGCGCGATGTGCGTGGTGGCGAGCACCACCCGCAAGCGGTCACTGGCGAGCATCATGGCCGTGGGGACCCCCGCCAGATGCCCGAGCATCTCGGTGTGTCCGGGAAAGTCGTAGCCCCCCGCCTGCAATGCGTGCTTGTCGAGGGGGGCGGTCACCAGACCGTCGAGCACGCCGGCCAGCGCGAGCCGTGCCGCGCGCTCCACGGCCATCCCGGCGAAGCGGCCCCCCTGAGCCTCATCGGCCGCGGCGTCGCCCGTGGGTCGCCACGCGCCGAGGTCGTCGTCCACCGGCACGCCGGCCCGACGCGGCCCGATGACCCGCCACGACACGAAGGCGCTCAGCGCCGCGATTCGCGGATCACCGAGCGCCTTGGCGATGATCTCCGGACCAATGCCCCGCGGATCGCCGAGCGTCAGTCCCATGGTGATCACCGGTTGTCGCCTCCCTGCTTGGCCGGATCGTACCGCACGCTCACGTACGTCTGCTTCTTCAGGTTGTCGATGAGGCGCCGCATCTTGCGCTCCTCCGACAGCTGTTCACGAATGCGATCACGCGCCTCCGCCAGCGTCCATTCGCCGGCCTCGTCGAGGAAGGTGACCTGCGCCACGATGAACTTGGCTACGCCCGCCGATGGATCGGGGAGCGGAAACGGCTCGAGCACCTGGTTGAGCTTGGCCCCTTCGAGGGCATTGCGGTACGGCTCGGGGAGCTCGCTGCGCGGATACTCGGGAATCGACTTGTCCTCACCGCTCGCCGCGTCGTGGTACATCACGCTGAGCGAATCGAAGCTGCCGCCGGCCCGCCACGCGGTCGCGACGCTGTCGGCCAGCATCCGCGCCCGACGCTCGTCGGCCGTATCCACCTGCGGGCGGATGAGGATGTGCCGCGCCTTCACTTCGGCCGGCTGCACCCGGTCCACGCGGATGATGTGAAAGCCGAACGCCGTTTCGACGATCGGGCTCACGATCCCCGGATTGAGCGAGAACATCATGCGATCGAACTCGGGCACCATGCGGCCGCGGCGATTCCAGCCGAGATCGCCACCCAACTCGGCCGTCCCGTCCATCGAA
>Ga0164292_10001813_pt1 | contig 17386 bp, 11 predicted proteins | sample GEODES117metaG_FD_111486 | JGI IMG/M metagenome (GOLD analysis project Ga0164292, IMG submission 111486) | Eutrophic lake water microbial communities from Lake Mendota, Wisconsin, USA - GEODES117 metaG | ecosystem: Environmental > Aquatic > Freshwater > Lake | place: USA: Lake Mendota...
ATTTTTGCCCTGTGCTTCCTCTATTTTCAAGCGGTATCATATTATATCCGGCCACACTATTCGGGTGAGAGCGCTATCATCAGCTATTTTTTAGGCATTGCCCCTAACTTCTTTCCGGCAATTGGAATACCCGCCTTGTTCGTCGTATTTATCATGCAATTGAAGACTTCGAGCAAATGGTTAAACCAAAAATACTATGTTACTGCAAACCTCATTTCGCTATTCGGGCTAATTTCGTGGGAGTTTATTCAAATAACTTCCAAAAAATTACATTTCGACTGGAACGACATCCTCTGGACCTTCATTGGCGCAGCAATTTTTTACGTGATTTGGGGGCTGACACCCGAGCGATTGAAAGTTGTTGATCCAACGATACAATCACAAGGCTAACTCGAATCTCGTATAATTTTGGGTATTTTTATAGTTCATGGAAAAATTCGGGTGGATGTGTTTCATGACGTTACCACGAGCTATCGTCTAAAGGAAAATTTTGATGGATCTTATAATTCCCAAGGCGTAATGGAAGAAACCCGAGAAGGGATGTACATGCGTCACGTAACCATGCCCGATGGTACCGTACATGAGGTGGATGGATTAAAAGCAATAAAATCCTTGAAGTTTATCCGGAAGTACATGTTTGCGTGCGAGCCATAAAAAAGGAGTACTTCGAAAATCTTAAGTATCAAACGTGTACATTTGAGGAGGCGGTCATTGATTATAATGCCATGTGTCCTTGATTTTTACAGTAAATTGCATTAAAATGAACCGGTATGCTTATTATACAAAATATAGGTTTTAATCTTGATTTTTTAATGTCTTAATATGAAGAAAGTTATATTAAGTTTTATAATGCTCCTGCATTCATTGGCATACAGTCAAAATACATTTACTACGACCATAAAAGACAGTGCGGCAAATGAATTTCTTTCAGGCGCCAAGGCAAAAGTAAAAGGTTACACCTTGGGTGCAGTTTCAGATAAAAACGGTAAAATCTCGATTTCCAATGTTCCGAATGGAAAACAAACCATAGTCTTTTCCTACATTGGTTTCCAACAATTGGAATTAACGATTGATTTTCCCTCGGATGTAGCACTTCCATGGGTATATATGGAACCCTCGACTTCAGAAACGGAACAAGTGGTAGTTATAGGAACAAGAAGCAATAGGAGCATCGCACAAATACCTACCAGGGTAGAAGTACTTACAGAAGAAATTGATGAGGCGGCAACCATGGATCCGAGTAAAATAGCCCATTTACTCACACACAGCACGGGTATTCAAGTGCAACAAACCTCTGCAACCAGTAACACGGCCAATGTAAGAATCCAAGGCCTGGATGGGAGGTATACCCAAATTTTAAAGGACGGATTTCCGTTATATGGCGGTTTTTCGGGTAGTCTGAGCATCATGCAAATCCCACCGCTTGACTTGAGACAAATTGAATATATCAAAGGTGGTGCATCTACCTTATATGGTGGAGGTGCAATTTCAGGCTTAATCAATATCATTAGTAAAGAGCCAACCAGTGATGAAACGATTTTACACCTTAACGGATCTCACATTGGTGCGATGGATATTAACATGTTTGCAAGTCGGAAATATGAAAAAATTGGCTTTACGCTATTGGCGCAACGCAATGCCCATCAAATTTTTGATGCGGATGCCGATGGCTTTTCCGATTTACCAGAACTCACCAAGTATAATTTTAACCCTAAGATCGTATTCTATATTTCAGACAAAAATCAGTTGAGTATTGGTGGCACGTTTACTTCTGAAACAAGACAAGGTGGTGATTTGAAGATATTAAAGGATGAACCTGCCACAGCTTCGAATTTTTACCAAGAAAAAAATGAAGTAAGCAGAATAACCACTCAAACCAAATTTGAACATCAGGTATCAGAAAATCAAACCCTCACCGTTCGAAATTCTTTCAATTTTTTTGAGAGAAACTTGCTGATAAGACCAACCTTTTTGCAAGGTGATTATCGATTTGCTGGCAACCAGGTTTCTTCCTTTTCTGAAGTATCTTATACCAAGAAAAAAAACAAAAATGTATTTATCACAGGGTTGAACTTTTATACCGATGATTTCAAAGAAACACCCCTACAAAGTCTTGTATTAAGAAATGAGGAATTCCAAACCGTTGGCGCCTTCGCTAATTATGTATTTGATATAGGCCAGAAAATATCCATAGAAAGTGGTTTAAGAGGCGACTATGTGTTTAATCAGAAGATACATATCCTCCCAAGAATATCCGCTTTGTTCAAATGGACGAATAAATTAACGACACGAATTGGTGGCGGATTAGGGTATAGAAATGCCAGTATATTTAATCAGGAAGCTGAATTGTTAGGATATCAAAATGTATTGCCGATTAATAGAAATGCGACCGAAGCAGAGCAGTCTTATGGTGGAAATGCGGATATCGGGTATAGATTTAACATAACAGAAAAAATCTGGGTCAATATTAACCAAATGTTTTTTTATACGCATTTAAGAAATCCACTGGTACTTCAATCCAATGGTTCTAATTTCGAATTTGTAAATGCCGATGGTTTCACATCCAGTGTTGGCGGTGAAACATTCTTTAAAGTAGGCTTTTATGATTTTGTCTTCTTTGCCGGGTACACATATACCAACGCAACCAATTATTTTAACGGGATGCAATCCGTTTTGACATTAACACCAAGACATAGTTTAAAAGGAGATTTGCTTTATGCGTTGCCGAATAAGTGGCGAATAGGGCTTGATTATGAACTGAAAAGTTCCCAAACCTTGACCAACGGTTTTGTTACCCCAACGTTTTGGACCTATGGTGCCGTTGTAGAACGTTATTACAAGAGTTTTACTTTTTTCGGAAACCTTGAAAATATATTCAATTACCGTCAAACCAACATTGCTAGTTTAATTTCAGGACCCAATAATACACCTCAACTTACCGAGGTTTGGGCACCGCTTGATGGAATTGTGTTTAATTTTGGGATTAAGATAAAGCTTTAATAGGGCTAATTCTCCTAACTCCTCACGGAGGGATAGCATGTTAAACCATAGGTTAACTTACAAATATCAATCTCCTGAAATGGGAGAATCAAATACACCCACCGCTAATTCTGCCCAAAGCAGTATGAACAGTAAAGTCAGTATTAAAATAATCAGGAACTTTCCTTTTTTGGACTTCGTTTTTTGTATAAGATATTCTACCCCAAAACCAAAGGTTGAAAGGATTACAAACGCGGTGATATAGTCGAAGATTGTCCAATGAAATACCGCTTTGCCGTCGAGCTGTTCCACCCACGGGATGCACAGCAGGAGGAGAATTACGGAAAAAATTGCCTTCTGAGCGAGGTTCCAACGCAACCATTTGTTCATAATCAAAGCTAAAAATACGGATGAAGTTTACGTATAACTTTGATTGAAATAATTTCTTTACCTTTAATTTCCTAATGAGTGCCCGTATTTTTTTAACGGTTTTTTGGATTATCATTCACGCATCGGTATGCTCGAGTCAGGTGGTAAAAACTTGGACCATCGATTCATTTCAGGTAAACCTGGTTCGTTATGAGCAAGTGCAAGAAACACCTGGGATATTCCCTGTAGATAGGTCCTCCGCTAGATCATTTTATTCTTTATTTGAAATTAAGAAGCAAGGGAAGCTCGTTACCCTTGGCGGCAATTATTCGTTGAGCACGGATTCCTGTTTCCTTTCCTTTTTGGAGTTGCCTTCGCCGCGGATTAAAAATGGAACTGTGGGTACCTTCTACACGCTGGGGTTGTGCAACAGGAAGGTTACTGCTAAAACCGTTACTAAACCGGGTTGGATCCTTAACGAAATCAGCAATGCAACGATTCGTCCCTTGGATTCTCTCTATTATAATCCGTACAACCAGAATGTACCGTTCAACGTTCCTAATTATAATGCCGGTAAAAAAACAGCGCTACACCCCAAAATGATCGACGGATTGTTAGTTTTTTTTAATGCTACGTACCTTGTTGGCCCTTACCGTTCCAGTGAATTTCCGGCCCCGCATAATCCGCATTTTGAACTTAACTTTACCTACAAAGGAGAAGAAATATCCGTGTTAATGTACTGGGGAAGGTACATCGTCGATGGCTACGTTTATACTGGTGAAGGTTCCTACATCGAACCTACCGATCTTCGCTTTTGGGAGGCGAACGAACGGCTATGGGGGAGGGTTAAATGAAGCCCAATATTTCTTTTTAAATGGAAAACCAACTATTTCACATTTTTTTGCATCAGTAAACTAAAATTAATTCGTTATTAATTGACGGAAGAGGAATTGATACAAGCATGTATCGAGGGAAACCAGCGAGCTTGCAAGCAATTATATGAACAAAATAAAGGTTGGCTATATGCCGTTTGCTTGCGTTATCACAAAAATGTGGTGGACGCACAAGATAGTCTACAAGAAAGTTTTATTACAATTTACCGAAATCTTCATTCTTTTAAATCGCAAGGAAGTTTTAAGGGTTGGATGCGCAAGGTTACCGTTCGCTGTATTTTATCAAGTTTTAGGAAGAATAAATTAGCGAATAGCAATATTGAAATAAAGTATGAACCTATTGATATTTCGATGCTCCAATCTTTGGATAAAGAGGAAATAACTTTTCTTATTGAAAGATTGCCTGCTGGGAGAAAGCAAATTTTTGTTGCTCATGCGATTGATGGTTTTACACACAAAGAAATAGCTGATATGCTATCTATTACAGAAGGGACCTCGAAATCGCAATTCTTTCATGCTCGAAGAGAGATAAGAGAGGCATTAGAAAAAGAAATTGTAATCGCTAAAAAAATGGTACATGAATAAAGATACTATGCAATCGAACGATGAATGGGGGGGAGCATTGGCTTCTCAATTTGAAGAGGACAGCCAGTTGCCGAAAGATGAAAATTGGAAAGCAATTGAGCATGTTATTTTCGCACAAAAAAAGGTAAGATTAATCAGTCCATTAATCATTATATCCACATTACTGATTTCAGGATTGGGAATCTTCTTCTTCCAAAAATCGCCGAATCCAGATAAAAAGATCAAATCGAAAAATGCAGTTCAAAACAATCCAATTGATGCAAACATTTCTGATAAGAGCTTGAGTAGTAATTCCCATCACAAGGTAATTTTGACCGAGAAAAATGAGCATTCAGATAGGGTTAATCAAACGCCAAGCGCAGCCAATAAATTCAAATTGTTCGATTCGATTAACTCGAAAAAAAGTGAATCAGCTCAAATAAAAAATCAGAGCCAAGTATCCATCAGTAAATCAGATAAATTTCGAAAAACGAGGATGTATGAAAACGAAAAACAACATCAAAATAAAAACCCAATTTCAAGGGATAAATTTAATTTAAGTACAGAAATCAGTGAAAATAAAAATCAAGATTCTACAAAACATAAAAAACCCGCAAATGAAACAACAATAACCGGGGAGTATACGCAAAAACTCTCTGAAAACGGTCGAAATTTAGACACGACTATACGTTTAAATTTGTTGCCAATTCAATTACTTTCTACAGCGAAATTGCCACAAAAATTGGAATTAATTAAGAAAGACACATTAGAATTCAAGCCCTACTTTTCCGTTCAACTAGCGCCGTTAATTGGAAGAAACATCCGAATTGTATCCGGCATGTTTAATAGCGGTAGTAACTACTCGAATGCTGTTGGTGAGCGCAGAGCTTCATTACCCAAGTTTGGTTTCCAAACAACTATAAACTACCACATAAAAAAAAGAATTTCCCTAAATACGGGATTTCAATTGGCGAGAGTTAATTTTCAATCGCGATGGTTTTTTAAAAATTTACAAATTGATGCAATTACAAATGATTTACAATTAAAAACTACTTTCGGAGAGGCAAGCACTTCAGACCCAATACTCGTTCAAAGTATTGCCAACGGTACAACAGGCATTTACAAAATTAGATTAAACCAAAATATCTTTCTTTATTCAATTCCGATAGGAATCACGTATCGATTTACAGATGAAAGATTATCACCATATTTTAAAACAGGTTTGAACATGGAGTTTTTGGGAAGGAGATCCCTTTCTATTGATGTTATGGAAAACGGAATAACACGAAATATCGAGCTCAATTTAAATCGTCCAAACAGCCGATTGATTCTACAAGGAATGTTAGCTCTTGGTATTGAAACATCTGCAAAAAACAATTGGAGTTTCTATAGCGAAGCCGGATATTTTGTTCCGCTCAATCAATTCATAAGTGCAAATGGATATTCTATTAGAATGGCCGGGTCAAGTATTTTGGTTGGATTTAGGTATGATTTAAAAAAATAAAAATTAGCCCAACCAACCTTTTTAAAAAAATCATTCTCTACCTTTAAACTCAAAAAAAATAAGTTATGAAAAAGATCTTTTATGTCATTTTTGCAGCAAGTGTGTTGTTCAACCTTGCTTCATGTAATAAGTTTAGAGAAGAAACTAGTTCCGATGCAGAAGATATGTTAAAAATTGAAATGGATGAAAATGATTTCTTGAAAGAAGAAGAAATCGCTTCCAATCCATGCAGTTTCGATTACGCATCACTTTTGGCTCCATGCGCAGTGGTCACTGAAACTTCCAATACGTTTCCAAAAATAGTTACGATTGATTATGGAACGGGATGTGTTGGACAAAATGGACTCACAAAAAAGGGGAAAATAATCATCAATGTTTCGGGTGATATGCGTGTTACGGGAAATACGAGAACTATAACATTCGATAATTTTTATATCAACGAGGTCAAAATAGAAGGCTCTCGAGATGCTGAAAATATCGGCCCCAACAACCAAGGTAATATGGTCGTTAAAATAACAGGAGATATCACGGCAAGTAGTTCAGAATTCTCACGCAGCAGAAATTTCACAAGATATCGAGAATGGATTTCTGGAATTTCTACGTGTGATATTAGCGACGATGAATTTCATGTGACCGGTTCAGGAACTGCCATTGGCAGAAGAGGAATAGAAATCCCACATACCATAACTGAAAAGATAGTTTTGAAACCAGGTCAGTGTAAATATCCATTATCTGGTAAGGTTGATATTGGTAGTACAACTCGTGGTGTATTCCTAGATTTTGGTAATGGAACCTGCGATAACATCGCAGAGGCAACCACTAAGCGCAGAAACAAAACCTACCAAATTGATTTGGATACAAGACGGATTATTCAGTAATTCAAAGATTCACAAACCAAACACAAACCACGATTGAATTCGTGGTTTGTGTAATTTTAGGCTAAATAAGTTCAAATGAAACCAGTTAAAATAATTGTTTTACTATTTGTATTTAGTCAATTAAAGATTTTTGCTCAAACATTTGATCCGAACTTATCCGCCGATCTACAGCATACCATTGATAGTTTTCAAAGCGCCTACAACTTGAAAGGAATTTCAGCGAGTGTTTTTGTTCCCAATGAAGGGATATGGAAAGGGGTTACGGGCGTTTCTCACCCAGGGGTTCCCATCACCCCCGAGACGGGCTTCGCCATTGCGAGCAATTCCAAACTCTTCACCGGAGTGCTCTTGCTGAAATTGGCAGAAAACGGTCTTCTTTCCTTGGATGATTCGCTTCACGAACATTTGCCCCCTTTCAACAACGTGGATCCGAACATTACGGTTCGTCAATTGCTCAACCATACCAGCGGTTTAAGCGACGTCAACATTCCAGGTTATGGAGATTCCATGCTTGCGGACCCCTACCGTGTTTTTCAACCTGAAGAGATCATCGGTTGGGTTGGTCCCCCTTTATCCGCTCCCGGAGGGGGATGGTCGTATTGCAATACAAATTATTTGCTCGCAGGTTTGGTGGCCGAAAGTGTTACCGGACAGAGTTTTAGCCAACTTTTGCGCGAAAACCTATTAAATCCGCTGAACATGGACAGCACCTACCTTGCAGTGTATGAAAACAGTTCGGTGGTGCCTGCGCATCCTTGGCAAGGAGGAATGGATTTTAGTTCAACACCACGGATTTCGATTAACAGTGCTGCTTGGGCTGCGGGGGCAATGTATTCTACCTCGAGTGAAATGCTTCATTGGTACCGCGCGCTGATGGGCGGTCATGTGATCAACCAAAACTCGCTTCAGGAAATGACCACCTTTGTGGGTTCGGGCAGTTATGGCCTTGGGATTGCTGAGGCCACGATTGTAGGAAGGACGATTTGGCAACATGGAGGAACCATCTGGGGAGGGTATAATTCTTCCATGATGTACGACCCGGCCTCAGGGGCAGTAATTTGTGTTCTAATCAACCAACTACCGGCTCAAGCGTTCCAAGTGGCGGCTCAGCTCTTAGGTGATTTGGTGGATCAGGGATTGGGATTCCTTGATGCATCACAGGATGAAGTCCCCCTTCTTTACCCCAATCCAACCACGGACATTGTGCGCCTGTCCTTTAAAGGCCAAGGAACCTTTCAATTGTCGAACGGGCAAGGACAGCTTTTGTTTTATGGGAACTTCATAGAACCTCATTTGGAGCTTTCATTAGCGCCCTTTCCCAAGGGGGTATACGTCCTAACGGTTCAATCGGAAAAGGAAACCAAACGCTGGAAAATTTTAAAACAATAATATGAAACCATGTATCCTGATTTTATTTTTGGGTTGTTTTTTTGGGGGAAAATCCCAAAACCTGTACTTTCCCCCAACGGTGGGAAGTGCTTGGGATACCCTTGCACCGGCCTCGCTCGGGTATTGCCAACCAAAAATTGACAGTCTGTACACCTTTTTAGAGGACAACAGCACCAAGGCCTTTATCCTGCTGAAAGACGGAAAAATCGTTTTGGAAAAATACTTCGGGGGCCATACTGCTACCTCGCCATGGCAATGGGCTTCAGCGGGTAAAACTATAACGGCATTCATGGTGGGAATTGCACAACAAGAGGGCCATCTGTCCATTACCGATACAACTGCTCAATACTTGGGTCAAGGATGGACCAATGCCACTCCGCAGCAAGAGGAGAAAATCACCGTGCGCCACCAACTTACCATGACCTCCGGATTGGACGACGGGGTTCCCGACCATTATTGCACCCTCGATACCTGTTTAAATTATCTGGCCAATGCCGGAACGCGCTGGGCATACCATAACGGTCCCTACACCTTGCTCGATCAAGTCATCGCAAACGCAACGGGACAGTCGTTGAACAGCTACACCACCCAAAAGTTAAAAACTCCAACGGGAATGACCGGTTCCTTTTTTTCGGTGGGCTACAACAACGTTTTTTTTAGTACCGCTCGAAGCATGGCGCGTTTTGGTTTACTTATCCTAAATCAGGGCAATTGGAATGGTAACCAACTTTTGACGGATGCCGCGTATTTTAATGAGATGGTGAATACCTCACAAAATTTGAACAACTCCTACGGTTACTTGTGGTGGTTGAACGGCAAGGCCAATTTTATGGTTCCCACCTTGCAAACGGTCTTCCCGGGGTATATGTGCCCCAACGCACCCGCTGACATGATTTCCGCTATCGGAAGTGGGGGACAATTTTTAAACGTCGTTCCCAGCCAAAACCTCGTGTGGTTGAGGATGGGAGACGAGCCGAGCAATTCCAATGTACCATTTTTATTGAACGACGACATCTGGGAGTATGTCAACGACTTGGTTTGTCAAAATGCCGGTATCTTTGAACAGCTAAGCAACGGAACTTCCATTGAACTGTATCCCAACCCTGCCAAGGAACAGCTGAGTATTGCCGTGAATGATGGGTCCATCGGAGAGGTTCAAGTGCACAATGCGCTGGGTCAACCCATTGCCACTTGGAACATCGATGCTTCGAGCGGTGTTTTGGAGGTAGGAAAATTTCCGCAAGGGATCTATTTCCTTACCCTTCCTGGGTCTGGAAAAGTACAGCGTTGGGTTAAGGAGTAAATCAGTGGATTTTTACCGAGACCCCGAAATTTATAAAATTTGCTTAAAGGTTGAAGGAGATTTGCAAATATGCTGTTTCTGTGGGGATTAGGATCGCTCACTTTTTTTCCTGCTTGAGTTTTTTCGAAAGACCATACGCATAGAGCGGAACAAGTATTTCGATGGCGGCCACTACGGGTTGACTTGGGTCTTCAAAGCCGTAGGCAAGGATACCACAAACCCTTAAAATACCTGCGGCTAAAAACGCAAAAACGAAACACATCAACCCATGATAATGCCGTTCAGGTTGTAGCGAGGCCCAAATAAAGAACAAGCCTAATCCTAATTCCAACCCTCCATAAAAGGCCGTTATTTCAACGAGGGTATTGGGGCTATGGTGCTTAAAACCCACTATTTCAGCCAACAACAAGGGGTTGTAAATAAAAGAAACAGCATAAACCAATAAGCCAATGCCTACCGCTTTGAGTAAAATGCCCGATGCTTTCATGAGTAAACTTTTGAGTAAAACGCATCGAAAATAGTGTTTTTTACAAAATAAGCGACCAAGAAAATTATGCGTTAACGGGCAAATATTCATCCTTGAATTCACGATGCCTGAAGCGATTTTTTTATACTTTTGGAGGGTAAAAGAGCAGCATGTTTTCAATGACAGACTTTCTTTTCGCCTCCTTGCAGGAAGCTTTTTTCAATTTAATGCTGTATGTTATTTTTGGTCTAGCGGTTTTTGTGGTTGTTTGGCGTCTCTTGAGGGTTGTTTGTCGTTGGCGAAGAATACAACCCAAAAGTGAGCAGCGCAGGCATTTTTTCAGTCACGACCTCCTATTTTCTCTTGGCTCCATTGTATTGGCAGGAGTGCTGACCGCATTAATTACCTTCTTGGATCAACACGGATTCATGAAACTCTACTGGGATTTCAACGCGCACAGCTCCATTTGGGGTTTTTTGCAACTGCTTTTTCTCATTTTTTTCTACGATGCCTATTTTTATTGGACGCATCGAGCAATGCATCATCCGAAAATTTACCGTTGGGTGCATAAAACTCACCACAAGAGCACCGACCCATCCCCCTTGACCATTTTTGCTTTTCACCCTTTTGAAAATACCATTGAATTCTTACCTTTTCTTGTTCTTCCCATGCTCCTTCCAATTTGGTGGCCCATGCTGTTTTTATGGCAAACGTTAGATCTTTTGAACAATGTCCTTGCCCACCTCGGCTATGAGATCTATCCGAAAAAATGGCTTCGACTCCCAATCCTGCGTTGTAAAACCGCTTCAACCCACCACAACATGCATCACGAGCAATTCGTTGGAAATTATGGCTTATACTTTACTTTTTGGGATCGGTGGATGAAAACGGAAATCGCTGACTACGAACAACGCTTTAATAAGATTCACCATAATCGAAGTTTGATTCAATAAGTGCCATGAAGATTAGGCATACGTTTACCTCCTCCCTTTGGCAGCATTCGGCTCCTGGAGGGTGGTATTTTGTTTCCTTGCCCAATGATTTATCCCTAGAAATTCGATCCCAATCAAAGCACTTAGAAGAAGGTTGGGGGAGGTTAAAGGTTAATGCCACCGTGGATGGTCTTTCTTGGAATACGTCCATCTGGTACGACAAAAAACTCGGTACCTATTTGTTACCTATTAAAGCAGCAATCCGCCACAAGAAAAACTTGATCGCACCATCGTTGGTTGAGGTATTGCTAGCATGGTAAAGACGTTTATTTTTAATGTACTTTCGATAACCATTGAGCCAAATCATGCAAAGACCCAATAGGCTTTTGAGCCAATTTTTAGGATTAAGCCTTGCGTTATGGGCAGTTCCATGAAAATGGCGCCCTTGCCTTGTTGACGATTACATTAACTCCCGATGGCAGCAGGTATTGGTATACATCTAACCTTACCTTCGGCATCAATAATGAACCTCAATGGAAGGAAGATGTTCAACATCCGGAAGACCATGTGATTTTTCCGGGGAGCAATAAATCCTATTGGAAAGATGGGAAATGGGTCAAACAGGAAATAATCCAAGAGCAACCGGTTCGCAGAAATTAGTACATCTCAACGCAATACTACTTTGTTTTTTAAGCTGATTTTTTTCCTCAAGTCTGGCTTTATTTAAATAGGTTGTCAATGTAATTTTTGGCTACGCACTGAATTATTGAGACTCCCTTTTAGGGCGCGATTTAGAGGCATTCTCGATGGGAGACATTAAGGCCATATTATATTCACATTTCCAACAAAAAGATCAAGCAACCGTGAACGCAAATGCCCGTTAAGATTCCGCGAGATTAAGGCTTTTTTATAGTTATTATTCGTAATTTCGCTTACCTAATCTATGAATCCGTTGAAGGCGTTAGTTTTTTTGTTGTTTATGCCCTTGTTGGCGCTGGCACAAGCTACCGCATCTTTTTCCACCTCACCTGCTGGAAATAACAATACGATTAGCATTTGTCAGGGTAATACTATAACTTACACCAATACTTCAACTGGAACCAATAACAACACAAACTACAATTGGACATTTCAAGGTGGAACTCCCAATACTTCAAATCAAATTGGCCCGCATACAGTAACATATAACAATGCTGGTAATTTTACAACGACATTAAGTCTTGGAGCTGGTATTATATCAACGGTAAATATAATTGTTACAAACAATGTCGCACCTTTGGCAGTTTTAACGATGCAGAATATTGGGCAGTATTCAAGTATTGTTTATAATGGCGCAACTATTTTTCGTAAATGTGGTGGGAGCTCTATCGGTAACTTTTCGTTTACCGATCCAAACATGGCCTCAAATCCAGCGGGTACTACTTACTTGATTAATTGGGGAGACAATACAACTTCAACAAATCCTGCGGCTAATGCCCCGCAGTGGGCGCATTCTTATATGGGACAAGGTAATTATACATTATCTTACACCGTAACATTTCCTGGGGGCTGTTCTACCACCTCTACGTATCAAGTTTACGTTGGTAATTTTGCGCCAGCTATTACCTTAGCCGGATCTGGTTCATCTTCGTGCCTACCAAATAATTATTCATTTACATTAGGGGCCTCAACTACACCATCTATAGGTACAACTTTTCAAATAATTTATAACGATGGTTCACCAACAACTGTTATCAATGGACTGGGGCCAAATAATTTGGATACTATTTTTCATCAATTCACGAATACTTCATGTGGCGTAAACTCTACTATTCAATCATCAGTATATCAAAACGCCTATGCTATTCAAGTTTTGGCAATCAATGGATGTAGTCCTCAAGGAACTTTTGGAGCAATAGGACCAATATCTGTGGCGAATAGCGTGGATGCCAATTTTGTTGCTTCGCCTGCCCCTTTTTCGCCGGTTTGCGTGAATCAAACTATTCAGTACAATGATATTTCTGATCCGGGGTCAAATGTTTCCTCCGGATCGTGCGACACATTATATGGTCACTATTGGACCATTACACCCAATTCAGGGTACACGGTTGGCGCCGGAGCGACATTGGGTGCTAGCAATGGTTTTCTGCCAAATTCTCAATTTGGTTATGATTGGCAATCTTGGTCGCAAGGTTCTTTACAGCTACCTGTAACATGGACTGCCCCCGGGACTTATCAGCTCACTTTATATGTTGGAAACGATTGTGGGGTTGATTCAACTGTTCAAACCATTTGCGTGGTTGCCGCTACGGTCGCAAATTTCACCTTGCCCCAAGCGACCGCATGCGTTCCGGTTCAGATAACCCCTACCAATAATTCAAGTGTACCCGGGTGTGCCAACAGCAATGTGTACAACTGGAGTGTTACTTCAACTAATCCCCAAAATTGTGGGTTTCAAGGGGGACCTGCGGTACAACCAGCAAACTCGAATCTTGCCGCACCCAGTTTTAACTTTACCGGTCCGGGTGTTTACACGGTGCAACTCATCACCGCTTTGGCGAATAATGTGATCGGGAATTCCTGCGTTGCAGATACTTTTACCCAACAAATTACCATCAAGGGACCTCCTCAATTTACCATCAATGCCGTGGGCCCAATTTGCGCTGGGGGTTCCATTTCGCCCACCATTGTTATGAACAACTGTTATGGAACCTCGCCTAATACTTACGCTTGGGATTTTAACCCTGGAAATACCATTCCAGCAGGGGGTATCCCCAATCCTACCACCGCCAACACCCTGAACCCGGGAAGTGTAACTTACCCTTCTTCGACTGGTAGTCCCTTTCCCTTCAACCTTACCGCGACCAATGAGTGCGGTCCAACCACGGTGGCATCGACCGTGGTGGTTAATAATCCTGTAATTGTGACGCCAGGTTCGTATGGGCCGTTTTGCTTGAACACCCCCGTGCCGCTTAACGGAACCGTAACAGGAGGGGTAGTGACCGGATATTGGACGGCCAACGTTGCTGGAGGAGCGTTTAATCCCGTTGGATCCGGAGGGGCTAATTCCGGTGCCTTAAATGCAACGTACACGCCTCCCGCTGGATACGCTGGAAATATCATACTTACCTTAACCTCCGGGCAGCCACTAGCGCCATGTCAAGCCGTTTCTGCCACTACAACCTTAGTGTTCAACCCCGTGGCAACCGCAAGTGCTGGAGCCTATCCAAATGGAGCATGCATGAACGGTACCTTGGCGTTGAATGGTTCTATTGGGGGGGCGGCTTCAAGTGCCACTTGGACTTCCAATGTTGGTGGCTCTTTCACTCCCAATGCCAACGCATTAAATGCCAATTGGGCGCCCCCTGCTAATTTCACTGGAACAGCAACCCTTACCCTAACGACCAATGATCCAGCAGGACCCTGTAATCCTGCAGTTGCGACAATAAACGTTACCGTTCATCCCTTACCTGTAGCAACCGCTCCACAATCGGTAGGACCAATCTGCTCCGGAAGCAATGCGGTTATCAACGTAACTTCAACAATCAATCCAACTTCGTTTGCTTGGACAGCTTCATTTCCCGCAGGTGTAACGGGCACGGCGAGTGGAACGCTGAATCCTGGAAGCAGCAGTGCTACCTTAACCACAGCACTTACCAACAATACTAATGCTCCTCAAACTGTAACTTACACCTTTATTCCATCTTCTAACGGTTGTCCCGGAGCACCGGTAACTACTCAAGTCGTGGTGCAACCGGTGGCTACAGTGGGGCCGTTCAGTCCAATAGCGGTATGTCCGGGTGCGACCATTACACCGCCTGCCTTTGTTTCCAATCCAAACGGAGCAACCTTCAGTTGGGTGAGCAGTAACCCCGCAGGGATTGGTTCCCCTCCGAATGGGACTGGTCAAATGAGTCCATGGACGGCACCAGCGAATAATTCCAATACCACGGTTTCTACCAACATTGCGGTAACTCCAACATTCAATAACTGTCCAGGTACCACTGCAAGTTTTGTCATAACAATCAATCCAACACCATCGGTAACGAATAACATCCTTACCCAAAGCACATGTTCAGGTGCTAACACGGCTGCTGTAACATGGACTTCTAATTTGGTGGGTACTACCTATGCGTGGACTGGCGTGGCAAGCGATCCAATGGTAACGGGATTCACTGCTTCAGGGAGTGGTAATTTACCCGTAATGGCAATCACGAACAGTTCCAATGCGGTTCAAACAGTGACCTACACCGTCACACCGACAAGAAATGGATGCAGTGGTCCTGCAATTACTTACACGATAACTGTAAATCCAATTCCTCAGCTTACGCTCTCGCAAAACCAAACCGTTTGCGGTGGAGTGGCAACCGCACCAAGTACTTTTCAGAATACGGTTGCTGGAGGAAGTTATACCTACGCCCTACAGAGCCCGGGAGCGGTTCCTGCAACCCTTACGGGATTCCCAACAACTGGAAGCGGGCAAGTTCCTGCTTCAACCATTAACAATTCCGGAACAAATCCGTACACCTTGAGCTACACCATTACGCCAACCGCGAACGGTTGTAGTGGATCTACCGGAACGTATACCATCACGGTGAATCCAGCTCCTGTTACGACCTTCTCACCAGGGAATCAATCGATTTGTTCGGGTCAAAACACCAATGTAGTAACCTTGGGTAGCTCCACCGCAGGGGTCACTTTTACCTGGTCCATTCCAGGGGGAGTGCCTGCAGGTTTAGCAAATGTCAACGTCACATCAGGAACCTCAAGCATTCCAGCCTATCAAAACTTAACCAACAATACCATTACTCCTTTGGTGTTAACCGTGGTTGCAGTTGCAACAACCGGTGGTGCTTCACAATGTGCAGGGTCACCCTCCAGTTATACGATTACCGTAAATCCAGTACCAACGGCGGTTGCTGCCTTTGTAAGCAATGATACCATATGCAGTAATAGCGCCATCAATATTTCGTTAACATCCAATACGCCGAATACCTCCTTTACATGGACCGCTGTGAATGGGTTAAACACCTCAGGTGGTGCAAATTCGGTAAATCCCGGGATCAGCATACAACAACCCTTAGTCAACAGCTCCACGAATTATGGAAACGTTACGTATACGATTACTCCGGTTGTCGCTGGAGCTTGTCCCGGACAACCCATTCAAGTAGTGGCATATGTTCATCCGGTGGCAACTATTGCTGCGCTCACCTCTCCAACGGTTTGTCCACAAGCTATCATTACACCGACCGCGTTTGTTTCTACGCCGAACGGTGCAAGTTTTGCATGGACGGTTAGCAATGCGCAAATTGGAATTGTTGGTCCCGGAAACGGTCAGCTTGCCCCTTGGACGGCACCTGCAAATAACACCAATGCACCAATAACGGGAACGGTTACGGTAACACCTACCTTTAATGGATGTGTTGGAACCGCGAACAACTTTACGGTAACGATCAACCCAACACCAACGGTAACTAACATCAACTTATCTCAAAGCCTATGCTCAGGAGCGAACTCTGCTGCGGTAACATGGACTTCAAATTTGGCGGGTACGACGTATGCCTGGACTGGCCTTGGAAGTGCGGCAACGGTCACTGGGTTTACGGCATCCGGTAGCGGAAATTTACCCGTAATGTCGATCACTAACGCTTCGAATGCTGTTCAAACGGTGACCTATACCGTGACGCCGACCAACAGTGGTTGTGTTGGTCCTGCGATAACTTATACCATTACTGTGAATCCTATTCCACAGGTGACGCTTTCTCAAAACCAAACGGTGTGTGGGGGAGTGGCTACAGGGGCAAGTGCATTTACGAACTCGGTGGCGGGTGGAAGCTTTACCTATGTCTTGCAAGGTGCGGGTGGTGTTCCTGCAACGGTGACTGGCTATCCAAGCAACGGAAGTGGTCAAATTCCAGTGGCTACGATTACCAATTCCGGCACGAATCCTTACACCTTGAACTACACCGTAACGCCAACCGGGAACGGTTGTAGTGGCGCATCTGCAATCTATTCGATTACGGTGAATCCTGCTCCAGCGGTTACTTTTTCGATACCGAATCAAACCGTTTGTAATAATGCAAATTCACAAGCAGTCACCATTTCAACAGCAACAGCAAATACCACTTAC
>Ga0164292_10001814_pt1 | contig 17379 bp, 14 predicted proteins | sample GEODES117metaG_FD_111486 | JGI IMG/M metagenome (GOLD analysis project Ga0164292, IMG submission 111486) | Eutrophic lake water microbial communities from Lake Mendota, Wisconsin, USA - GEODES117 metaG | ecosystem: Environmental > Aquatic > Freshwater > Lake | place: USA: Lake Mendota...
GCCCAAGCTGGCACGGTAAGCGGCTTTGGAATGGTATCGCTATCTAAAAATACGATCTGCATGGTTAAACTTTGCTCGAATGTGGTCTGATATGCCTTGCGCGTTAGCTGGCGTGGTTTTTCCACATTAAATCATGCCGCACGACCTTTGAAATTGGTCTGGTAAGAGCTGGTTCCGCTGTTTTTTCTCTTGGGATGTCTTTGATGATGGCTTCTTCTTCCGCCCTTGGTGTGTCGACTTCGGTTGTCGCATCCACTCTTTACGGCCAAGACGGTCAAAGACATACTGTCGAGGTCACGCAGATTAGTGCCGCACTAAAGGCTGAAAATTCCTTTTTATGGGTGGGTCTACACGACCCAGCTCCGGACGTCATTGACATGATTGTGCTGCAGTTGGGGTTGGACAGTGTGGTTGGACAGGATATGGGCGCAACGCACCGAGTTCCCAAGGTGATGGATTATGGGACGGCTGTGCTGGTGGTCGCAATCACAGTCGAGGTGCGCAGCACTGATGGCTTACCGGCGTTCGGCGAAACACAGTTGCTTATCGGGTCAAACTATCTCATTACGCTACGTCGCGGCGCCATGGCCTCTCATACGGCTCTTAGGCAGCGAATGGAGAGTCGGCCAGACCAGCTCGCTCAGGGCAGTGCTTTTGTCGCGTCTGAACTGCTGGATTTGTTGATCGACCGCTATAACCTCGCGCACGATATGTTCGAGCGCGCGGTCGAACCCATGGAACAAGCCATGATTTTGAGAGGTCTAGAAAAACTGAAAGTTCGGCGGCTCTATCAGTTGCGCAGAGATTTCCAGCGCATGCACAATGCGATTGCGCCCCTCGGGGAGGTTTGTCGTCGTTTGTCGCATCGAGAGTTCCTGTCAATCAATGCGCAGGCGCGTCCGCTATTTGCCGACTTGGCTGATCGCGTCTACCGCGTGGACCGCTTGCTAGACAATTTGGGTGATGGTCTAACCTTCGCATTCGAGGCGGGCATGCTCATCGAGCAGGCCAAGCAAACTGAGACAACACGCCGCCTTGCTGCGTGGGCCGCGATTCTTGCCGTTCCGACTGCCATTGCTGGGATTTATGGAATGAACTTTGAGTACATGCCCGAACTCCAATGGAAGTATGGCTATTTGGTAATCCTGGGCTTAATGGGTACGATTTGCGGGACGTTGTTTTACAAATTCCGTCAGGCAAAATGGCTTTAACGATATTCCTACAGCAGTCAATTCAATTTTTTATAAAATAATCAGATAAATCATATACTTATATGAATAGCAGCTACCAAACTCTCTCTCGCCACGCCGGGCGAACGCTCACTCAGTCAGTGATTTCCATGACTTTCCTTGGGCTCGTCGGTCTGACGGGTCCTGCCCTAGCGCAAGGCGCGGGGCAATATGCTTTAACCGGCAAGGTTGTGCAGGTTTCTGATGGGGACACGATCAACTTGCTGGTGGACAAGAAGCAGCATCGTATTCGCTTGGCAAGCATTGACGCACCCGAAACAAGTCACGGTAGTGAGCGACCTGGCCAGCCGTTTGGCGAGGCTTCGCGCAAGAACCTGGCGGACTATGTGGCTGGTAAGACTTTGACCCTGACCTGTTACGAGAAGGATCACTATGGGCGAGATGTCTGTGACGTGCCAGCAAATGGTACGACAGCGAATCGCTTGCAGGTGCAAGACGGCATGGCCTGGGCGAACCAACAGGCCAAGGGTAAGTTCTTGCGCGATAAGTCCTTGGTAGGAATTCAAAGTGATGCGCAAAAAAAGAAACTAGGATTATGGTCTGAACCTGGCGCCGTCGCACCTTGGGAGTGGCGGGTTGTGTGTTGGCAAAACAAGAAGTGCAAGTGAAGAAGCTCTACCTAGCGATTGCGTGCTCTGCTGCGTTGGTTGGCTGCGGCCCACTGGGCGTTGAGTCGCCTATTAATAGCCCTTATGCGGCTGGCGCTGAAACTAAAAATGTGTTGTACACCGCCTTTACGCAACGATCTCCCAAGTATCTTGATCCTGCGCGTTCCTATTCGACCGATGAAACTCCTTATACCTATAACATCTACGAGCCGCTGTATGGCTATCATTACCTCAAACGTCCGTACGAGTTAATCCCGCGTACTGCGCTTGAGGTGGTCGACCCAGTATATGTAGATAAGCAAGGTAATAAGTTAAGTGCAGAGGCTGCCGTCAAAGATATTGCAGAGAGTGTGTACGACATTCCTTTACGCAAGGGAATTCAGTATCAGCCACACCCTGTTTTTGCACGTGAGGCAGATGGCCGTTTTAGCTATTGGCCGCTAACATCAGAGCAACTGACTGATAAATTTGTGATGAGTGACTTTGCGCAGCAAGGGTCGCGCGAGCTTACCGCGCACGATTACGTCTATGCGATTCGCCGTTTAGCGAGCCCCCGTGTCGCATCACCAATTTTTTCAACACTGGCACAGCATGTTGTGGGGATGAAAGAGTATGGCACCCGCTTACGGGAGATAGATACTGCGCTACGTAAGGACGTCCCCGTTGGTTCGCGCGATTTGCCTTGGTTAGATTTGCGTAGTGTTGGTTTTTCTGGTGTTGAAGCGCTCGATGAACACACGCTACGAATTCGCGTCAAAGGTCTGTACCCTCAGTTTAAGTATTGGCTAGCGATGACCTTTGTTGCCCCGATTCCCTGGGAAGCAGATCGCTTCTACAGTCAACCGGGAATGGCTCAGCGCAACCTGACGCTTAATAATTGGCCAGTCGGGACAGGGCCCTATATGTTGACTGAGTCAATTCAAAACCGGCGGCATGTCTTGACGCGTAATCCTAATTTTCGAGGTGAACCTTATCCGTGTGAAGGTGAGCCAGCTGATCGCGCAAAAGGTTTGTTAAACGATTGCGGCAAGATGACGCCCTTTATTGATCGCATCGTTTTCAATATTGAGAAGGAAAGCATTCCCTTGCAGGGAAAGTTCATGCAAGGCTATTACGACGTGCCGCAGGTTGACCGTGGCGATACGGGGGTTGCGATGCTTGTAGCGGCCTCTGACTCAACAGAGAAAGCTGCGCTATACGCAAAGCATGGCATCCAGTTACCGACGACAGTCGAAGCACAAATGCAATACTTTGGATTTAACTGGCGCGATCCGGTCGTTGGGCGCGGAGAGACACCTGAACAACAAGTCCGTAATCGGAAACTGCGCCAAGCGCTGAGTATTGCGTTCAACTGGGAGGAGTTTGTTGCGATCTTCCAAAATGATCAGGCTCAGGTCGCCTATGGCCCCGTTCCTCCTGGAATTCTTGGTTATCAGTCAGGTGTCTCGGGCATCAATCCTGTTGTCTATGATGTCGTCGGTGGTAAGGCGCAGCGAAAGTCGCTTGATCAGGCCCGTCAGCTGTTGGCCGAGGCAGGCTATCCCAACGGACGCCACGCAACGACAGGCGAGCCTCTTGTGTTGTATTTCGATTCCGCGAGCGGAGGGGGTGGATCTAGTCCAACGCTCGATTGGATGCGTCGCCAGTTCGCCCAAATCAACGTGCAGCTCGACATCCGCTCTACTGACTACAACCGTTTTCAAGAGAAGATGGCGCGGGGTGTGGCGCAGATGTACATGTGGGGTTGGGTCGCTGACTATCCAGATGCAGAGAATTTCTTGTTTTTGCTTTATGGGCCAAATGTGAAGGCTGAGAAGGGAGGCGAGAACGCCTCAAACTATGTGAATCCGGAATATGACGCGCTGTTTGAAAAGATGCGTGACTTGCCGGATGGCCCTGAAAAAGAGCAGCTCATCGCGCAGATGATAAAAATTGTGCAAGAGGATGCTCCTTGGATGTTTGGTTTATTTCCCAAGTCAGGCGGAGCCTTTCAGCAATGGGTGGGTAACGCGAAGCCAACTCAAATGGTGCGTAATAGCTTGCAGTACATGACGATTGATACGGAGTTGCGTAGTAAAAAAATAGCCGAATGGAATCCGCCGGTTTGGTGGCCACTGCTGGTGCTGTTTGGTCTACTCGGCGTATTGGTTTGGCCGGCCTGGCGCGCACTTCGCCAGCAAGCGCAACAGAATGCCATGGGCGACGTTGTGGAGACGCCAAAATGATCGGATACGTTGTGCGTCGAATGTTCTACGGTGTGTTGATCCTGATAGGGGTCAATCTTTTTACCTTCGTGTTATTTTTTGCTGTGAACACACCCGACGACATGGCTCGGCTTGCGATTGGTGGTCAGCGCGTAAGTGCTGATGCGATTACGAAGTGGAAGGTCGAGCGCGGTTATGACAAGCCCTTGTTCATCAACACACAAGCGCGTGGTTTAGAGCAATACACCGACACGATTTTCTATCAACGCTCGGTCCCCTTGTTGAGATTTGACTTTGGTGCCTCCGATGAGGGCAGAGACATTGGACGTGAAATTGGTAAGCGGATGTGGCCAAGCCTGGCGTTAGCGATTCCGACATTTATCCTGGGTCTGCTGGTGAGTATTGCCTTCGCCTTGCTGCTGGTTTTCTTTCGAACAACGCACTTGGACTTTTGGGGGGTAGTGTTGTGCGTAGTGATGTTGTCAATCTCTGGGCTTTTCTACATCATCGCTGGGCAGTGGCTGTTTTCTAAATTGCTTCGTCTAGTGCCTTACTCTGGTTTTACTGGGGGATGGGACGCCTTAAAGTTTTTGGCTTTACCTATTTTGGTTGCTGTGATTGCACGGTTAGGTCCAGAGGCACGGTTTTTGCGGAGTCTTTTCTTAGAAGAAGTGGGTAAAGACTACGTCCGCACGGCGCGTGCTAAGGGCCTAAGTGAGCGCGCAGTGTTGTTCAAACACGTATTGCGTAATGCCATGCTGCCGATCCTAACGGGCGCGGTCTCGGCGCTACCGTTACTCTTTATGGGAAGCTTGATTTCAGAGTCGTTCTTTGGGATCCCTGGACTTGGAAGCTACACCATCGACGCTATTAGTGGACAAGATTTTTCGGTCGTACGTGCGATGGTCTTTCTAGGAGCTGCGCTCTACATTCTGGGACTAATTTTGGCCGATATTTCTTATACGCTCGCTGATCCGCGCGTACGGTTCGAGTGATCATGCCAAAATTTATTCTCCTCTGGACGGACGCTGCATTATTTGCTTTGGTTGCAGCAGTTATAGGTTATGCCTGGCATGTATCGCGTTCGCGTACTCTTCGTGCGACTTGGGGGCGCGTTGCGCGCAACACGCCGGCGATGTGTTCGGCCGTTGTGCTGTCCTTGTTCGTTGTAGTCGGGCTGTTGGACTCAATCCATTTTCAGTTAAGACTGCCGCCTGCGCCAGGGGCTACCAATGCAAGCGCAGTCGTGTATGCGCCAAAAGTAGTGTCTTTATTAGATGTTTTGCTTGAGGATACGGCTTTTGTCCGACCTGAAAAAACTTACTCGTCACCCCTGTCTTGGCAACAGTTCACAAAGGAAACTATTTTGCAAGAAGGTGGTGCCCCAGTACGCGACTTCCCTAGGTTGCGTTTTGGGGGGCGGCATCTTGGTGAGCCGCAGGAGCAATGGTTCGCTGATGTGTTGAAGCGGCTCTTGTTGGGGTTCGGTGGTGGTGCGTTGTTAGCGGCCTTGCTAGTCGGCCTGCGGATGCTTTGTGTCAAGCGTGGCACACGTCTTGAGTTTTGGCAACACATGTTAGCCGGTCAAACTGAGATTCCTTGGCGCGCAATCTTGATCACGTCGACGACTGTCTGTTTGTTACTTGGTATTGTCGTTGGGTTGGCCTCGGGCTACCACGTTCTGGGGACAGATCGCACGGGTAACGATGTTCTGTGGCAAGCGTTGAAGAGTGTGCGTACCGCTTGGGTAATTGGTAGTCTGACTACCATTGCGATGCTGCCTCCAGCAATCGTGTTTGGCATTGCTGCGGGCTACTTTAAAGGCTGGATTGATGATGTCATTCAGTATGTCTACACCACACTGACATCGATTCCCGGGGTGCTGTTGATTGCCGCCTGTGTGTTAATGATGCAGGTATACATCGACACAAACCCTGGTTTGTTTCCGACCTCTGTTCAGCGGGCAGACTTGCGTCTGTTTTTACTGTGCATGATTTTAGGTCTTACCGGCTGGGCCGGCTTATGCCGTTTGTTGCGTGCGGAATCACTCAAGCTGCGTGAGCTCGAGTATGTCCAGGCAGCCCGGGCATTTGGTATTTCGAATTTCCGCATTATGGCTCGACATCTGTTACCCAATGTGATGCACATCGTGTTGATTACGGTCGTACTGGAGTTCTCTGGGTTGGTGCTTTACGAAGCTGTGCTTTCCTACCTTGGTATCGGTGTTGATCCGAGCATGAATTCTTTTGGATCGATGATCGAGAAAGCGCGATTTGAAATGTCGCGCGATCCGATGATTTGGTGGAATTTGCTTGCTGCATTTCTATTCATGCTAGCTTTAGTGCTAGCGGCAAATTTGTTTGCAGATGCGGTTCGTGATGCCTTTGACCCGCGTTCTAGATCGTTTCGGCTAAGCCGCAGGTCTGCAGCCTTGCCCGAGGGAAGCGTCACGACGGCTCACACGGCTTTGTCGACTAGCCTGCAAGGGGATAAGCCTGTCCTTCAGCCAGTGTTGCAAGTGACAGACCTTGATGTTTCGATTGATACGCAAGATCGTTTTCAGCTTGCTGTAAAGGCGTTGGCTTTAACTGTGCAGCGGGGCGAAACTTTTGCGTTGGTCGGTGAATCTGGTTCCGGCAAAAGCATGACAGCGATGGCGTTACTTCGATTGCTGCCAGAGGCCTTGCAGGTGACGCGTGGACGCGTTGTGTTGGAAGGCACAGAGTTACTGGGTCTGCCTGAGGTGGCGATGCGGGACGTGCGGGGTGGGCGTGCTGGGATGATCTTTCAGGAGCCTGCGACTAGTCTGAACCCGGTGATGCGCATTGGTCAGCAAATTATTGAGGCAATCGAGGCGCATACAACGCTTCGCGGGCAAGCTGCACGTGCAAGGGCAATCCAGTGGCTCGAGCGTGTCGGGATTCCGGACCCTGCGCGTCGAGTGGATGACTATCCTTTTCAGTTCTCTGGCGGACAAAAGCAGCGCGTCATGATCGCTATCGCTTTGGCGGCCGAACCGGAGTTATTGATCGCTGACGAGCCCACCACGGCACTGGATGTAACGGTTCAGGCACAAGTGTTGACGCTGTTGGCCGATATTCAGAAAGAGCTTGGGATGGCAGTTTTGTTAATTACGCATGATCTAGCTGTGGTGAAGGATGTGGCAGATACCGTTGCCTTAATGCGTCATGGCGAGGTCGTTGAGACAGCTTCGGCTGAAAAGTTCTTTCGTGCGCCAGAGCATGCGTATGCGCGTGAGTTGTTCGATGCTATTCCTACCTTTAGTAAGCGCGGAAGACCGCTATCGGCTGCGGGACGTGAACGTTCGCTGGTATCTCAGACTGCTGCTTCACCAGAGTTGGGGGGGCGTGCTGTCTGTTTGGCTGTGCAGAACTTACAGGTTCGTTATGCGCAGCGACAGGGTCTCCTGCGGCGCATATCGGGCTATAACAATGTGGTGCAAGGCGTGAGCTTTGAGTTACGTGCGGGCGAAACACTTGCCTTGGTGGGCGCCTCTGGTTGTGGCAAGACAACGGTGGCCAAGGCGCTGCTTCGATTGCTCGATTCGAACGCTGAAGTATCGGGCAGGGCGATCATCAATGATTCGAACATCCTGACATGCTCGGGGCGTCAACTGCTTGCATTGCGCCGGCAGATCCAGATCGTTTTTCAAGATCCCTATGCGTCGCTCGACCCAAGAATGCGAATTGGGGCGATTTTGCAGGAGGGGATTGAGGCCTTGCGTCCAGAGTGGAGTCGCGTCGAGCAAACGCGTCGCATCGCGTATTTGCTCGATAGGGTAGGCTTGCCGAGCGATGCATCGGATCGCTACCCGCACGAGTTTTCCGGTGGCCAGCGCCAACGTATTGCGATTGCGCGGGCGCTAGCCGTGGAGCCCGCTGTACTGATACTGGATGAGCCTACCTCGGCACTTGATGTATCGGTACAGGCGCAGATTCTGGATCTTTTGTCAGACTTACAGAAAGAAACCGGTATGGCGTATTTATTCATTACCCATAACTTTGGTGTCGTGGAATATCTGGCAGACCGTGTCGCTGTGATGGATTCGGGCGTACTGGTTGAGCTAGGGGATGCAGAGCAGGTGCTTCAGGCGCCCAAGCATCACGTCACACGTGAGCTCCTGGCGGCGGTTCCCCGTCTCGATCTGGTGGCTTAGTCCTGCCGTCGTGGAGGCCTCCGGTATACTCAAGGCCTTGCATTAACCAGTTTTGCCTCCAGATAGACGGTATGGGATTAAAAGTTTTCGACCTGCAGTGTGCGAATAGCCATCTTTTTGAAGGTTGGTTCGGCTCGCATGATGATTATGATGCCCAGCAGGCGCGCGGCCTGGTGAGCTGTCCAATGTGTCAAGACTCTACGATTACTAAGCGGCTGTCGGCACCACGACTCAATGTTGGGCACTTTTCAGACGTACCTCCGGCTTCTGATAACCAAGCGTCTACGGCGGCCGGTTCGTCAAGTGCAGTGGCGGTTTCTAACGAGTCAGGTCAACTTCTGCAGCTACAGGCGGCCCTAATGCAGCAGATGCGCGACTTTGTCCGTAAAACCGAAAACGTTGGCGATCAGTTTGCCGATGAAGCGCGTCGTATACATGAGGGCGAATCCGACGACCGACCTATTCGTGGCACCGCCACGCCGCAAGAGCGTGAGGCCTTAGCTGAAGAGGGTATTGCAGTCGTTGCGCTACCAGAGTTTCTGGATATAGACCGACTGCAGTGAACTGTCGCCCTGATTGCGGTGCCTGTTGTGTGGCGCCCTCCATTACAAGCCCAATCCCCGGAATGCCGCTTGGCAAGCCTGCAGGCGTCCCTTGTGTACAGCTTTTGGCAGACTTTCGGTGTGCCTTATTTGGCAAGCCTGAGCGACCACATTTTTGCGGCGGCTTGCAGGCATCAGAAGAAATGTGTGGCACTGATCGAACCTATGCCATTGCCTGGCTCGCCGAGTTAGAGCAAAAAACTCGACACAACTAGTTACAAAATTCTTGTTGTTTAACCTGATTTTGTCCTGCTTTTACCCTTGTTCTCGTCAACGTATTTACCTAAGATGTGGGCATGGAAAAACGCATCACCGTACTCGAAGTTTTAGTTCAGCAACACACCAAATCAATCGATCGTCTCGATCGTTCGATTACTGAACTGCGATCAGACATGGATCGCAGATTCTCTGAGGTGAATCGTACACAGCAAGATTTTCGCGCTGACGTCGATCGTAAATTCGTCTGGGTAATTGGCATGCAGTTTACGAGTTTGATCGCAGTTCTTGGCGCGATCGCAAAACTTGCTAACTTGTTCTAGTGGTACAGAGCAAAAAAAATAGCTCCACCAGGGAGCTATTTTTCATTAACCATCTAGCGATTGTTACATCACGCGGCTGCGGTACTCACCAGTGCGTGTATCGATTTCGATCTTGTCGCCAATCGCGCAAAAAAGCGGAACAGGAAGTTCGTGGCCTGTGTTGATTTTTGCGGGCTTCATGACCTTGCCGGAAGTGTCGCCACGAACAGCAGGTTCGGTGTAGACGATTTCGCGGACAACCATGGTGGGCAATTCAACAGAAATCGCACGACCATCATAGAACACTGCTTCAACGGGCATGCCTTCTTCGAGGTAGTGCAAGGCGTCGCCCATGCTGTCTGCTTCGATCTCATACTGGTTGAAATCGGCATCCATAAAAACGTACATAGGATCAGCAAAGTAAGAGTAGGTGCATTCCTTGCGATCAAGCACAACGACATCGTATTTCTCGTCAGCCTTAGATACGGTTTCGCTACCCGAGCCAGTTAAAAGGTTTTTAAATTTGAGTTTAACGACCGATGCGTTGCGGCCCGATTTGCTGTATTCGGCGCGCTGCACGACGACGGCATCTTTGCCAACCATCACGACGTTGCCTACGCGCAGCTCTTGTGCGGTTTTCATGCTTAAAACTCCGGTAACTTGGGGTCTCCGGGACTCGATTGCCGGAGCGGTTTTGTAAAAAAGCCCTCTATTCTAGCCTGTTCGGGACTGAACTGCTGTGAAACGACCTTAAAGTTGCCCTTTTGTGCGGCAAAAGAGGTCTAGTGAGCAGGCCAAATCTTGGTTTTTTGCTAGCTCTGTCGCAAGTTGTTTCGCAGTAGCGGCCCAGACGGCAAAGGTTGCAGGGTCTAACAGTTGATTGAAGTCGGTTGTAGCGGCTGCAGCCGCATCCTCTAGATTCCAGTTTCGGATGCAGGACTGTGCTGGCGCGGGCAGCGCTGTGCGTGCGAGCCAAGCATCGAGCTTGACCAGGTGGGTGTCTTCTGTTTGCGGGTAGATATGCCAGATGGAGGGCTTTGCGGCCCACAGTGCGCGTACAAAAGAGTCCTCGCCGCGCACAATATTGAGGTCAGCCGTCCAAAGAGTTTGGTCGTACTCAGATTGCGTCGTGAAGGGTATACGCGCGACGTGAAGATTGCCTTGCTGCCCGCTTGGGATGCTGTTGGCTATGCCCTCAGGGATCAGAAGTAGCGTCGAAATAGAATCGTTCGCTAAGTACTTACAAAATGCGTTGAGAGGTGCTTGTGGGTAACAGAAGGCCGAGACCAGGCGACCCGAACGCCAGGCTTGTAAGCCATCGGACGGCACGCCGAGGGACTTGATCCACTGGAGCTGTCGGTCAGGGTCAGCTTGCCACGCGTCTCGAGCCTTGAGTAACCCTGCTTCTTTGATTAAGCCGCCTGTTTGCGCGGTAAAACCAGGAAAAAAGAAGTTGGAATTGAGGCCATCGGAGCGCAGAGATGGAAGTCCGTGACAGCCTTCCACCCATGCTTCTGCGCTGAGATACTCTAGGTTAATCCAAAGGGTGTTGCCAGGAATCATCCGAGCCTGAAAGGCGGTTGGCAGCTCACATGAGAAGCTGGCAACGACAATTGGATGGGGGATGAGGTTTGGCGCAGGGGTCGTCCAGCTAACAATCTCGATGTTGTCGATGACCTGAATATTGTGCGCGGGACTGACGCGCGCATCAAGTTTGTTAAAGCTATCGCGCCTATCAACCCACAGACGGATAGACCACCCGTACTCGCTTTGCAGTTGCCGTGCGAGGCGCCAGGTGACCCCGATATCACCGTAGTTATCGACGACGCGGCAAAAAATATCCGCGCGCATCGCTAGTGAAAATGCGCAGGCGCCGTCTCGGCGTCTTCTGGGAGTTCGGCATGAACCATTTCGCCAGAAGGATTTGGGAAGTGCGGTGCGCCACAGTCTTCACAAAAGTCTGGCGGCAACGTACCTGGTAGACGGCGAATGTCGGTGACTCCGCACTCTTTGAGTAGACTTGCGATTTCATCGACGGTGTCAATCGGTGTTGGTTCGCTATCGAGTAGGGGTTGATCGTCTTCGCGGCCATACAGGGGCCAAAGGCAACCATAGACGACTTCATTTTTATTTTTTTGTGTGAAGCCGATACGGTATTCATCGATACGCTGTTCGCCGCAGCCTGCCACAACAGCACGTAACTGGCTCGGTTCGATGTTCAGTGCTGAGCCCAACCAAGACACGGCAGCTTTAACCGAGAGTGGTCGAACGCGTCGGTCGGCTTCGCGATTACTGACGTAGTAGGCGTCCGGAACAAGTATTTCAAAGCCGCAGCCCGCCAAGAGCTCTGTAAACAAAGCCTGTGTTGCGTCACCCCAGGCTTCAAGGCATTTGACGCGCCCATTACCGAGTTCACCGGGTTCTTCTTGCCAGCGGAACAATGGCTGTCCTTCTGGAACTGCGATGGCAGCCACTAAGTAACGCGTATCGGCAAGCATGTTGAAAGCATCGGGTTCGATATGTAGCTTTGGGAGTGCGCCGGGCAAGGCTAGTGCCTGTGCGCCGAGTTTAAGAAGCCATTCCCAGGTTTCACAAAAGCTGCGCGGCATTTGATCCAAACTTGCGAGCCTGGGCATTACTGCAACCTGTGTGTTCGCTGCGAGCACATGCGCCTGTAAGTGACTTTGCAGTGAGGTGACCGTGCTGGTCGGGAGATCGCAAGCGGGGATGCTGTAGCGCGTCCAGGCAACAATAGGGGCAACAATTAACAATACATCGTAGCGCGCACCGTCCTTCTCAATCACGCAAGACTCCGACAGCGTCTCAGCTTGTTCAATTAACACTTCATAGCCACCAAGATTCGTCTTCGAGAGATGATCTAGTGCAGAATCGATGATGGTGTCGTTGCCAGCGCGCATGAGCTTGTTCAGAAGCGTACCGAGCTCGTTTTCCCAGTACTGATCTTCTACGCGACTTCCGGAGCTATGTAATGCAAGTGCAAGCGATACCAAGCGGGTAGCATCACGGGTCAGACGGGTAGAAGAGGGGGTTGAGCGGGCACGAGCCATAACAGGGGGGAGCAAGCTGAGAGAACGCTAGTGTAACGAACAATGGCCCGATCCCACTGTCAGGTTCGCTTGATCTGGTGAGATAAAAAAACACCCGTCAAGCGCGCGAGGCACAAGACAGGTGTTTGTGGTGTTACGAACAGCAGTACTTAAACTGCGTCGGCAACATCCTTGTAGTCAGGAATTTGATCAAAGTTAAGATACTTGTAGATATCCTTACTGCTTTCTTTGATCACACCCATGTCGGCCATGTACTCTTCTTTGGTCGGGATGCGACCAAGTTTCGAGCAGATGGCGGCTAGTTCAGCCGAGCCCAAGTACACATTCGTATTCTTACCCAAACGGTTCGGGAAGTTGCGTGTGCTCGTTGACATCACTGTCGCGCCTTCACGTACTTGTGCTTGGTTGCCCATGCACAAAGAACATCCTGGCATTTCGGTGCGCGCACCCGCGACGCCGAATACGCCATAGTGACCTTCCTCAGTGAGTTGGGCCGCATCCATCTTGGTTGGTGGGGCAATCCACAACTTAACGGGCATGTCACGCTTGCCTTCAAGCAGCTTCGAGGCGGCGCGGAAGTGACCGATGTTGGTCATGCAGCTACCGATAAACACTTCGTCAATCTTGGCGCCAGCGACTTCTGACAAGAACTTCACATCATCAGGATCGTTCGGGCATGCGACGATTGGCTCGTGGATGTCAGCGAGATCGATCTCGATCACGGCTGCGTATTCTGCATCAGCGTCAGGCTGGAGCAACTGTGGGTTGGCCAGCCAAGCTTCCATTGCTTCAATGCGACGACGGATGCTGCGCTCGTCGTCGTAGCCATTGGCAATCATCCACTTCAACATCACGATGTTGCTGTTGATGTATTCAATGACGGGCTCTTTGTTCAGGCGAACCGTACAGCCAGCCGCAGAGCGTTCAGCCGAAGCGTCTGACAGTTCGAAGGCCTGTTCGGCTTTGAGATCTGGCAAGCCTTCGATTTCAAGAATACGACCCGAAAAAATGTTTTTCTTGTTTTGCTTCTCGACAGTCAGCAGGCCCGCTTTGATTGCATACAGGGGAATCGCGCTGACCAAATCACGCAGGGTGACGCCAGGCTGCATTTTGCCCTTGAAGCGCACGAGGACAGATTCTGGCATGTCCAGTGGCATGACCCCCGTCGCTGCAGCAAACGCCACCAGACCTGAGCCTGCTGGGAAGCTGATGCCGATCGGGAATCGGGTGTGCGAATCGCCGCCCGTGCCAACTGTGTCAGGCAAGAGCATGCGGTTGAGCCAAGAGTGAATCACGCCGTCGCCTGGGCGCAGCGAAATACCGCCACGGTTGCTCATGAATTGCGGCAACGTGTGCTGGGTCTTCACGTCGACCGGTTTCGGATAGGCTGCGGTGTGGCAGAACGACTGCATAACCAAATCAGCAGAAAAGCCCAAACATGCGAGGTCTTTTAGTTCGTCGCGTGTCATCGGCCCCGTTGTATCCTGACTCCCAACGGATGTCATCAATGGCTCACAGTAGGCGCCTGGGCGAACGCCTTGGCCCTCTGGCAAGCCACAAGCACGCCCCACCATCTTCTGGGCAAGTGTGAAGCCTTTTTTGCTCTCAGCCGGCTTGGTTGGCAAGCGGAAGAGGGTTGACGCAGGCAAACCAAGTGCCTCGCGCGCCTTGGCAGTCAATCCGCGACCGATAATCAGCGGAATACGGCCGCCGGCACGAACTTCGTCGAACAGAACGTCGGATTTGACTTCAAACTTCGAAATCACTTTGCCATCTTTCAGTGCTTGGCCTTCATAGGGGCGCAGTTCAACGACGTCGCCCATATTCATGTTGGAGACATCCAGTTCGATTGGCAGAGCTCCTGCGTCTTCCATCGTGTTGTAGAAGATCGGTGCAATCTTGTTGCCCAAACATACGCCACCAAAACGCTTGTTCGGTACGAAAGGAATGTCTTCGCCAGTAAACCAAAGAACAGAGTTTGTCGCCGACTTGCGTGATGAGCCCGTGCCAACGACGTCGCCAACGTAGGCGACGAGGTGGCCCTTCTTCTTTAAATCGTTGATGAACTTGATCGGTCCAATTTTGCCGGGTTCTTGTGGCTCAATTCCAGGACGTGGGTTCTTGAGCATCGCCAGAGCGTGCAAGGGAATGTCAGGACGGCTCCAGGCGTCAGGTGCGGGCGAAAGGTCATCCGTGTTTGTTTCGCCAGTCACTTTGAGAATCGTGACGGTCAAGCTCTTTGGAACTTCAGGACGGCTGGTAAACCATTCGGCATCAGCCCAGCTTTGCATGACAGCTTTCGCGTTTGCATTGCCCTTCCTGGCTTTTTCTTTGACGTCATGGAATGCGTCAAACATCAATAGTGTTTTCTTCAGGCCTTCTGCGGCGATCTTGCCTACTTCGGCATCGTCGAGCAACTCGACCATCGGCCCGATGTTGTAGCCGCCAAGCATGGTGCCCAGTAGCTCAGTCGCCTTCGCGCGCGAGATGAGGGAACACTTTTCTTTGCCGCTCGCCACTGCGGCTAGGTAGGCTGCCTTCACCTTAGCTGCCTCGTCTACGCCCGCTGGCACGCGGTGGGTAATGAGTTCAACCAGCGCTTCGCCCTGACCGGCCGGTGGCGATTGCAACAGCGCAATCAGATCTGCTGTTTGTTGAGCTGATAGGGGAAGGGGAGGAATGCCGAGGGCTGCGCGTTCGGCAACATGTTGGCGATAGGCTTCGAGCATGGGAGCGCCTTTGAGGTGAGGAAAATGAGTAAGTTAGATTGTAAAGTGAAGCGGGTCGAGCGGCAAGTGTCTTATATCTTATATAAGACTTGATTTAAAATAAGTCTTAGCTATGTTTGTTTGGTCGCGGGTCTAGGCTACCAGAGCGGCATATTCCGGATGACGCTGGATATAAACCGCAGCGTAGCTGCAGCGGGGGACAACTTTCCAACCCTGCTGTTTGGCGTGCTCCAACGCAAAGCGTGTGATCTCGCCCGCCAAACCGCGTCCCCCTAAGGCCTCTGGGACCCCAGTATGCGTGATGGTCATAGTGTCGTTTGTTAGCGCGTAGTCTAGAACACAGCGGTGACCTTCGATCATGAGAAAGAAGCGGTTTGCTGCAGCGTCGTGTTTGATGTCGTGCATTATTTGGATCCCAAGATGAGGGTGGCCCAAAGAGTCACCATCGAGACGAGTCCAATGATACAACTCCCCCAAAGTCCAACAATGGGCCAACGCACACTCATTGGGATCTCTTTAGGATCCACATGGGATAGCAGTTGATTGGCATTCTTTGCAAACCAAAGGTTGGTACGTGAAAACAACGTGCGCAAAAAATAATCCAAAACAATGGTGAGCCGAATGCTGATCGTGAATTGGTTAAATTTTTTTTCGCGAAGGTAGGGGTGCTTATACAGTTGATTCGCTTCTTTGATTTTAAAGAGAAATAAATAGACGCCCGAGATCACAAAGACAAAGCTGCAAGTGATAAAGAGGCTGAAACTAAAAGTCAGTGCAACGGCAATATACTCAGGCATAGTGCGGCACCCGAACATAGCCTTCCATTAAAACGCGTGCGCTGCGACTCATAATTGCTTTGGTGACTTTCCATTCGCCATCGATCAGTGCCGCTTCTGCGCCAACCCGTAACGCGCCGGACGGATGACCAAAGCGGACGGCATCACGTTTGCCGCCGCCGGCCGCAAGGTTAACGGTGGTACCTGGTATGGCGGCCGCGGCGCTAATAGAGACTGCAACCGTTCCCATCATCGCGTGATGTAACTTGCCCATTGATAGAGCGCGCACCAACACATTTACATCTCTTGCAGCAACCGGTTTCCCGCTGGAGGAAACGTAGTCGGTCGGCTTGGCGACAAAGGCGACCTTGGGCGTGTGCTGGCGCTTTGCTGCCTCGTCCAGATGTTTGATCAAGCCCATGCGTAACGCGCCATATGCACGGATTTTCTCGAACATGGCAAGTTTCTCGGGATCGCCATTGATGTCGTCTTGCAACTCAGTCCCCGTACATCCAACTGCGGCAGCGTCCACAAAAATGGTGGGTATGCCTGCGTTAATCATGGTTGCCTTGAGAGTTCCCACGCCAGGAACCTCAAGGTCATCGATCAAGTTACCTGTTGGGAACATAGAGCCGCCTGCACCTTCCTCGTCAGCGGCTGGATCCATGAATTCAAGTTGTACCTCTGCGGCAGGGAAGGTGACACCGTCAAGCTCAAAGTCGCCAGTCTCTTGTACAGCACCGTTAGTCATCGGAACATGGGCGATGATCGTCTTGCCGATGTTCGCCTGCCAAACGCGCACAGTGCAAATGCCGTTTTGCGGAATACGGCTGGGATCGATTAAACCGTTGCTAATCGCGAACGGACCAACTGCCGAAGAGAGATTGCCGCAGTTACCGGTCCAGTCTATAAAGGGCTTGTCGATGGACACTTGACCAAACAAATAGTCGATGTCGTGATCAGGACGGGTACTTTTTGAGAGGATGACGGTCTTGCTCGTGCTCGAGGTCGCTGCACCCATACCATCCGTTTGTTTGCCATACGGGTCTGGGCTGCCAATCACGCGCATCAGAAAGGCATCGCGCGCCGCGCCTGGAACTTGTGCGTCTTTGGGTAAATCTAGTAGACGAAAAAATACACCCTTACTCGTACCGCCGCGCATGTAAGTCGCTGGAACTTTTATTTGTGGTGCATGGGACATGTCATAACTTCCTGAAAAAGATTCTTTGTGCGGTTGCTTTCTGCTTTAAGCGGCTGCTGTGGATTCAAGAAAGTCCTGCGCAAAACGCTGCAACACACCGCCGGCTTCATAAATCGAGACTTCTTCGGCCGTATCCAGTCGACAGGTCACGGGGACCTCAATTCGCTCACCGTTCTTACGAGTGATGACGAGCGTCAGGGTCGCAAGTGGTACGCGTTGACCGATCACGTCGTACATTTCTGTACC
>Ga0164292_10001815_pt1 | contig 17376 bp, 19 predicted proteins | sample GEODES117metaG_FD_111486 | JGI IMG/M metagenome (GOLD analysis project Ga0164292, IMG submission 111486) | Eutrophic lake water microbial communities from Lake Mendota, Wisconsin, USA - GEODES117 metaG | ecosystem: Environmental > Aquatic > Freshwater > Lake | place: USA: Lake Mendota...
AGAGAAAACAGTATACGATAATCCATGGATCAGTTTAACAGAATATGATGTAATCAATCCAGGTGGCGGAAATGGTATTTATGGGAAAGTACATTTTAAAAATATTGCGGTTGGGGTTATGGTTTTAGATGATGCGTTCAACACATATTTAGTTGGACAATATCGATTTACATTGAATGCATATAGTTGGGAAATTCCAGAAGGAGGTGGTCCATTGGGAACTGATCCTTTGGAGAGTGCTAAAAGAGAACTCTTAGAAGAAACCGGATTAATGGCCAATAAATGGCAAGCATTATTTACCATGCACTTGTCTAATTCTGTTAGTGATGAATTGGGAATAGTATATTTAGCCAGAGATTTGAAGCAAGGAATAGCGGAACCAGAGGAAACTGAGCAATTAATAGTCAAGAAAGTTTCATTAGAAGAAGCTGCTACAATGGTTGAAAACGGGTTGATAACCGATTCAATGAGTGTAGCGGCAATTTATAAAGTTCAACTCTTATTGGTTCAGGGAAAATTGAAGTAATACATTTGCAAATGGCTTTAAAACAAAGTTCGATGATTATTGGAAGGCAGCCCTTAATAGAAGCGCTCCAATCCGGGAAAGCAATCGATAAGATCTTGCTTCAAAAAAATGCAGCTGGTGAAGTAATGCATGCTATTCGTGCTTTGGCGCGCGAGCACAATATTCCCATGCAATTAGTGCCCATTGAAAAACTCAATGGGCTTACTCGTGCCAATCATCAAGGGGTAATTGCCATTGCTGCCTTGGTAAATTATTTGGATTTACAACAAGTGATTGATCATGTAGTATCAGAAGGTATTACGCCATTATTTCTGATGTTGGATGGAGTTACAGACGTGCGAAATATTGGAGCCATTGCAAGAACGGCGGTTTGCTGTGGTGCGCAAGCCATTATTATTCCTGATAAAGGGGTAGGAGCTTTGAATGAAGAGGCAATGAAGAGCAGTGCCGGGGCTTTAGAAAAAATACATATCTGTAGGGTCAATAGTTTGATAAAAGCTGTGGATACCCTTCATTTAAATGGGATTGCTGTTTTTACCAGTGAGATGAGGGCGGAGAAAAATGTGTTTGACTTAACTATGATCGACCCTTGTTGTATAATCATGGGCGATGAAGGAAGAGGTGTTCAACCACATTTAGCAAAATCTGCTGATGCATTTTTTAAAATTCCTATGGCTGCTAAATTCGATTCACTGAATGTATCGGTAGCTACAGGAATGATTTTATACGAAGCAATGAAACAAAGAATGCAATAATATGAATTGAATTAAAGCATAAAATTTCGCTACTATGAATACCTACAATTTTTACTCATTCGGCTACAATGAAAGAACTCGTTCCGACAAGTCGGAACTCAAACAGCTTTCATTGTTGACGCCTCATTCGAAAATTGTTGGACGGTATTCATAAATGCTCAATTTTATATCTTTTCTTCAATTCATATTTTAATCAAAAAACTCGTTATCAATCAAGCTCAAAAAATAAAATTAGTAGAATGCCCTCGCGATGCAATGCAAGGATGGAAAGCATTTATACCTACTGAACAAAAAATCCAATACCTCAATCAATTATTAAAAGTGGGCTTTGATGTGCTCGACTGCGGTAGTTTTGTTTCGCCAAAAGCGATTCCACAGATGGCTGATACAGCATCAGTTATCAAGCATCTCGATTGCCCATTCAGTGATACAAAATTATTAGTGATTGTAGCTAATGAAAGAGGTGCAGAAGAAGCAGTTGTATATGATCAAATTCATTCTTTGGGTTTTCCATTCTCTATATCGCCCCAATTTCAAATGCGCAATACCAATAGTAGCATGGAGGAGAGTTTATTGCGTGTTGAATCCATACAAGAGTTGTGTATAAAAAATAAAAAAGAATTGGTGATTTATTTGAGTATGGGTTTTGGGAATCCTTATGGAGATGCTTATACCGAAGATATTTTATTGAATTGGGTTAGTAAAATGGCAGCATTGGATATCAAAATAATATCATTGGCCGATACAGTGGGCTTAGCAAGCCCAGCTCAAATTCAACAAGCTTTATCTAAAGTATTACCTGCATACCCCAATGTAGAAATTGGAGTGCATTTGCATGCATCATATACCAATTGGCAAGACAAGTTAACTGCTGCGTTTGATGCAGGGTGCACAAGGTTCGATGGGGCATTAAAAGGGATTGGGGGATGTCCGATGGCCCAAGACGATTTGGTAGGAAATATGGATACCGAATTAATGATCCCTTATTTTCAATCAAAAAACGTGTTGAAAATGCTGAATCAGGAAGCACTTATTGCCTCTTCTGAATTAGCTTCAACTATTTTTCATTAATTATAGTATGAAATTTCATTACGAGTTTCCAATCAAAAAATTACAAACACCTATTACGCATCATCAAAAGATGATGATGATGGGTTCCTGTTTTACTGAAAATATTGGTGATCTATTGCGGTTATCGAAATTCAAAGTGATGGATAATCCCAATGGAATTCTTTTTAATCCAATTAGTGTTGCGGAATCTATCAGTCAGTATATTCACAAAAAACAATTTTCGGAAGCTGATTTGTTTTACTTGAATGAAACATGGCATAGTTGGAAGCACCATAGCAGATTTTCTGGCATCTTTGTAGAAGAATCCTTGCAAAAAATCAATCAATCAACAATTGCTGCTCATGAATTCTTATTGCATGGAGATTTTTTGATTATTACACTGGGTTCGGCATGGGTTTATTTTTTAACCGAAGCCGCAGACGGGAATGGTATAGGAACTGTTGCAGCCAATAATCATAAAGCTCCAGCAAATTGGTTTTCAAAAAGGTTATTAACTGTTACTGAAACCAAGGAAGCATTGGTTTCTATGCTTGATCAGTTGAAAAAGTTTAATCCTCATTTGACCATTATTTTTACCATCAGTCCTGTACGGCATTTAAGGGAGGGAGTTATTGAAAATAATCGAAGTAAAGCAGTGTTAATTCAGGCCGTACATGATTTGGTGAATCAATCTGCCCAACACTATTATTTTCCTGCCTATGAGTTAGTAATAGACGATTTAAGGGATTACCGTTTTTATGCAGAAGACCTGGTTCATCCAAATTATTATGCAACACAATATGTTTGGGAAAAATTAGTAGAGTCTTGTTTGTCTGAAGCAACAAAAGAATTATTGCCTATCATTAAGGAAATCAATTTGGCATATCAACACAAACCTTTCAATCCTGCTACCCAGTTACATCAACAATTTCTGCAGAAATATGCGCAAGTTACCAAACAATTAATGGAAAAGCATCCTGAATTGGATTTTAGAAAAGAACTCAACTATTTTGTAAATGGCAAATATCCCTCTGTTAACGAATAAAATCATTTAAAGAAACCAAGGTGCATAATTTTTCCATCTCTTTTTGTTTAAGAAAATCAGTAAGATAGTATTTATGCATAAGGCCTGTTAAGATTATTATTGTTTTTCCATTATTGTCATTCAACGCTCTCGCTATGTTTTGACACATTTTTTTATTTCTTAGCTCCCAGTAATCAATAGCAGCATTGAACCAATTACTATACGGTTGAAGTTCATTGTACTTGTTGGTCAACGTTTTAATATTCGTTGCTTCTAATTGCACTATTTGTTTTACAGTATCCATTGAACTTGCACTATTTAGTACCTGCAAATTGTCATTTCCCAATTTTTGCAAAAAAGCATTATTCAATGCTGCATATGGTTCAAAAATGGCACTATCTGCAGTTGAAAATTTATTTTCATTATAGAGTTGATTCAATGTTGCATAGTGACTACTCTCCATCTGGTATTGATATTTCACGTAGGTTGATCTATTGGGGATATACATATCAAATGGTACGATACATACTTCTTTGTGTTTTCGTTGATAATTTCTTGTGGCCCGGTATTCTATTGGATTTTTCCAGATCCCTAAAAATTCAGCAGTTCTTTGCCCAAATACATAAGGTATGGCACATTGAGTTGCCGTTGTTGAATCAAATTCCAATAAAATGATGTCTGGGTTAATTGCTTTTATTGTTTTATGCAATTTGCTTACTGTATATGATTTATTACCAGAGTGAACACTTCCAAGAACAATAACTTTATTAGGGGAGGGGTATGTATTTTTGGTTTGTGCTAAAGTTGGTTGATGAAATATCAATAAACTCAATAAATAACATCGTATTGTTCTTATCAAATTCGGCATCCTGTTTAGTATAAAAAATGAATCAAAACAATGTTTGAACCCCATTTGCAATTTTAAACTCATGTTGTAACAACCATTTTTTCCGCCACATTCCTCCGGAAAAACCTACCAGTGATTTATCGCTTCCAATAACTCTATGGCAGGGCACGATGATGGTGATTTTGTTTTTTCCATTGGTGGTGGCGGCAGCTCGAATTACTTTCGGATCCCCCAATCTTTTGGCTAGGTCCATATAACTAATGGTTTTGCCATAGTCAATTTCCAATAATTCAGACCAAACCCTTTTTTGGAAATCGGTACCATCCTGATGCACTGGAATATCGAAAGTTTTTCTTTTACCATGAAAATATTCAATCAGCTCCTCAGTACATTGATGCATTAATTCGGTGATGCCAGGTTCGCCATAGGTCAATTGGTCTCTATTGTCTACAAAACTTAATTCGCCAATAAAATGATCATTGCCTCCGATCTTTAATAAACCTATTGGACTTTCATAATAAGTATAATGTAATTCACCCATAATTGTTGCTACCTAGATGGCATATAAATATAGTAAACAAAGTACTATTTTATCCAATTTTGTAGCCGTTTTGCATCTTTTTGTCGGCCTTTAATAATACAACTTGATGATTCTCGTCATATACTCCTAAAACGAGACATTCACTGAAAAAATTAGCTATTTGTTTAGGTGGGAAATTTACGACAGCAATTACTTGAACGCCAATTAAGTCATGGCTGTTGTAATGGTGGGTAATTTGAGCAGATGATTGTTTGATACCCAATTCACCAAAATCAATGCTCAATTGATATGCAGGCTTTTTGGCTTTTGGAAATTCATTGGCAGATAAAATAGTGCCAATTCGAATATCAATTTTTTCAAAATCTGCCCAGTTGATCATAAAACAACTTTTAATTAAATTAATCAAGGCACTAATCAAGTAGCTCAACCAATTCCAATAGTTCATGTTTTTTATAATCACTGGTTGGTGAGTCAAAACATTTGGCAATTTCCTGTAACAAAATTTGAATAACCCTTTTGTGAGAAAGCGGCTTAAAATAGGAGGCGGTTGATGGGGCTGATATCTTTTTTAAATAATTTTCAATATCTATGTGAGAGTATGCTTGCCCGTTTGTTGCATCCACAAAGAAATGTATTTGATCTATTGGGTTGCCTACAAAATTGGTGTGATCGTAATCTGAATTAAAGAAAGCGATAATGCATTGTTTGGGGATATTAATTATTTTGGCATTAATATCTAACTGGTCGCACATTACCTGGTATAAAATTCCATTGGTAATCATGTTGCCTTTTTTGTTGGCAAGTACTTTATGAATAAAAAAATTGTCTGGGTTGGTATAATTTACTTCTACTCCTTTTAAATGGTAGAAATTATAAATGATGCTTGATAATACATTGGCCTGTTCTAACGGGGTTAGAAAGCTATTTAGTTCTAGCCAAATATTTCTTCTAATTTTTTCAATTTCTTGTAGGGTAGGGCTGGTTTGTAAATCTGGGTATTGGAATTTGGCAACCAATAAGGCCCCAAATAATAGATCGTGATATGCACTGTCTTTCCATTCCGTAAAATCGGAATATAAATCAGTAAAATGCAAACGATGAATAATCATTTCAATTCTTTCCTGTATTCCCTCATTTGGGGTAGTTTCCCAAAGATGCTCCAGATTAGGAATGATCGGTTTTCCATAACCTACAATTTTTTCAGAAACTGTTGAATAAACCTCCTCATCTGGGTCGTCGATTAAGGTAAACAAGGCATTCAATTCTTTGGTTTCCTGCATAGTGATTTGGTTGTTCTTACATCAAACTAAAATATTTTTTCGTTAAGAATTGTATAGAAGTTATCCTACGGCTGTGGATATATGAAGAAAAAGGTGCAAAATAAATAAGGGATATTGGCGTTCAAGCTATAATTCTTCAACAATTATCACTTTTAACAAGTACAAGAGGTGAACTTAAGTTATCTTGCATTATCATATAAATTTGCCAATGAGTACCTTTATTACCCCCAAATTTGCCAATGTTAAACAGCCACTCCATCTCGAACTTAAAAAAAGAGTTCAAGCTTACTTAGATGAACATGGAATTGACGGTACTGGCACATCAAAACTTTTTACAAAAGCAATTCTATTAATTGTTGCATTTGTTGGAGTATATATTCACTTAGTCTTCTTTACACCTATTTGGTACATCGCTATTGCAGAATCAATTGTTCTAGGTGGATTGGTTGCAGGAATAGGATTCAATGTAATGCATGATGGAAGTCATGGTAGTTTTAGCGGAAACAAAATCATGAATAGAGTAGCAGCTTCTTCTATTAGTTTATTGGGTGCTAACCATTTTATGTGGAATATGAAGCACAATATGATTCACCATAGTTTTACCAATATCGATGGAGTAGATGATGATATTGAAATTGGTGTATTCATGAGAATGGCGCCTACCCAAAAATGGTACAAGGCACATAAATTTCAACACATTTATTTTTGGGTATTGTATATGCTTTTATATGTATTCTGGATCTTCTTTACTGATTATAAAAAATACTTTTCTCAAAAAATTGGCAATGTTCCTTTGAAGAAAATGAGCATAGCAGATCATATTGAGTTTTGGAGCGTGAAAGTTTACCATGCAGCTGTATTTGTAGTTATTCCAATTGTTTTTGTTGGTTGGGTAAATTGGATCATTGGTTTTGTGATCATGACCTTCTTTGCAGGATTTGTACTAAGTATCGTATTTCAATTAGCGCATACTGTTGAGCATACTGATTTTCCTATTGCCGATATTGAAACACATAAATTGCCAGACGAATTTGCGGCGCACCAGATCAAAACAACCGCCAATTTTGCAACAAAAAATAAATTGATAAGTTGGTTGGTGGGTGGATTGAATTTTCAAATTGAACATCATTTGTTCCCTAAAATTTCTCATGTTCACTATCCTGCTATCAGTAAAATAGTGAAGGGTATTTGTGAAGAATACAATTTACAATACATTGAATTTCCAACTATGCGAAAAGCAGTTGCTGCTCACGTGAGATTTTTAAAAGAAATGGGAAAGCCTGATGGGAAGTTATTGAGTTATTAGTTGTAATACTAAAATGAAAAGCCCTGTCTGGTAAAACTCGACAGGGCTTTTTTTAATCTTTAAAAACCGTATCGTTTATTTAGGACGACACATTATTTAAGAACAATCAAACTTATTGTAGGACAATTCAAATCGCCATTTATTTTTTTGCTGCACTTGCTTTTTTGGTAGCCGATTTTTTTGCACCCTTGGTAGCTGCTTTTTTTACAACTGTTTTCTTGGTAAAAGCCCCAGGGACCTGTGCTTCAATCATTTGCTTAACAGTTTCTAATTCAATGGCAGCAACAGTTTCAGGGCTGTACTTGTTTCCGTCGGCCTGTTTGCCCAGTTTGAGCATTTTCTTCTGAAAGCGAATGAACGGCCCCCATCTTCCATTTTCAATTGCAATTTTTTCTTCGGGCCATTGCACAATAAATCGATTGGCTTCTTTGGCCATTTTCTTTTCGATGAGTTCATTGATATCTTGTTGACTCAATGAATCAAAATTATAGGCTCTAGGTATATTGATATAGAGATCATTCCATTTAATGAATGGACCAAATCTTCCTTTGCCCTTTGTAACTGGTTTTTCATCAAAGAATCCAATAGGAGCATCTGCCAATTGTTTTTCCTTCAATAATTCAATGGCTCTGGGAAGATCCATTTCATACAAGTCTTCTCCTCTTGGGATAGAAATGAATTGTTCACCCAATTTTATGTATGGCCCAAAACGACCAATATTCACAGACAGTTCTTGCGATTCGTATTCGCCAATTGTTCTTGGCAAGCTAAATAACTGCATCGCTTCTTCCATGGTAATGGTTTCGATGCTTTGGTCTTGTTTAAGTTTGGCAAAACGTGGTTTCTCTGTTTCGTCTGCTGTGTCTCCAATCTGTACCATTGGTCCATAACGCCCCATTCTGGCAATTACTCTTTTGCCAGTGGCTTCATCAATGCCCAATTCTCTTTCGCCCTTTGCTCGCTCTGCATTTTCTAAAGTATGTTCAATGGTTTCATGAAATGGTTTATAAAAACCATCTATCATATTACTCCATTTCATTCTGCCTTCAGCTATCTCATCAAATTCTTGCTCAATTTTAGCGGTAAAGCCAAAATCCATTACTTTATTAAAATGTTGTTTTAAGAAATCTGTTACCACCATACCTAAATCGGTAGGAAATAATTTACTCTTTTCTGCGCCTGTGTTTTCTTGGATGATTTCTTTTTCGATATTATTTTTTGCAGTGAGTTTGAAAATGGTTACAGCTCTTTTGCTTCCTTCTTTATCTCGTTTTTCTACATAATTTCTTTTCATGATGGTAGAAATAGTAGGTGCATAAGTAGAAGGACGGCCAATTCCCAATTCTTCTAATTTTTTTACCAAAGAAGCTTCTGTATATCTTGGCGCAGGTCTACTAAATTTTTCAGTTGCCAACATTTCAACAAAATTTAAATCAGTTCCTACTTTTAAAGGAGGAAGTATACCCTCAGTGTTTTCTTCATCTTCATCATCTTTTCCTTCATTGTATACTTTCAAAAAACCGTCAAATTGCATCACTTCTCCAGATGCTGTAAGCGTTTGGTTATTAGCGCTAATGGCAATTTTAGCACTTGTTTTTTCGAAGATGGCTTCACTCATTTGGGAAGCAATGGTTCTTTTCCAAATCAATTCATACAAACGCCTGGTTTCTTCATCTGCAATTGTATGATCGCTCATATATGTTGGACGAATAGCTTCATGCGCTTCCTGTGCACTTTCATTTTTATTTTTGAATTTACGAGGCTGGTGGTATTTTGCTCCGTAACTATTATTGATTTCTTTACTGATATCTTCAAGCGCAGTTTCACTCAAACTAATGCTATCCGTTCTCATATAAGTAATCTTTCCACTCTCATACAATTTTTGTGCAATCAACATGGTTTTGCTTACACTGTATCCCATTTTTCTAGAGGCTTCCTGTTGCAATGTTGATGTAGTGAAAGGTGCTGCCGGAGAGCGTTTGGCGGGTTTTACTTGTATGTCAACAACTTTATAGTTAGCGTTTTTACAACTCTCTAAAAAAGCTTGCGTATCTTTTTGGTTGGTTATTTTTGAAGGCCCTTCAGCTTTAAAATGTACATTTTTTCCATTGATATCTGGCGCTAAGAATACTGCTTCAACTTTAAATGAGTTTTCTGAAATAAAATGATTGATCTCTCTTTCTCTTTCTACTATTAATCTTACGGCCACACTTTGAACCCTTCCTGCACTCAAACTTCTTTGCATGCCTATCTTTCTCCAAAGAACTGGGCTCAATTCAAAACCTACTAATCGATCTAATACTCTTCTGGCTTGTTGCGCGTTTACCAGATTCATATTGATGGTTCTTGGATTGGCCACTGCTTTTTTGATGGCAGGTGCAGTAATTTCGTGAAATACAATCCTTTTTGTGATGGCAGGGTCTAAGCCTAATACTTCGGCTAAATGCCAACTAATGCTTTCACCTTCACGGTCCTCATCCGATGCAAGCCAAACTTCATCGGCTTTTTTGGCTAATTGACGCAAATCTTTTACTACACGCTCCTTGTCTTCAGGTACTTTATAACGAGGCAGGTAATGATTGTTTACATCAATACCCATATCGTCCTTTTCTAAGTCTCTGATATGACCGTAACAACTCTTCACCTCAAAATCTTTTCCAAGGATTTTTTCAATGGTTTTTGCTTTAGCAGGCGACTCAACAATCAGTAAATTTTTAGCCATGGACCTTCCCGGTATTTACGGTTTTTTTTCTACTTTTTTTAATTTATTTCCCCCATGTTGGGAGCACCTTTTCAAGTAGTTCCCGAACAATTCTAGTGATGCAATATTAGGGTAAACCATCAAATCTCAAAAAATCTCCCTAAATCTCTGTTGTCAAAAAATGAACAATTTTATCCCTTGTGCTATCCATTTTATAGATTTTATTATGCCCCAAACCCTTTGTAATAAAGAATTCTAGCTTTGGCAATTGTTCAGATAAAAGGGGTTTTACATCATCAAAACTGCAAATTTTATCTTCTTCATCATGTACCCATAAAGTGTTAAAATGGGCTTTTTGTACAACCCTGGCCACAGAAAAATAGCTGATTGGCTGTTTGGCAAGGGCTTCTATAAGTTCATAAAAAGCGGTAACAATTTTCTTGTCTACCTTCAAAAAATTAAAAAAATGTTCCACAGCGGTTTTTGTTTCCGTTGCAGGAGCAATTAAAATCAGTTTTAAAGGCGGATCATTTTTTATTTTCTCCATGGACAAAGAAGCAGCTAAGCCCCCTAAAGAATGAGCAATCATGCCATAAAAAGGACCAAATTGATTAACCACTTCTAAAATCATATCTCTATATAATAAGGCATTGATTCTCTTTCCATCAGAATGTCCATGCCCAGGGGCATTAAAAGCAAATACTTCAAATTTTTCTTTGAGCAATGCATCTACATATTTATCAAACTTGTAAACATCACTTCCAAATCCATGGATAATGAGTATTTTTTTTGCTTTTGGTTGATGTGATTTCCAATGGTAACCACGTATTATCAATTGATTCAACGCCAAGGAAAGGGGTATTGCTTTATGAAAGATAGCTGGCTCCAGTTTTTTAGCCCTCGACTTAAAAGGATTTGAAAAAAGATCGAATGCCAATAACGCAGCTTTGTGTGGAGAAACCAATGCTACTGTGTTCATTTTTGTTCTGTAATATTGAATTGCTATCCTCTGTCTAAACTTCATCTTCATATGGTAAAGATAGCTTTGAAAGCCTGCTTTCTAGGATTTCGGTTGATTTGTAGAAATAGTGGATGCCAGTTATATTAATATAAATACTTGATATTCAATGATTTGCGTTCAAATCTAAATAAAATATTAAAATTACTTTCGGTATTGGTAAACTTTTTAGAATATGGATTGGTAAGTAGTTCTTTTGAAATACTTTTGCAACCCAAAACAGCAATATGTATTCCATTCATATACAATTTGAACAAAAGGGCTTGGAGCCGATAACCCTTCATAATATTGAGGCCGATCAGAGTCTACTTGAGGTTTGTTTAGACAATGATATTGAATTGCACCATAATTGCGGTGCAGTATGTGCTTGTAGTACATGTCATCTATATGTAAATCAAGGTGAAGGTTTTTTGGAAGAACTGAATGATAGAGAAGAGGATTTCATAGATAGAGCTGTTAATCCAAGAATCAATTCTAGATTAGGATGTCAGTGTATTTTACAAAAAGGTAGTGGTGAAGTGCATATTACATTGCCAGATCAAACCCAATTTTTGGGAGAGTAGTTAATCATTAAATCAATTTATTATGAGCCATTTTGAACCACCTATCCATTGGGCCGATCATGAAGATATTGCTATGAAATTGTATGAAAGATTTGGAGCCGATTTCAATGAAGGTAAAATATACAGGGTTCGTTTTACCGATTTGTTAGAATGGATTTTAGCCATCCCTAATTTTGATGGAACCAGAGAACAAAGTACCGAAGGTCATTTGGAAATGATTCAAAGTGCTTGGGTATACGAATGGAGAGATAATCAGTCTTAGGTATTTATTTTCTTTTTAAGTTTTCGTTTAGTTAACTTTAGTTTATGTTAGACCAATTCAAGCATATCACCCATTTTGTTTTTGATGTTGATGGAGTGCTTACTGATGGTAATTTATTGATTTTACCAGATGGTTTGATGGCGAGAAGAATGAATATTAAAGATGGTTATGCTCTGCAGTTAGCCGTAAAAAAGGGGTATAGGATTACGATTATTTCCGGTGGAAATTCGCCTGAAGTAAAAGATCGATTGAATAAATTGGGCATTACAGAAGTGTATATGCAGGTTGCAGATAAATTATCACTATTGCAATCGCTCATGACCAAGCATCAAAGTAATGCCAACTGCTTTTTGTTTATGGGGGATGATATCCCTGATTTAAAATGCATGCAAATTGTTGGATTGCCTACCTGCCCTTCGGACGCGGTGAATGAAATTAAAGAATGCGCTACCTATATTTCAGCACTAAAAGGTGGGGAAGGATGTGTTAGAGATGTTATTGAAAAAGTATTGAAATTGCGTGAAGATTGGAATGACGATTTTCAAATTAGAGCTCAATAAAAAGAAGAATTAAGAGATAAGAGATAAAAGATACTAGATAAAAGATACGATTAGGAGTTTGCCCCGATAACCCAATAACCCAATAACCCAACAACCAATAACTTAATACTTGAAATTAGTTGCTGCATTTTTTAGATTAATAAGATGGCCGAATCTTCTGTTTATTGTTATTACACAATTGCTATTTGAATATTGTATCTACGAAAGAGTTTATCCAGAAATTGTTGGGGTTGACATTACCGAAGAATTGCGTTTTATTGCATTGATCATTGCATCCGTTTTTATTGCTGCAGCCGGATATATTATCAATGATTACTTCGATCATAATATTGATCAAATTAATAAGCCAGACAAAGTGGTGGTAAATACCATCATTAGTAGACGTTGGGTTATTTTTTGGCATATGCTTCTAAGCTTATTGGGGTTGTATTTAACTGCGTATGCATTGCCTTTAAATAAATACTGGCATTTAGTATTGGGTAATATGGCTTCAATTGTAGCACTATGGTTGTACTCAACTACTTTTAAAAAGAAATTGCTTATTGGAAACGTCATTATTTCTTTGTTAACTGCTTGGGTAATTATTGTTTTGTTTTTTTCAAAGTATCCATTGAGCGAAGATTTAATCAATGCAAATCTGCATCAAAGAGTTAGGTTTTTTAGATTGATGATTGTATATGCATCATTTGCTTTTATCATTTCATTAATTAGAGAAGTAGTAAAAGATATGGAAGATATAGCTGGGGATCAAAAATATGGATGCACAACTATGCCCATAGTGTGGGGTATTAATGCGAGTAAAGTTTTTGTAGCTGTTTGGACCATTGTTTTAATTGCTGCTTTAATCATCTTGCAATTATATGTAGTGGGAATGGGATGGTGGTTAAGTGCATTGTATTGTATTGCACTCATCGTTTTTCCTTTATTCATAGTGCTAAAGAAGTTGTACAATGCTAAACAACCTGCAGACTATCATCTAATCAGCAGTTTGATTAAACTAATCATGTTTACAGGAATTCTTTCGATGTTGTTTTTTAGATATTATCAATAACTGTAGGCAGTTCAATATTATTTACATGAATGAAATTATCCTAGCTTCTCAATCTCCTAGAAGAAAACAGTTATTAGAATGGGCCGAAATTCCTTTTAAAATAGTTGTAAAATCTACTGATGAATCTTTTCCTGCTGATCTTGAAGTTGAAAAAGTGCCTATTCACATTGCAATAAATAAAGCGAAGGCAGTAATTGATTATTTAGAAAAGATACAAAATATAAAACCAGCAACAATTGTTTTAGCAGCCGATACCATTGTGGTATTAGACAATCAAGTTATTAATAAGCCCATTGATAGAAAAGAAGCAATTGCAATGTTAACGAGTTTGTCGGGGAAAGAACATCGGGTAATTACCGGTGTAGTATTAAAGAACGCAATCAAAGAGCATTCTTTTTCTGTAACTACACATGTACAATTTCATTCGCTCACCATAGAGCAAATTGAGTTTTATGTTGATCGGTATAAACCTTACGACAAAGCAGGATCCTATGCCATTCAGGAATGGATTGGAGTGGTTGGGATAGCTGCCATCAATGGCGATTTTTACAATGTGATGGGCCTCCCAGTTGCATCTGTTGTTAAAGCTTTAACGCTTTTCAATCCTCAACAATAGGCAACGATTTAATCCCAATTTGAGTCTAATTACCAATTGAAGCTGAATTCCCTTTCACAATCAGGATGTAAAGTTCTTTCAACAGGGCAGTTTCGGGCAGTATTTTCCAAAATGACTTTTTCTTTATCTTCGATTTGTAAGGTTTTTGGAAAATGAATATGAACCACAATTTTACTGATTCTTCTGGGGTCTGAAGCCATGATTTTGGTTACATCGGCAGTAGTGCCGTCGAGTAAAATATTCATTGTTTTGGCCTTAATGCCCATTGTTGTGATCATACAAGTGGCCAATGCAGTGGCAATCAAATCGGTAGGGGAAAACCTTTCTCCTTTGCCTTGGTTGTCGGTTGGGGCATCTGTTTCAATTGTTGTTCCACTTTGAAGATGGGTTGCCGTTGTTCTTAAATCGGAATTATAAATAATTTGTGAAGTCATTGCATCAATTTTGACCTAAATTTACACGTAACAAATCACATGGAAGTGAAGAAACTAATTTTTGTATTTATTTTATTTTCGGGCACAAGATTGTTGGCTCAACAAAATCCTGCTCCTACATCAGCTGTAAGTAAGTACCAAAAGAAATTAGAAAAAAGAGAAAAAATCAATCAACTCATCAAACAAGAAGAAGAGGGGGCATTGATTTTTGATAAACAATCTGCCTTTGCAATTAAGCTAAATACCGATGGCTGGGGATTTTTTTATGAGAAAGGGAAATATAAAACAACTACTAAAACAAGTCTTTGGTGGATTGAGTTTGGAGAGCGAAAAAGTATAAAGGAAGAGCGGGTGCCAACCATTTCTCAATCGCAAGGTTTTATCATTGTATCCAGTTATATTTATGGAAAACAAAATAATGCTTATTTTCTAAAAGCGGGCTTTGGTCAGCAAAAACTCATTGGTGGTAAAGGAAACAAGAATGGGGTAGCTGTTTCTGCCATTTATGGGGGAGGAATTAGTGCTGGTTTGTTAAAACCCTATTATTTAGAAATACAGAACCCTACCAATGGTGCAAGGGAATCTATCAGATACAGCCCTGCCAATGAAAAATTATTTTTAGACCCAACTATTATTTTGGGCAAAAGCGGCTTAGGAAAAGGGTTTGGCGAGATTAAATTTGTGCCAGGAGCTCATGTTCGAACAGCTTTAAGATTCGATTATGGCAGGTATAATGAAGTGCTTTCCGCCATTGAAATTGGGGTCAATGCTGAGTTTTATTCCCAAAAAATGCCCATTGTATTGTTAAATAAAGAAAATAATTTCTTTTTCAATGCCTATGCTGCAATAACATTCGGTAAAAGAAAGTAATGTAAATTTGTAATTCATTTTACACAAATAGTACATGCAAGAATTACCAGTTATTTCTACAATAGATAATACGCTACAGGAAGAATTACCGCTTAAAAAGCCCAATTGGTTAAGGGTAAAATTGCCATTGGGGGAAAGTTACAAACATGTTAGAGGATTAGTAGACAAACACAAATTGCATACTATTTGCGAAAGTGGTAATTGTCCTAATATGGGAGAATGCTGGGGTGAAGGGACTGCCACCTTTATGATATTGGGAAATGTTTGCACAAGAAGTTGCGGCTTTTGTGCAGTAGCAACTGGCCGCCCCGGTTCTGTTGATTGGGACGAACCTCAAAGAGTTGCAGAAGCCATTCATTTAATGAAAGTAAAGCATGCAGTGGTAACCAGTGTAGATAGAGACGAACTCAAAGATGGCGGATCCATCATTTGGTACAATACCATCAAAGCCATTAAAAACCTCAATCCAAATACTACATTAGAAACCTTGATACCGGATTTTAGGGGCTTTAAAGATCAGATTCAAAGAGTTATTGAAGCTGCACCAGAAGTGGTGAGTCATAATATGGAAACGGTTGAGCGAATTACCAAACAAGTTAGAATTCAAGCAAAATATCGCAGGAGCTTAGAAGTATTAGCAACCCTCAAGCAAGGAGGCATGCGAACCAAAACAGGAATTATGTTGGGTTTAGGAGAAACCAAAGAAGAAGTAATTCAAACGATGCAAGACTTGGTGAATGTAGGTACTGATGTATTAACGCTTGGGCAATATTTACAACCCACCAAAAAACATTTGAAAGTGCAAAGATTCGTACATCCCGATGAATTTGCAGAACTCAGAGAGATTGGATATACTATTGGATTTGATTATGTTGAAAGCGGTCCCTTAGTCCGATCTTCTTACCATAGTGAAAAACATGTGATTCCTGGTTACGGAAAAAATAAATGGTTGAATGAAAAATTGTAGTAATTGTTAACCTTCGAAAAATATTTCCCAATCACTAATGCGAATTATTCAGTTTTTTCTTTTATGCCCGATTTTTTGTTCGGCACAATTAAAATGGATTAATGTAGATTCCATGTATCAGCCATTACCCAATGGGGTTCATGTATATTTTTCCAATGATTCAATTGACGGAAAACCCAATCGGGCTTTCTATGTTAGCGCTAATTTGAAAGCGCATTCATTGAATTTTACCACTCAAGTGGGAAATGGCAAAAGATTTACTCCTTCAGAATATTTTGTAAAAGAATCCGATCCATTATTGGTGGTGAATGCTACTTTTTTTGAATTTGTGCGTAATAGCAATTTGAATATGGTGGTGAAAGAAGGCAAAATGCTTGCTTATAATTTGCATACAATTGCAGGAAAAGGAAAAGACACGCTAACTTATCGCCATCCATTTGGAAGTGCTATTGGAATATCTAAAAATAGGAGGGCAGACATTGCCTGGACTTTTACTGATTCGTCCAATCAATATGCTTTGGCAAATCAAACACCCATTAGTGCAATTAAAGATTCTTCTAGAATATTGAGCAACAAATTGATTGGTACATTAGGCGATTTTAAAAAATGGAAAGTAGAAACTGCCATAGGAGGGGGGCCAGTTTTAGTGCAAGAAGGTAAAATAAAAATCACCAACAATGAAGAATTGAAATTTTCGGGAAAGGCACTCTATGATAAACATCCTAGAACGGCCATGGGCTATACAAAAGATGGTCTATTAATTGTGATGGCTATTGAAGGTAGGTTTCCTGGTAAAGCAGAGGGTGCTAACTTGGAGCAGTTGGCAAAAATTTTAATTGGTGTTGGATGCGAGGAAGCATTGAATTTGGATGGAGGAGGAAGCAGTTGTTTATTGGTTAATGGAAAGCAAACCATAACACCAAGTGATAAAGAAGGACAGAGACCTGTGCCAGCGGTGTTTTTGATAAAAAACAAATAAAAGATAAGAGATGAAAGATAAGAGAT
>Ga0164292_10001817_pt1 | contig 17363 bp, 14 predicted proteins | sample GEODES117metaG_FD_111486 | JGI IMG/M metagenome (GOLD analysis project Ga0164292, IMG submission 111486) | Eutrophic lake water microbial communities from Lake Mendota, Wisconsin, USA - GEODES117 metaG | ecosystem: Environmental > Aquatic > Freshwater > Lake | place: USA: Lake Mendota...
CACGATCGGCAGCTACGCCTTCGTCAGCGGCCTGTCACGGGTGCTCCACGACGTGCCGCCGTACATGCTCTGCGAGGGCGCACCGGCGCGGCCGAGGTGCGTCAATGTCGTGGCCCTCCGCCGGGGCGGGTTCCCCGCCGAGACCGTCGGGGCGGTCACAGAAGCACACCGCCTGCTCTATCGGGCGCGGGTCGGCCAGGACCGGGCGCGGGAAATCCTCCGCTCGCAGTCGATGCTCGTGCCGGAGGTCGAGGCGGTACTCGAGTTTCTATCCAACCAGCAGGAGGGGCGGCACGGCCGCGCCCTTCCCCGACGGAGAGCGGCATGAATCGAATGAAGGTGGCGGTCGTCGGGTGCGGGCACCTCGGGGCGATCCACGCCCGACTCCTCGCCGCTCGCCCGGATGTCGAACTCGTGGCCGTGGTCGATCCCTTCACCGCGTCGCGCGACAAGGTGGCCGGTGAGCATGGCTGCCGGGCCTTCGCCGAGCCGGCGGAGCTCTTCGGCCAGGTCGAGGCGGCCATCGTCGCCGCGCCGACAGGCCTCCATTCGGTAGTCTCCCTGCCGCTCCTCGAGGCGGGCATCGATCTGCTCGTCGAGAAGCCGATCGCCGCCACCGTCGAGGAGGCCCGCGGAATCGTGACCACGGCCCGTCGCCTCGGCCGGACCGTCGCCGTGGGGCATGTCGAACGGTTCAATCCGGCCTGGCGGATGGCCGTGTCGCGAGCGGGGCGCATCGTCGCGATCGAGTCGCAGAGGCTCGCTCCGTTCACGTTCCGATCGATGGATGTCGGCGTGATCCATGATCTGATGATCCACGACATCGACCTCGTGTTGTCGCTCGAACCTGGCCGTCTCGAGCGGGTCGATGCCCAGGGACTCCACGCGACCGGGGGCCACGAAGACGCCGTCCGCGCCTCTTTGGCGTTCTCGTCCGGGCTCGTCGCCACGCTCACCGCCTCGCGGATCCATCCCACCCTCCATCGAGGGCTCACGCTCTGGTCGAGCGAAGGGATCGTGTCCGTCGACTTCCACGCCAAGGCCGTCGAGGTCGTGCGGCCATCGGAGTCGGTCCGCCGGGGCGAGTTCGTGGCGACGGACGTGCCGGTCGCCGAACGGGCGGCGAAGAAGGAAGCCTTCTTCTCCGAGATCCTCCCCCGGGAGCGGCTGGCGATTCCGGAGGCCAATGCGATCGCCTGCGAGCATGACGACTTCCTCGGCGCCATCCGCGAGGGGCGGCAGCCGTTGGTGCCGGCCTCGGCGGGAGCCGCCGCACTCGAGATCGCAAACCGGGTGGTCGACAGCCTCCGGACAACCACGTTCGGCTCGGACAGGGTGACGACGACCGTGCCACTTCCCGCCCGGCTCCGCCGGACGGGCTGATCGGTACGCCTTCTCCAGGCTCCGAAGGGCCGTCCGTGTCCCCCAGTGTGACGCGGCTGTGACGGCGGCCCGCTCCGGGGAGGAGCGGAGGGGCGGGCTCGTCCGATGAGGAAGGTGCCTCGGAGCCTTCTCCGGGCCCCGCCGACTCACAGCCCACCATGCCCCACTCCCGGTTCCAGCCGGTGATCCTTCTGCTCCTCCTCCTGGCGTGCCTCGCGCGGCCAGCCGGTGGGGCCTCGCTCCCTCCCTCGGTGGTCGAGGGCTGGGACGAGCGGATCCGGCTCTACGAGACCGACAGGCCGGTCGAGTTCGACGGCTTCGGCCTCGAGGGCTTTCAAGGGGCGGGATCGATGGCTACGGCCCTGCGGGCGAGCGACTTGACGGCCCCGGGGCCTGTGTCGCCGCTGCGTGTGCTCGTGAAGGGGCCGTCGGGGGCCGAGCAGGCGGCCAATCCGCTCCAAGCGGAGCTGAAGGGGCGGATCGAGGGGATCGATCTCTCCGCGGGCCTCCTTGCCGATCGGATGGTGATCGAGGCGGGGCCGCAGAAGTTCGTCGGCGGGATGGCGATGGCCCACGACTCCCTCAAAGGGCGCGAATCGCTCGAACTCCGCACGTCGATCGCCCAGGCCCCGACGGCGGCGAAGATCGCGCTGGAGTTGGGGCCGCGGATCGAGCGTCGCCTCCCCGGCGGCATGACGCTGTTCTTCGACGGCAAGGCGGAGGCGCAGTCCGCGCCGCAGGGCGCGACCTGGCAACCGCTCGCGGGCCCGGCATCCGACGGCATCGGCCTGATCGGCCTCACCGGCCGCACCGGCCTGATGCGGTGAGAAGAGGCCTGATCCAGCGGTGGCCCGCCACGTCGGCTCGCTCGAGAAGCAGATCGATCAGGCGAGGTCGCGGTCCTGGAAGAGGACGAGGGCCACGAGGAGCGCCACGGCCGAGTAGAGGGCCGAGTAGAGCGCCGCCCACCCGAGGTAGCTCCAAGGCACAGGCACCCCACCGACGACCGCCGCCTCGATCGTGAAATGCTCGAGTACCGGGAGGATCGTCGCGAACAATTGCCCCACGAAGCGCACGATCGCGAACTTCCCGACGCTCGACTGCACGATCAACGGCACGAGGTGGCCGAGGGCGTACACCGAGAAGCAGATGATGAGGTTCGGCACCATGCTGAGGCGGGTCGAGACCGCCAGGCTCACCGCCGCCAGGAGGATCGTCTCGAGGAGCGAGAGGACGAGACCGGGAACGACGGTGATCATCTCGTCGGCACAGTCGCGCCACACCGGATCGAGCTTGCCTCCCTCGCGGGCGTCGTAGACGACTTTGAGGCTCGTCGTCGCCAGGAGCACCGTGCCGAGGATGAGGAACACGAGCAGGGCCACGAGCACGAGCCCCACGAACTTGCCGAGGACGAACTGCCAGCGTGTCAGCGGCTTGGAGAGGACGGTGAGCGCCGTCCGCCCCTCGATCTCGTCGGCCACCGCGACACTCGCCGTCCACACCACGACCAGGAGCGCCAGGACCTTGATGAGCGTCAGGCCACTGTCCTTGAGCATCTTCACGTCCTCGCCGAACGTGTTGTAGGGGATGACGATGAAGGCCAGGAGCATCACGGCGCCGAGGATCAAGGCGACCGCGAACACCGGTTGCCCGATCGCTTCCTTGGTGGTCGCCGAGGCGACCGCAGCCGTCCGGCGTGGGATGAGGCGGAACACCGCATAGGCAAGCGCGATCGCCAGCACCGTGATCGTCGTCCAAGGGAGGATCGCGGCCTGCGGGTTCTCCGGCACGAGCCGGGCTGTGACGACGAGGTCGACCGGGGCCGTGCCCGCGTTGCTTGCCTGGATGCGGGCGATCTGACCGAGGAACGGATTCGGCTTGTTCGTCTCGTCGCCGCGCTTCCACTGCCAGGGCTTACCGGGAAAGAGTTCGACGTCGGCCTGCTTGGCAAGCGCGAATCCTTCGATCGGCTGCTGCGTGCGGATGACGAGCGGCTCGGGCGTGGTCAGGTCGAGCGACTCGATCTCCTGCGGACGGAGCCGGAGTTCGAACTCCTCCATCACGGCCCCTGCAGGAATCGAGAGCCGCTGCTCGAAGCGGTCGGCGGAGGTCATCCGGGAGAGCGATCGCCCGATCTGGGTCAGCGGCACCAACGGCGTGAAGGCCAGGGCCGTGGCAGACATCGCCAACAGGAGCCAGCCGAAAGGGCCGGCGAACCCGTCGCCGAGGCTCGAGCGGGCCTCGGCCGCCAACCTGGGCTGCACCGCCCGCAGCACGAGCCAGGCGAGGAGAATCACGGCCAGGGCGATCAAGGCACCGGTGCCGAGCAACCAGATCGGGGGCAGCGCGATCGACCAGCGGTTGGCGAAAAGTGGCGTCATGGGATGTGGCTGTGACGGAGGACGGTCGGTTCGGAGAGGCGAAAGGGCACGCGTCGTGGACGAGGGTGGTACGGGGGCCGGGCCTGAACGGTTTCCCGGAACCCCGAAGGACTATTGTGCCTCGGAAGCGGCCTCCAGTGAAGGTTCGTGCGGCAAAGGGCCCGCCAGCACGGTTGCCCCCGTGCCGTGGAGCGGCCAGCGCGAGAGCACCCGGTGGACGTCCTCGAGGCTGAGATTCTCGATCGTCCGCAGGTCGTCGGCGACGGAGCGGTAGCTGCCGGAATGGGCCCATTCCGGGCCGACGTCGAACAGACGGCGGCGGGGCCGCTCCCCGAGGAGGACCCACCGGCCGGCGAGCTTGTTACGGTTCTGCTCGAGTTCGCGGCGATCGATCCCCTTCTCGGCCGCCAGCCGATAGACATCGTCGATCATCCGGAGGAGTTCGTCGGCATCCTCCGGATCACACGAGAGTTGGGTGGCAAACAGGCCCGCGTCGAGGAAGTCCTGATGGTGGCAGGAGGCCTGCTCGGCCCGGCCGGTGTCGACCATGGCCCAGTAAAGCCTGCTGCCGGAGGTGTCGCCGAGGATCGCCGAGAGCAACTTGGCGGCGAACCGGTCGTCGTCGTCACCGGCCGGCCCCGGCGACATCCGCACCGCGTACTCGAGCGAGGACGTCGGGCGGGTGATGTACTCGAGCGTCGCTCCGGCCATCCGCGCGGCATCGAGCGGGGCGGGGCGTGACGGGATCGCCAGAGGCTCCCAGTCGCCGCACCATTGCCGGGCCGAGTCGACGAGGGCCGCGAAGTCGACCGCCCCGGTGGCACAGAGGACGATGTTGGCGGGGGAGTAGCGGCGGCGGTGGTAGTCGCGCATCGCCTCGACCGGCATCCTCTCGATCGACTCGACCGTCCCCAGCACGCTCCGGGCGAGCGGGTGGCGACCGAAGAAAGTCGCCCGGCAGCGGTCGTCGGCGCCGAACGGCGGTTGGTCGTCGTACATCCGGATCTCCTCCAGGATGACGAGCTTCTCGGTGTCGAAGTCGTCGGCACGCAGTGCCGGCCGCATCATTCTGGCGAGAAGGGCCGTGGCCTCGAGTTGCTGTTCGGGGAGCACGGCGGCGTGGTAGACGGTGTCTTCTTCGCTCGTGAAGGCGTTGGCGCTGGCGCCCATCCAGTCGAAGCGGCGGTTGATCTCGTCGGCGGAGAGATCGTCGGTCCCCTTGAAGACCATGTGCTCGAGGAAGTGGCTCACGCCCCACTCGGCGTCGGTCTCGTCGCGGGCGCCGGTCTTGACGAAGAAGCCGATGCTCGTGGAGAGCGCCGTGTCGGTCACCTCGGCGATCACGTCGAGCCCGTTGGCGAGACGCTCATGGAGAAATTTCACGGTGCACCTCCAACGGTTCCTTGCCCAGCGACACGACCGAAAGCCCGGCTGGGCGATTCTCCGCCAACCAACCTTCCACCGACGCCACGTTGAGCCGGTCGTAGCGGGCAAGCTCCTCGGCCAGACTGCGGACCGACCCGAGGTGGTACCACTGCCGGGCGATCCAGGCTGCGCGCGCGGCGCTCGACTCCTGCTGCATCACCAGGGCGCTTTTGGCCCTCGACTTTACCCGATCGAGTTCCGCCTCCTGGATCGTGCCGGGAAGCCGGTCGATCTCGGCGAGCATCACGTCGAGCGTCTCCTGGGCCCGGGCAGCCGAGGTGCCGGAGTAGCAGATCGCCGATGCACAATCCCGCAGGGTGTGGTAACCGGCCGAAACGCTGTAGCACAGACCGCGCCGCTCGCGGACTTCCGAAAACAACCTCGAACTCGATCCCCCGCCGAGCACCGAAAGGGCCGCCGACGCCTCGTACGATTCGTCGTGGCGGTAGGGGGGCACCGACCAGGCCAGCGCGATGTGGGTCTGCTGCGAGTCGTGGGCCACGTGTCGGAACCGCGCGCCGCGGCTGCCGATGTCGACTTTCGAGGCGTCGAAGGTGTCCCAGTCGCCGAACAGCCGATCGACGCGGGAGACGAAGTCGTTCCAGTCGATCCGCCCCGCCACCGCGATGATCATCCCCCGCGGGACGACATGGGCGGCGACGAACGAACGTACGTCACCGATCCCGATCTGCTCGACGTCGGTGCTGATCCCCTCGGAGGGCATGCCGAGTGGATGGGGATAGTGGAGTTGGCGGAGGGCCGACATGGCGCGGTGCGCCGGGTCGTCCTCGGTGCCGGCGAGGTTTTGGAGGACCATCTGCCGGGCGTTCTCGAGCTCATCCTCGGGAAGCCGGGGGCGACGGAGGATGTCGGCGTAGATCGGCAGCGCGGTGGGGAGTTGTCTGGCGACCATGGCGCCGGCGAAGCTCGAGTGGCTCGTCGACACCGACTGCGCCCACTGGATGCCGGACCCCTCGAGGATCTCGACGATGTCGCGGCTCGAGCGGTTGCCGGCGCCGCGGAGCATCATTTCTCCCGACAGCGTCGCCAGACCGCACCGACCGGGACCGTCGTGGATGGCGCCGGCCGGCGTGTGGAAGGCCACGGCCACCGATTCCAGGCCGGGCAGGTCTTCGCCGAGAAGGACGATGCCGTTGTCGAGGGTGGTCGAGTAGAGGGATTGTTTCACAGCGGCTTGCGATCGGAGGCTCTGGGGAGTTCGGGGAGGGACGGAAAACGACTCGGCAGCGGCCTTGCAGAGGGGAGAGCCCCCGCTGGAATGCACCGCCTATGGCCGCGCGTCCCCCTGGAAGATCGGCCACCATCCCCCTGTTCAGGGGTGGCGTGCCGGTCCGATGCTCTCCACAGAATAGCAGGCCCTCGTCAGAGGAGGGCGGGCTCCGGCTGACGGAACTGCCACGACGCTCCGTCGACGACCTTGTAGATCGTCTTCGCCCGGCGGAATCCGAGACGCTGGTAGAGGTGCACCGCCCGGACGTTGTCGGCGGTCACTTCGAGGGTCGCCCGGCCGAGACTCTGCTCGGCGAAGCCGAGCAGCGCCTGCGCGATGAGCACTGACCCCAGGCCGAGACCGCGGTGCCCCGGCACCACGCCGATGTTTTGGATGGAGCCTGCGCCGCTCGAGTCGATGATCCCCTGAATGGTGCCGCACCATTCCACCTCCGCAGGCCGGGAGAGGGCGTCGGGGCCGCCGTCGACGGGCCGGGGACGGGAGCGGGCGATCAGCCAGGTGGCGCCGGGGAGAAATCCCCCCTTGCCGCGGATCTCGCGCATCAACCTCCGGCAGCCCTCGAGATCACCGAGGCAGGGGAACACCACGGCGTCGATCTCGCTACGGAACGACCGGAACTTCGTCCGGGCATGGGCGTCGATGAGGCCGTCGTGCCACGGGACGAGCCGGTAGCCGGCGGGGAGCAGCGACTCAGAGGGCGGAAAGGTGCGGCGGAGCCCCTCGCCCGTCAGGGCCAGGTCCATCCGGAACCGCTTGAAGTAGGCAGAGTCCATCCGCGTGCTCCCTCCCCCGAAACGATAGGTCGCCCTTCGCGGGCGGTCAACGCGCCGGTCGCAGCGGTCGCCCTTGCGGCCGGGCCGCCGAGGGGGAATCGTCCCGAACGGCGAAGGCGGGCGGGCCGATTGTTCGGCCGGCGTCGCTGTGGGTAGACTCACGAAAGACTTTTTGGGTTCTCAAAGAATCTTTTTTGAGTGATCAAAAAATGCGCTTCGCCATCCGGTTCGCCCCGCTCGCCGCGCTGTTGGTGGTGGTCCTCGCCTGCCAATCGGGGCGTTCCCCTGCGGCCGACCGTGCGTTGCGTGTCGTGGCCACGACGACGGTGGTCGCCGATCTCGTCCGGCAGATCGCCGGCGATGCGGTCTCGGTCGATTGCCTGATGCCTGCCGGGGTCGATCCCCACAGCTACAAGGCGACGCCGCGGGATGCCGACCGGCTCTCCCGTGCCGATCTCGTCGTCGCCTCCGGGCTCCACCTCGAGGGAAAACTCGCCGACCTTCTCGAGCGGCTCTCGCGCCGCGTGCCGTTGATCGCGGTGGGGGATCAGTTGCCGGCGAACCGTCTCCTCGACGCGGGCGCCGGATTGAGCGATCCCCACGTCTGGTTCGACGCCGGCCTGTGGAGCCTCGGTGTGCCGGCGGTGGCCGAGAAACTCGCCCAACTCGACCCGCCGCGTGCCGAGCGATACCGCGAGGCCGGGCGTGACTACGCGGCCCGACTCGTGGAGCTCGACGGCGAAATCCGCGATCGGCTCGCTTCGCTGCCGATCGAGCGGCGGGTGATGGTGACCGCGCACGATGCGTTCCGGTATTTCGGCCGGGCCTACGACATCGAGGTGGTGGGGATCCAGGGAACGAGCACCGAAGCCGAGGCCGGGCTCGGCGACATCAATCGACTCGTCGATCTCGTCGTGACGCGCGACCTCCCGGCGGTGTTCGTGGAGACGAGCGTTTCCGATCGCAACGTGACGGCGCTCCGCGAAGGAGCGCTGTCCCGCGGGCATACCGTGAGACTCGGCGGCCGCCTCTATTCCGATTCGCTCGATGCTCCCGGGAGCGGAGCGGAGACGCTCGAGGGAGCGCTGCGGGCCAATGTCGCCACGATCGTCGCCGGACTGTCCGGCGACGAGCCGACCGCGGCCCCTGAACGGACCAACGGGCCGTCGCTGGAATGACGATGTCGACCACTTCCGCAGGCCTCGAGTTTCACGACGTGACCGTGGCGTACGGCCGCCGGCCGGTGCTCTGGAACGTCGATCTGACCGTTCCTGGGTCGTGCCTGTTCGGCATCATCGGTCCCAACGGCGCGGGAAAGAGCACCCTCCTCAAGGCGGCCCTGGGGCTCGTGCCGCTCGCCGGAGGGGAAGTGCGGATCCTCGGAGCGCCGCTCGATCAGGTCCGCGGCCGGGTGGGGTACGTGCCGCAGCGGGAATCGGTCGATTGGGACTTCCCGGTGAGTGTCACCGATGTGGTCCTCATGGGGACCTACGCCCGGCTCGGCTGGCTGCGTCGCCCCGGCCGAGTTGAGCGGTCGCTCGCCGCCGAATGCCTCGACCGCGTCGGTCTGGCCGATGTCGCCGACCGGCAGATCGGCAGGCTGTCGGGGGGGCAGCAGCAACGCGTCTTCCTCGCCCGGGCATTGGCCCAGCAGGCCGACGTCTACTTCCTCGACGAACCGATGGCGGGGGTCGACGCCAGGTCGCAGGAGCGGATCTTCCGCGTCCTCGCCGACCTCCGCGCGGAAGGGAAGTTGGTCGTCATCGTCCACCACGATCTCCGCAGTGCCGCCGAGTGGTTCGATGCGGTGGCGCTGATCGACATGCGTCTGGTGGCCACCGGACCGGTGGCCGAAGTGCTCACGCCGGAGAACCTCCGCCGCACCTACGCCGGCCGACTCGATGTCCTCGACGAGATCGGCCGGGCCGTTGCCGAGGGAGGGCGGACGCCGTGATCCTCGCTGCCGCCGACCCGCCGTTCACCGCCGCGTGGGCCCTCCCCTACAACACCCTCGTCGTGGCCGCGGGAGTGGCGTCGGTGGGGTTCGCGGCCGGTGTCGTCGGCTCGTTCGCCGTTCTCCGTCGCCGGGCCCTCGCCGGCGATGCCGCGGCGCATGCCACGCTCCTCGGGGTCGGCCTGGCATTCCTGGCCGGAGGAGGGCGGCGCGACCTTCCCCTGCTCCTCGCCGGGGCCCTGGCAGCCGCGATCGCGGCCCTCGGTTGCCTCGTGCTCATCGGTCGCTGGACGCGGACACGCGACGACGCCGCCACCGCGATCGTCCTCGGTGTGTCGTTCGGCGCCGGGATCACGCTCCTCTCCGGGATCACCGCCCGGGGTGTCGCCGGAAGCGCCGGGCTCGAGCAGTTCATCCTCGGTCACACCGCAGGGCTGACCGCCACCGATGCCAGGATGCTCGGCGGGCTGTCGCTGTTGGCGGTGTGCCTGGTGATCATGTTCCTCAAAGAGTCGACGCTCGTGGCGTTCGATCCGTCGTTCGCCGCGGCCAGCGGCTGGCCGGTGACGCTCATCGATTACGGTCTGGTCGTCCTCGTGGCGCTGATGGTCGTGGTGGGGCTGCCGGCGGCCGGCGCCGTGCTCGTCACGGCGCTCGTCGTCATCCCTCCGGTGACCGCGCGTCAGTGGACCGATCGCGTCGGGATCATGCTGCCGCTGGCCGGGCTGTTCGGGCTCGTCTCGGCGCTCGCCGGCGTGGCGGTGAGCAGCGTCGTGCCCCGGATGCCGACCGGTCCGCTCGTGGTGATCGCCGCCTCCACGCTCCTCACCACGTCGCTGCTCGTGGCGCCCCGCCGTGGCGGACTGGCCCGATGGTTGAGTGCCCGCAGGACGGTGGCTGCGTGGGCCGAGGGGCGGCTCCTCGAGATCGCCCTGCGCCTCGAAGGGGCGGGGCCGTTCACGCGCGAGCAAATCCTCGCCCGTGCTCCGGGGGCGGCAGCCGCCAGTGCCTTCCGCCGGCTCGTCCGGGGGGCGGCCCTCGAGCCGGTGGTCGTCCGCGGCGGCGGGCATGCCTGGCGCCTGGCGGCACGGGGACGGGAGTTGGCCGCCGAACGCACGCGTCGGCTCGCGGTTTGGACGGAAGTCCTCGAGGCTGCCCGCGAGGATGCCCGTGGCCAACTCACGATCGATGTCCCGTCGCCGGAGTCGATCCTCGGTGCCGCACGGTTGAAGTCGATCCGCGAGTCGGCGGCCGCGGCGCGCGGCGGCCCGGGCCCGACTTGAACGAGGCAGGATGATGATCGACAGCGACGGCGGACAGATCTGGATGCACGTCTGGGCGATCGCCACGGCCGCCACGGTGGCCGCGGCCTGTGCGCTCGTCGGCTCGTTTCTCGTCGTCAGGCGGCTGAGCCTTCTCGGGGATGCGATCAGCCACGCCGTGCTCCCCGGCATCGTTCTTGCGGTCCTCGCCGGTGGCCGGCCGGGAGGGGCGGGGGTGTTCCTCGGCGCGGTGGTCGCGGCCCTGGTGACGGTCTGGCTCACGAATCTCCTCGGCACCCACGCCGGCCTCGCCGAAGATGCCGGCGCCGGCGTGGCGTTCACGACGCTGTTCGCGATCGGCGTCGTCCTCGTCTCGGCGTTGGCGTCGCGCGTCGACATCGATCCGGGATGCGTGCTCTACGGGATTCTCGAACTGGTGCCGTTCGACACCGTGCCGATCGGCGGGATCGAGGTGCCCAGGGCGCTCGTTGCCGCGACCATCGTGCTCGTCGGTCTCGTCGTCGGCGCGGTCGTCTTCTGGAAGGAGCTCGTGTTCGCCGCATTCGATCCTGCTGCCGCCCGGGCCGCCGGGCTCCCGGTCGGGCTCCTGGCAGCGGGGCTCCTGGTGGCCACGAGCCTGGCGACGGTGGCCGGCTTCGAAGCGGTCGGCGCGATTCTCGTCGTGGCGATGCTCGCCGTGCCGGCCGCGGCGGCCGAACTCGTCGTCCGCCGTTTCCACCTCGTGATCGTCGTCGCGGTGATCCTCGGGATCGTGGGAAGCGTCGTCGGCTATCTGGCCGCCTGGCGTCTCAACACCAACGCCGCCGGCATGATCGCCGTGGTGCTCGGGATCGAGTACGTCGTGGCGGCGCTGCTGGCGCCCGGCGACGGAATCGTGGCTCGGATCGTGAGCCGAGAATCGCTCCGCTGGCGCGTGGCCTGCGAGGACCGTCTCGCGGCGCTGTGGCGCGCGGAGGAGGGGGATGCAGGGGCGCTCGCGCCGCGGACGCTCGTCGATTCCGCCGCGCATGTCTGGCTCGTTTGCAGGGGGCGAGTCGGATCGACGGCAGGGGGCGGGCTGACACAGGTCGGCCGGGAGGAGGCGCGGGTGATCGTCCGTTCCCATCGCCTCTGGGAGGCATGGCTGGGGCGGCATGTGGCATTGCCGCTGGATCATCTCCATCCCCCGGCGGAATGGATCGAGCACCATCTCGGCGCCGAGGTCCGGGGAAGGATCGCCGCCGATCTCGAGGAGCAGGGGGGCGATCCCCATGGCCGCGAGATCCCCCCGGAGCAGACCGCTCCCGGCACGCCGCCGGTCCTTCCACGCTGACAGCCCGTGGAACAAATCATCCCTGACGTCGTTCCACTCCGAAACCCTCCGGTGTCTGCGAGTGACGTTCACTCGCGACCGCCTCGTGCAGTCGGGCCGGTCCTTTCGCCCAAGCCTGCTGACTTTGGCAACGCGCGGCAGCGACTCACGCCGTCGGCAGCATGGCGCGGAGCGTGGCCAGGTTTTTCCGGTCGATGGCGGGATCGACCTTTCCGTCGGCGCCCTCCTTCGGCGTCTCGAGGATCACCGGGACGGCGGCGAGGCGTGGCTCGTTCATGAGGAGCCTGAAGGCCTCGGGGCCGATCTCCCCGGCACCGATCGCCTCGTGACGGTCGACACGGGAGCCGAACGGCTTCTTCGAGTCGTTGGCATGGATGACCTCGAGGCGCGACAGCCCGATGAGACGGTCGAACGCGGAGAGCGTGGCGGCGAACTCGGCAGCCGGAGCGAGCGGATAGCCGGCGGCGAAGACGTGGCAGGTGTCGAGGCACACGCCGACGCGCCGGGCACGCTGGGCCGAGGCGTCGATGACGGCGAGCATCGCGGCGATCTCCTCGAAGGTGTCCCCCAGGCACGAGCCCTGACCGGCGGTGGTCTCGATGAGAATCCCGGCGCGCAGGTCGGCTGTCTCGTCGAGGGCCGCGGCGATCCCCTCGGCCGCCCGCCTGACGGCGACCGGCCGGGGCTGGGACCCGGCAGCCCCTGGATGGGCAACGACCCAGGGGATGGCGAGTTGCTCGGCACGCTCGAGCTCGACGACGAGCCCGGCGATCGACTTGTCACGCAGGCTGTCGTCGGCCGAAGCAGGATTGATGAGATACGAATCGTGGACGACGACGAACGCCAGCCCCGCATCGATCACCGCCTGGCGGAAGGCCGCTGCCTCCGCTTCGGGAATCGGCGCCGCGTCCCAACGGTTGACGTTCCGCGTGAAGATCTGGAGACACCTGCAGCCGGTCTCGACAGCGCGGGCGACTGCCTTGGGGAGACCTCCGGCCACCGATTGGTGAGCGCCGAGGAGCCGCTGGCGACTGCCGGAGGGGCGCTCGGCTGCTTGCGGGGAAGGGGAACGATGACCGGTTTTTTTGGGCATGGGTGGCCGGGATGGATCCGGAGGTGGGGAGGGGCCGGCGACCGCTGAGCAGAGCAAATGATCGGGGAACGACCTGCCCTGCGAAAGTTCGATTTTGACGATTTCCTCCACCGTCGTACACTTTCGTCAGCCTGGCACTCCTTGGAGACGTCGACGTGGGGAACGCGGTTTGGTTCGTCGTCACCGTGGGAGTGGCCGCCCTGGCCGGGGTGGCCACGGCACTTGCCATGCGTCCCATCCGTCTCGCCCGTCTGGCCGAGAAACTCGCCCGCGCACAACGCGATTTCCATCGCCAACGGGAACAACTCGAGGCGAAATTCATCGATCGCGCCTCGGCCACCGGCAAGCCCCGGGGGCTCCGCTGGAGCGACGTCCACTTCGATGACGACGTCCTCTATGTCCGGGAACGTCGCACCGGGTGCCTCAAGGCGCTCGTGGCGATCGAAGTGTCGTTCGAGGCGATCGAGGGGGGAGGCATGGAAGAGGTCGAGGCCGTGTCGACCGTTCGCGCCGCCACCGCCGAGTTCCGCTACGACATCAACCGGTGGGTGACCGAGGGCAGGGTCTATTTCAACCTCCTTCCCACGGCGACGGTGAAGTACCTCGGTTCTGACCTTGAATTGGTCGCCGAGGAGCACGGTGGCTCACGCGGCTGATCGCTCCGGCGGGCCCCATCCTCCTGCATGACGGCCCGTCTCGCGGTGCCTGGTGAACCTGGCCGGGCTGCGTCGTCTGCGGGTTCTCCGGGCTCTGTCCCGACTGGGTTGCGCCGGTCCGCTCTTCCTGTTGGGCGGACCCTGCGGGCGCCGATACCAGGGGTGCCGCCCGTACAGCGACGCGGCTGCCCACGGCGTCGGAGGGCCCGTCATTGCGCGGACTCGAGCGGCAAATCTCGGTGCTGGTCATGGCTGCGGGCTTTGCTCTCGCGCTCTCTCCCGGAGACGCCGCGGCACAGGGGCTCTCGAAGCTGCAGGGGCTGCCGAAGTCATTGGCGCTTCCGGTGGCCGATGCCGAGCTGACGGCGCACGAGAAAGCCTGCCGTCACCTCGGCCGCGGCCGCGACTACGCCAAGCAGTCGGCGGACTTGGCGGCGGAGGGCAACTGCCGGGCGATCGACGGCTACTTCGCCGCCACCGAGGCTGCCTGGAACGCGCTGTGGCTGTGTCCGAACGATCCCGATCTCGTCCGTGAGGCCGCGGACCTCTATGCCTGTGCGCTTCAGGGGCTGCTCGAGTCGGCCACGGCGCATGGTCGGCTCGACTGTCGCGGGCTCCTTGTCGGACCGGAGTGGGGGCCGATCGTCGTGCCGATCGAGATGCGGGGGATGCAGATCCCCTCCGCGGCGATCGAGCACGTCGAGGCGACGCCTCCCCCGGGAGACAAGCGGATCCACCGCCGTCACGAGCGGGGCGGATTCGGTGTGCCGGTGAGCGTGCGCGTGGCGACTCCCTCCGACCGTGAGGGTAACCGGATCCTCGCGCCCAACCGGCAGAGCGTGGCGGCGACGGCCGTGTTGCGGTTCATGATGCCCGCCGACGAGAACGTGCTCGAAGCCTTCTCCGGACCGCTCGCCCGCGACCATGCCCCGGCGATCCTCGATCTTGTCAATCCGTTGGAAGTTGCCGCCGTCGACATCGGGCCGTCGCGGCCGCTCCTCGCCGCCGATCTCACGGCGCCCCTCCTCGACATGCTCGGCGGGATGCCGGCCAACGACAACGTCACGAACTTCTTCCTCCCCTATGGCAGCTCCACGACGCGGCCGCGTCTCGAGCTTCTCGAGCCCCATCGCCCCGGCCGGGTGCCGGTGGTCTTCATCCACGGGCTGGGGAGCGACGAGGGCACGTGGTTCGATCTCCTCAACGAGCTCCGTGTCCGCCCGTGGTTCCACCGCCGCTTCGAGCCCTGGTTGTTCCACTACCCCACCGGCGCCTCCTTCCTGCAGACGTCCGCGCAGCTTCGCAAGCAGCTCACCGAGACGGTCCGCCGGTTCGATCCGCAGGGGAAGGATCCGGCGATGCAGCATCTCGTCCTCGTCGGCCACAGCATGGGGGGGCTGCACGCCAAGCTCCAGGTCGTGGATCCGGGAACGGCGCTGTGGGATTCGATCTGCTCGGTGCCGTTCGATCGGGTGAGGATCCGGCCGGCGATCCGTCGCCAGGTGGCACCGGGCTACTTCTTCAAGCCGCTCCCGTTCGTGAACCGGGTCGTGTGCATCGCCACGCCGCACGCCGGCAGTTCGCTGGCTTCGCTCGCGGTGGGGCGGGTCGCCTCGGCCACCGTCAAGCAGCCGGAGGAGTCGCTGGCCATCCATCGTGAGGTCCTGCGGGCCAATCCGGGGGCGTTCTACCCGGAATACGAACGGGCCCCGCCGACGTCGATCGACATCCTCGAACCACGCTCGTCGATTCTCCAGGCGATCCACGGCCTCCGGCCGTCGTGCGCGGTGACGATGCACTCGATCATCGGCAACGGCGTCGACTGGCCGTTGAGCGGCCCCGGTGACAACGTCGTGCCGGTGTCGAGCGCCAGGCTGCCGGGGGTGGTGAGCGAGGTGCTCGTCCCCGCAGTGCACACCGAGGTCCACCACCATCCGATCACCGTCCTCGAGATGGAGCGGATCCTCGGCGACCATCTCCGCGAGAACGGGCTGTGAAGGTTTCGTGAGCGGGGCCGGGCCACCCCTTGCCGTGAACGCTTTCGGCGGGCGTTCTCGGCTGAATCGGCGCTTGGGTCACGTGTGAGAAGTTCGTGATTCCCGTCGCGGCCGGCGAGCAGACCTTCCCTTCTGCCGTAGACTTTCCATCGGGCGTTCCCTCCCCCCGGCCCCTCTCCGGAGAAGCTCCCCGATGCACTCGTTCCACCCGCGCACCCGTCTCGACCGGCAGCGGATCCCACGTCGCGGATTTCTCGCCGACAGCGCCGTCGTCGTGGCCGGTGCTGTCGGCAGCGTGGCCGGCGCCGCCGATCTCGGTCGGGCGCGGACCGTGTCGATCTTCCACACCACCGATCTCCACGGCCGGATCCTCCCCACGAGCAGCTACGAGGGGCTCGACGATGTCGGCGGCTTCGCGCGCTGCGCCACCTGCATCCGCCGCTGGCGGGCCGAGTCCCCCCACTCGCTGACCGTCGACGTCGGCGACGTCGTGCAGGGGACGCTTGCGAGCATGGCCCGGGGGGGACAGCTCATGTTCGAACTCTTCAATGCCGTCGGCTACGACGCCTGGACGCTCGGCAACCACGACTTCGACTGGGGGCCGGAGAAGCTCGAGGCGAACCTCGCCCTCTCCGGGGCGGCGGTGCTGACGGCGAACCTCGAACGCGGCGGGGCGGCCGCGGGAGCCTTCGACGGGGCGTGGGGGAAGGTGATGCCCTGGAAGGTGTTCGAGGTCGGTGGCTTCCAGATCGGGCTGGTCGGCCTGATCACGCCGGGACTCTCGTCGTGGCTCGATCCCGAATCCCTCGGCGGTACCACCGCCACCGATCCCGGTCCGGCGCTCGAGCGCGCGGTGGCCGAGTGTCGCGGTGCCGGGGCGGAGGCGGTGGTCGTGCTCGGGCACATGGGGTGGCGCTTCGAGGACGACTACGCCAATCCGGTCCGGAAGATCCTCACCGGAATCAAAGGGGTCGACGTCTATCTCGGAGGGCATTCCCATCAGAACCGGCCGGCGTGGTTCGTCGACGACGTGCTCTGCACGCAGGCGAGCTACTACGGCGTCCATTGCGGACGCGTCGATCTGACCTTCGATCTCGATGCCCGCAAGCTCGTCGATCGACGGGTCTTCACGCTCCTCATGGACGATCGCTACGAGCTCGATCCGGAGGTGATGGCCCTGGCCGGGGCCGATCTCGCCGCCGCCGACGAGCAGCTCGCGCGCCCTGTGGCGACGGTGACGGCGCCGATCAAGGGGAAGGGGAGGGGGAGCCGACTCGGGGTGCTGTTCTGCGAATCGTTCGCGGCCGCGCTCGCCAAGCACGGCACGCCGGTCGACGGTGTCTTTCACGGGACGTTCCTCAGCGGCGATCTGGCGGCGGGGCCGCTCACGGTGGCCGATTGCTGGAAGCTCATCCCCTACGAGAATCTCCTCGTCGTCGCTGAGCTCTCCGGAGCGGAGCTCCTCGAGGTCATCGCCGAGGATGCCGGCGATCCGCGCAGCGATCGGACGCTCTGGCCGTTCACGATCGTGAAGGACGGCGACGGTCAGCCGGCGCTTCAGCGTGACGGGGAGCGGATCGATCCCCAGGCCCGCTTCCGAATCGCCGTCAACAGTTACGACGCGCAGTCGGGGGGCCGTCGGCTGCCGAAGCTCCGGGCGATCCTCGAGTCCCCCCAGGCGAAGCGACGGCTCGTGCCGATCGACACTCGCTCGGCCCTGATCGCGAGCCTGCTCGACCGCGGCACGGTGGGGTGAGGGGCGGGCCGTCCGGAGCGTGCGTGCGGAGCCGATCGTCCTTGCTCTTTCGGAGCGACGCTCCGGGTTTCCATGGGAGAAACCTGTGAGTGCATGGG
>Ga0164292_10001818_pt1 | contig 17362 bp, 23 predicted proteins | sample GEODES117metaG_FD_111486 | JGI IMG/M metagenome (GOLD analysis project Ga0164292, IMG submission 111486) | Eutrophic lake water microbial communities from Lake Mendota, Wisconsin, USA - GEODES117 metaG | ecosystem: Environmental > Aquatic > Freshwater > Lake | place: USA: Lake Mendota...
AATGGATTATTTGTATTATTAAGACCTGAACCTGTACTGAAGTCAGGAGGTGGATTTTGTGTAACTGATGACACATTCCATTTGCTAATATCTTGGTTGAATGATTGAGCATAATAAAACATCATATACATACTTCCGACCTTAGATGTATCCCATAAACCAATATTTTGGTTGAATTTTTCGGCGCCGCTAAACATACTCATCATAAGAGTAACCTTAGATGTATCCCATGAACCAATATTTTGGTTGAATTTTGAGGCATTTTCAAACATACCATACATAGAAGTAACTTTTGATGTAATCCAAGAACCAATGGGTTGATTGAATTCATATGCATTATTAAACATACCAGTCATATTAAGCACATTAGATGTATTCCATGAACCAATAGGTTGATTAAATACTCGGGCATTATAAAACGCACCATACATACTAGTAACTTTTGATGTATTCCAGTTTTTAATATTTGGGTTTCCGTTATTGTTAAATCTAATTGCATTAAAAAATATAGCATACATATTAGTAACATTCGATGTATCCCATGAACTAATATCTTCATTGAATGTTGATGCATCTTCAAAAAAACTAACCATATTTGTTATAAGCGTGGTTACTATGTTCATGAATGGAATTTTGTTACCATTGACTACGAAGGGCGAGACAGCCGGATTGGTAATAGGTTGATTAACATTTTTGGCATAATTCCTGATAATAGTTTCAGAAGTATCGTTTACCACAGCAAACCACTCTGGTGTTCCTCTAAGATTTGCCTCTACAAAGAACGGACTTGAAGGAATCGATAATTTTGTATACTTTACTATACCATTTGTGTCTAACGTTACAGGAGGAGGAGGATAAGGTGTTCCAGCGACATCAAATACACTTACTCCACTACCATGAGAACATGTTAAGTAATGATTAACATTATTTCCGGAATTAAGAACTGCAAGTATATTCGAATTAGTGATTGGAATAGAATTATTACCTGAAGTTAAACCTGAAACAGGAATTTGTTGTGAACCAACAAGAGTAGAAGGATTACCAGAAGTAACATTCAAAGTTAATCCTGTTAAAGAAGAAATAGAAGACATTTTATATATTAGTTGAATATTATTAATTATTTTTATTCAATAATATTTTATTAAATATGTTTACTAAATATTATTTTATTAAAAAACGTAGTTAAAAGGGATAAATTAGAATTAAGAAAATTATATTAATTAAATATATTATTAATACAAAAGTATATTGAAAATATTAAACGAATGCAAAACTATGTGAACCTGAATATTGATTATGTGAATTTTAACCGAGGTGGAGGTGTGAATGGAGACGAGGGACTTGGGGGTGGACTTAGTCTAGGTCTTGGTGGAGGAGAGAAAGGAGAGAAAAATATAAAATTAGGAGAAAAAAATAATAATGGTGAAATAGTATACAAAACTATAGTAATTCCATTTTATGTTTGTCTTATTGATATGATTATAGTTAACGATTTGCATATTAAGGTAGTAGATAATACAAATCAAAATCAGGTAATTGGTGAAGGTAAAATACGCAAGTATCGATTAAATGGTGCGCCTACTGATTATAATATGTTTATTGAGATGGAAAATGAGAATGTTTATCATATTAAAAAAAAAGGGATAATGATGCAGGTGAAAGTTGGGGGGGACTTATATAAAGTGATTTTAAACACGCTTGCGAATATGGATGTGGGGCGGCCTGGTAGCAGAGGTAGTGGTGGCGGTGGAGATAGCGGTGGTGGAGGTGCGAAAAAAAAGGGATGGTTTAGCTGGTTTAAATGTTTTAGTGGGGATAATAGCGACAAATGATTAACTCATAATTTAATAACTATTTAATAACTATTTAATAACTATTTAATAACTATTAACATATATTAACTATATATGGGTATTTCATCATCTAGTTATACACATTGGAATGATCCAGAAAACTATCTTCGTAAAAGAAGTCGCGCATATAGAAAACCAATAACGGACTATTCGTATATTATTAATGGTAGTAAAAATAATCGCGTAGTAGAACAAAAAACAGAAGAAAATAAGTATTCTGCACCACATGAGAAAGTGGTCACAAGCTAGGTTAGGGAATCGGGTATGTTAATAAATGGAATAAACAGAATAAACGGAATAAATGGAATAAATGATAATAAATAAAAACTTAGATTTATAATTATAGTTATAGTTATAGTTATGGAAACTACTAACGACATATCATACATGATGATTCATGATAATATGGTTTATGACGATGATGTCGACATTATTGATGTGCCTGTGGGGGATGTCGATGTTTATGGGTTAGGAGATATAGGAATTGCGAGAGGTCTGGAAGATGAGACACGAGATAACGGAGAGAAACGAGAGAAATACGAAAAAGAAAATGATAATTCGAAACTGGGAATAAAAACAGAAGTAAAAGAAATAGAAATGTCAATAAATACAACTACATGTGATGAAGTTATTTTTAAAAAACATGTTGTTGAAATTATTGACAAAGGGACGCAGGGGTGTATTATGAATGGTGTGGTTGTGAGTTATGAATTTAAGGGGCGTGCATGGGATCCGGATATCGTTTTGGTGTTTGAAGATGGACGGAGGTTTTGTAACGAGAATTTTGGATATATGTTTCGGTTTTATCTTTAGTACGGGGGACAGAGTCCCCCGTTAGCCCCCTGGCCTACGGCATTAAGATATACGTGAGAGCCTACGGCACAAGGGACTCTGCCCCCCGTAAAAAAGTGTTAGTTAACAGAACACATATTATATTTTATATACTTACCATATTATACCTACCTATAATATGATACGACTACTTACCCCTGTGCCGTAGGCTTTGTGAACCTAAATGCCGTAGGCCAGGGGGATCACGGGGGACTCTGTCCCCCGTAAGAGTTCCAGGAATCGGAGTTCTGTGTAAAGTGCGTGGATGAATTCGTCGACGTAGTTCACGATAGATTGTGTGTTGAAGTCTTCAGCGATGCAGCGGCTCATTCTGCCAATCGTTTCAAAAGTGTTCTCCAGCATTTCGACCGGGGTTGTGTGGAACTCGGGTGTATCCGGGATGAGCTTGCGTGCGCCGCTGAGGGGACTGAAACACTTGGCTTGTGTTGCGACGCATTCTTGCAGTGCTTCGTAAATTGTGAGCGCATTGGTTTGCCAAAAGGTTTGCATTGATGGTGATGGCAGACTTGATGCCGACGACACCGCGACGAATCGTTCCCAGACGAGTTTCAATTGAAATGCGTGGTTGAGTCTTGGTATTGCCATGGGTATTGGTTGTTTGCCGTCGTCACTTTCAAACACCACAAACTGCGTCATCATGTAGCGTGGGTTGGTCGCAATTGCGGTGTATTGCTTGTTCGGCGTCGGGTCAGGATTGGGAAACCAGGGGTCATAGAATTCGTCATGACGAGGGTGTTGAAGTCGAGTAAGGTATCCGTGGCCGTAGGTGTAGTTGATATCAGGTTCAGGTTCGGATTGCGTGAATTCGTCATCGCTGTCGCTGTCGGAGTTGAAGCCAGGGCCGAAATCAGGGCGCATTTTTGATTGAGATTTATATTGAGATTGAGGGCGTGGCTCTTCTTCTTCTTGCACGATTTTCCATTTGTCGTATTCGTGAGGGGTGATTTCGCCGTGTTCCAGACAATACCTGAGGGGGTCGTTGAGGTCAAAATCAAAACATGATTCGTGTTGAAGTTGCGGGTTTGATTTAGGTTTAGGTTTGATTGCAGGAGGAGTAGTGCATTCCGCAACTGCCAGAACTGCCAGTGGTGTAACACAACTATCAAGGCTGTCCCAATCGTAGCTTTCTTCAGAGTCGCTGACATTGCCGCTAACGTAGCGACTAGTGTCTAGAATTTCGCATGAGTTTTGTTGTTGTTCTTCGTATTCTTCATGTCCAGATAAGTTTATGTAGTAGCTCATGTCGATGTCGATGTCGATGTCAATATCGATGTCGTCGTTATTGATTTGATGTTTCTTTGCAGTCACTATATATGAATTACTTAGAATAAAATATTTCAATTTTGTGGAGCGTGAAGAGGGACAGAGTCCCCATAAAATTGAAATGAAAAAGAACTATTAAATAGAATACAGCCACCAAGCAAACAACGAACGAACAACGAATCATCAAATGTCCGGAACTACCACCACCAACGCCAACGCCACCAACATCTCCAAGAACTACGACGACGTCATCTTCACAGGAGAAAAAAGTGAGTTTGGAATGCCTGTGTTTTCTCACCCTAGCATACAGGCAACCTACGAATACCATGAGACTGAATACAAGAAGAAATACGTGCTCAAGCATGCTTACGACAAACAAGAATTCCTGCGCAAGATGCGCGCCGACATCAAACGCGAATACCTGACGCGCAAGAAACAAGTCAAGCAGCTTCAACGCGATGCAGCTGTCAACTTTCGCAACGCGGAAATGTCTCTCCAAGAACACTACGCCAGCGCCAGCGCCAGCGCCCAAGGACAAGAACCCTGGAGAATACACGGAGTCGACATCTGCGCTCCTCTCGTCTCGCAAATCCAACTTCCCCACGGCGAAACACTCGACCTCAAGACTCTCCATTATGAGACAGAATTCGCCAAATTGCGTGGAGTTCACGAAGACCTTCGCCAGGACCAGGTTGAATCAATCAGAATCCAAGAGGAAGGACAGCAACATCAACGCGAGTATGAAGCCGCAAACGAAGCGTCTTGGAACCAGTGGACACAAAAACAATACTATGAACGAAGCGCCTACAAACCTCGCAGCAGTGCATTCGGCGGTTGCTACGACGAAGAACACTACCCTGATGAGCAGGACAACGGCAACGACGGCAATGAGAACGACTGCTTCAGCTACGACAGCGAATACGACGGCATATTTCCCGACTACCAACAACGCGAATACAACTACGAACGTGAGATTCGTGAAGAAGAAGAAGCAGCGGCAGCGGCAGCGGCAGAGCAGGAGCAACAACGCTGGGAGGAAAATACGCGCAACAGCGATGGTGAAACCTGGGACGAAGAAGCGATTACAAATGAAGCCGAACACAGACGCGAAGTGGCACAAATGAAACTCGATGGCGACATGACCTACACGTGCGATGACTACCCTGATGTCCAGCAACTTGAACACATCCAATTGATGGAGCCGAAAGAGCGATTCTCTGCATCAGCGGCATCAACTGGAGGCATGATCAGCGCCCAGAAGAAAGCCGCAGCAGGAGCAGCAGCAAAAGCCGCGAAAGCACGTCAAGCCAAACAACAGCAGAAAAAGGAGAAAGCAAAGTTCTTCCCTCTCCAAGTCACCATCAATGCCAATCGTGTAAGCGTAGATGACGCAGAATCAGAGTCGGTGCTGCTCTACAGAGGCAAAGTCCAGGTCAACCTGCCGAAGAAGAATCTGCAGAACGTGTCATGCGAAGACAAGAAGCGACACGACGAGAAATGGAGGCGCATCAATGCAGCACAGAAACACGCCAGCGCACGTGGAACCAGAATTGCAAACATCCCTGAGCCAAGGTCGTGGCATAACTGCGGGGGTTCTGACAACGACAACGACTACTACTAAGCATGGGGAGTAAACTCCCCGTAAGCCCCCTGGCCTCCAGCACGGGGGACTCCGTCCCCCACAGGGGTAAACCCCTGTAAGACCCCGCCTATGGCACTGAAGGTTTGCGCGAGAGCCTACGGCACAAATGTAAGTAACTCAGGTAAGTAACAATATATGAATGCGTTTATGATACTAATACTTTTTTCACAGGGGTAACCCCCTGTAAGACCCCCGCCTATGGCGTTCAGGTTTGCGTGAGGGCCTACGGCGCGTCCACACTTCAACTTTTATAACACTTTTGCCGTAGGCTTGGGCGAAGCCCCTTCACACCTTCATGCCGTAGGCGGGGGGCTGACGGGGGTGCAACCCCCGTAAAATTGAAGTGTTTTTAACCAACTATATAATCACCAACGCCAGTCCCAACTCTCAATTCAACCCCAACCCCGACATGCCCGCATTCTTAGCAGAGATAATTCCAATGGTAGGAGCATTTATTGTGCTATTTTCAATCTTGTTTTGCGGACTTAGACCCGATAAAGAAGATTCGTATACACGTCGGTTGAGAAAACTTCGCAACCACAAATGTGTATGCAACAAGTGTAAAAAAAATTGAAATGGAAACCTGAATGCCGTAGACCAGGGGGTTAACGGGGGACGGAGTCCCCTGTGCCAGAAAATTGAAATATTTTTATACAAATAAATGAAACATAGGAATCAGTCAGATTATTAACGTCACATCGTCATCATCGTCATCATGCAACAAGAACAAGAACTCGTATACCTTCGCGCACGTGTAGCCGAACTTGAGAGCGCACTTCATCAACATCAACAACATCAACAACAACATCGCGTCTCGCACAAAGACTGGATACGCGACAACCTGGAAGAAGCGCAGCAAATCATTGACAATATTGTCGGCATAAAAGGCATCACCGAAGACCCGCTCAAAGTGGCATCGGAGCTCGAAGCTCATCACATACTAACCCCGCATACAGATACGACTAACACCAATGTCATCGCAGCAAACACACACGAGACACTCGGAAGACAAATTGCGCACCCCCCTCATGAGGAATTGTATGGGTATTAGTATTAAAAGGTGAGCATATGCATAATGCGAGTGTGTTTAACTAACTTTTTTATAATAATATTATTTATATCATCTATAAAATTGATATAAATATATATTAATAATAAATACTACGCAACATAACGCAACGAAAAACAACACCACAATGAGCTTCCAACCATCTCAGTCCTCCCAGCCCTCCCAGTCCTCCCAACCTCATCATCCATTTTCCCTCATCGAAATTGATGGCAATTTATATTACATAAGTTCACTAGATATAGATGAATGTATTCTTAACTATAGTCACACTATGCCAACCCCTTTATTGGAAACATTTGTCACATATGCAGGAGGATTAACTAGTGAGAAAGTAACTGCAGTCGTTTTCAAAAATATAGACACCACAAGCCAAGAAAAAAAGGTTGTAGGATTCTGGAACCCGCAACTATCAAAATTCATTCTTAATTCAGAACCTTGATGCACAACCTCCTCACTCATACCTTCAATGCCGTAGGCCCTCACTCATCCCTTAGTGCCGTAGGCGGGGTCTTACAGGGGTTTACCCCTGTGCCGTAGGCCAGGGGATTACAGGGGTTTACCCCTGTGCCGTAGGCGGGGGGGGGTGGGGAGGGGGGTGGCTAATGGGGGCACCGCCCCCATAAAATTGAAATGTTTTTATCTTGATAAATCCAAGACAGCGACTCGCAAAACAACAAGAACACAACAACAGAATCAAATGTCGGCTACCAACACCCAAACAAACTTTGATAGCATCTGTGTGAGTAAAAGATTCATACAAGGACTACAAGAACATGTATTGAAACTAGAACAAACCCAGCAATCTCTCATTCAACAACTGGAGCACGCAAACAAACTTGTAAGCGAGTATCATACCAGTGCAGAAACATATAAACAACAATACGAAGCCGCATTGCAAAAAATTAGTGAAATGGATCGAATGTATGAAGATGACGCCGAGCATTGGGATGTGACTTCAAATCAACTCGTAGACATATATGAGAAAGAAAAAAGTATTCGTGTTTCATATGAGCGCGACATGATGCTTATCAAACCATTTCTCCAACCAGTTCTCGAACAAATTTTCGCACAGCAATTTGAAATGTCTCATTCCCCTTCTCCAGACCGCACACATCGCGACGACATCGAATCCCCTGACCACCCTCGCGAACCAATGTCACCCATTTCAATACCATCAACGCCTAGAAAATCCGCCGCCACCACCACCACTACCACCGCCACCACCACTACCACCGCCACGCCCACTATCCTATCGGCGCACGATCACGAATGCATCAAAAAACAACTACTCATAGAAGCAGACACAACCCCTTTCAATGAAAACGATGAGCGAGTTGTGATGCGGGATGGGAAAAGAATGAAGCAGTGGGTGCAATTCGGATTTGGAAACACACCTTTGTATGGTGAAAGGGAAATGACGATGTCTGAAAATGAGGAATACGATGAAGGCGGAGACCAAGACGACCAAAGCCGAAGCCAAGAATACGACAAAGGTGGAAATGAATACTACCACAATGACGCACACTCCTCCCAAACCACAGACTGCACTGGCGACACCATTTTCCACTCGGACTCTGACTGATTAACTAACACATAAGCTCTTCTACCTTGTCAATATAGTTTCGCATCGCAGTAAATTTATCCATTTTTTTATTTTTATTCCACGCCTCCCATTTTGCACGCGCTTGCACTTGAACTGCCCATGGCTGTGGCGTCTCGCAGTCTCCCTCTGTCACTTGTTTATAAAGACCATATAAAATAAGTAAGTCTCCATTTGATGGCGTAGACGTCCGTGTCTTAATTCGCGCAACCGCATCATGAAAACATTGCTCCAAATTAGAACGCATTTCTTGAGAGCTCTGCGCGCTACCCATACCCTGTAATTTTCCAACCATTTGTTCGTCGTTCATTTCTTTCTTTCCTTTTTTACTTATTTCCTTCTTTTTGCAAAGCTTATATTTACCCATCACATTATATATTTATATTTGTTTTCACATTATATTTGGTTTCTCTCGTTTCTCTCCTTTCTCATCCCCCAGGCAAAATCTGTAGCGATTCATAATATAGTTTCACTTTATTACGAATAATATAAACTGCAGATAAAGAAAGCAGCGAAATCTCAACCGAACTACGCACGATCATAGGTGTGTCATTTGACTGAACACTATAATAAATCCACATCGCAGATGAAAATATACTAAGGATACAAAATATCAAAGATAAACTATTTGTGCTCTTATTTTTATATAGCAAAAACATAAATATAAAACGCCCAACAACAGATAACGATGTCGCAGTATATGGAATGATTTTCAACTCTTCACTATTTCTATTCATTCCAGATATAGTTACCTTATGTATGGTAAACCAATCAGTAAATAAAGTCAGTAATATAATATATATAATCTATTTACATATATTTACATATATCTATATATTATAGCATTTCTCTCTGTTCTCTCCTTTCTCTCCTCTCCCACATCCCAGCCATGTATACCGAAATCTTCAACGGCGACTACCAAATCAAAGTAGGTCACAATCAAATCGATAACGATGTTATTATACGCACAGCACCACAACCTGCATTATGGTTTCATCTTGCAGATTTCCCAAGTGCACACGCAACCATTACCAATATAACAAAGCCAGGGAAATATGATAGCGCCGCCATAGTTCGCGCAGCATCTCTGGTAAAAATCCATGCAAAAAAAGGAGTGAATAATTTACAAAAATTGAGTGTAAATTACTTACCGATAAAAAACGTAAAACGCACAGAAACACCAGGCAAAGTCATCATGACAAAAACACCAAAAACGATTCAAATTTAACGAGAATTACATTAACCTGTCATTATCCATTTTCTATTTATTTCTCTCGTTTCTCTCGTTTCTCTCGTTTCTCACATGGGACGAATCATAGCACCACTACCGAATCCTTTCATTGGTGATGGTGTAGACCCGGGTTGTTGCGGCGCACAACCAACACAACCTAAAGAAGTGTTTGTGATTGTGATTTCATTCATAGTTTTAGTTTTATTTCCATTAAAAACACCAAAAGGTTTAATTTGTGTAGTAGGCATTGATTTGTTGTCTATAATATCTATGATATAATAATATCTATGATATAATATTTTATATAAATACGCTAACAAAATACTCTTTTTTCAGACGACCCCTCATTAAAATATTTTTTATAATTTTTAATAACTTCTTCAACACTTTTATTGCCGGCCTTTCTATATAATTCTCTATAAGCATCAAAACTAGGCCCACTATCTAAAATTGCTATAATGTTACTATCATTCTCCGCCTTTTCTTGTTCTTCTTTAATATTTTTCCGAATTATTTTATGACTTTTATCACTATAAATAAAAACACTATGTTTTGTATCAGCTAAATCTAACCAGAATTTATATAACTTTTTATTTTTATTTCTAATAATGTCACTATCGTCTACGTCATCTACGTCATTTACGTCGTCTATGTCTTGTAAATGTTTTGTTCTATTTTTTAATGTAACATTCGACATCTTTAACCAACGCTTTGTGCCATTTTTATTTTTAACTATTTTCCACATATTACCATCATTACCTTTCTTTTTTGTTCCTACACTAAATTTAGTTGCGCTAGAAGATGGACCTTTTCGCGTTTTTAAAGTTTTATTCATTATATAATTATATGATTATTAAATAAAATAATCATATAATGAACACCTTCCTCTAAAAAGTGTAACAACGCAACAACGCTTCACCACTTCACTTATTGCCATTGCACCTTCCACCAAAGTTGGTATTATTGCCATTGAAGGCATTGATGTTCAACGAAAGCTTCGCAGAAGGTGACTCAGCTCTAGCGGTGCTAGAGAAGTCGAGTGCGGAAACAGGTGCAGATGCAGATGCAGATGCAACCTTTACGGGATGGTCGGGTAATTTAATCAAAGTCATTTTATATTTTTATAATATGACTAAATATATTATTTTATATAGTTTTTTATTAATTATTTAAAACAAATCACGATTAACTTTTCCAGGTAATCCATGACCAAATGCAATCATGTAAATCAACACAATCGCTGCCAAAACCAAGCTCCTGTTCTGAGCAACGATTGCGCGCTGTTTAAAACCCATTGTCATAATAAAGTATAAAACAATACCGATTATGACAGAGTGCATCAACATAGTAAGTCCGCTTTCCATTTTAATTTTTATATATACTATCTATACAAAAATTAAAATAACCAAAAATTAAAATAACAACAATATATACATACAACAATGCCTCTTATCATAGCGACCATATTGGCAACAATCGGACTAGGAACATTAGTTAGTTGTTGCAAAAGTAGAAAGTAAACACACTAAACGCGTAGCATCGCATCGCATCGCATCTCATCGCATCTCATCGCATCAATTATAACCATTGAAAACATCGATAGTTATAATTGTTTTGTTTTTGTATTTTGTTTTTTGTTTTTAGAAACGATGTTAATAATTCCGCATTTACTTACGTCCACCGAGAGGCAGACCCATACGAGCAGCTTCGGCACCAGTAAGAGCACCGGCATTGTTGGCCGCAACCTGCGCAGCGCGGCTAGGGTTGGCCAAATAACCAGAGTTGTTCATGGTGTAACCATTAGAAACGTAGTTCTTGGCACTAGGGCTAGAGGTATTGCGGCTAGGTTGGTCATACTTAACGCAGCCGGAGACTGAGACGTTAGGACGCGGGATGGAAGCAGTTCCACAAAAAGAGAGGTTCAAAGGCATTTTATAATATAACTAAATATTTTATTTTTAAGTATTTTATTTTAAATATTTTATTTTAAGTATTTTATTTTAATTTGTATTTCAATAACATTAAATTGAACACGATTTAGACCTTTTATATCATAATAAAATACAACACGCAACACATCAACCATGAGTGAAACCGACTACACTGACTACACTAAAACCGATATCAACGGAGTTCCAGCAAAATATGTTCTTACCAAAGACCCTAACGACCCAACAGGTGCCGCATCTATAGTTGTCAAAGTAATTGATATTGATACGTCGTCGTCGTCACCAAACCCGCGTCCCCCGATTTTAAACCCGCTTTACGACTTCAGCCAGACACCGCTTCATTTGCAAGACCAGACAAAACTCATTACCCAGCATCGCTTAGGAGACCATTCCCTACCGCATCGCCGCATTAACCCCGAATACTACACCAGCGAAGAACTGCGTTGGTATGTCACCGGCGAAATACCCGCACACCCCATGTCAATCTGCATGACGTATGCGAAAAAATGCTACCTGTGTGGCGACTTCCAACAAGAACAAGAGGATATGTGTTTCGAATCTGCAGGAGAACATCCATTCGGGTATAAGTTTTGCAAAGATTGCGAGCCGTATTTTCGCCGTGATATGCAAGGCAGACTCAAACTTTCGTGTATTTGGGAATTACGTGTCGCATATGAAGAGTGGCGCGAATATATGCAATCATCCACTACCGAACCCACGACCAAACCCGTCAACCCCGTCAAACCCGTCAAACCCTTTGTTTGGGTAAATAGAACCAGACGCGATGAAAATGGGAAACGCGATATGATAAGTAAACGCCCCTACAGATACAGCAAATGGCGTATCATAAACTGGGTGCCTAGAAAATTCTTAATGCCGCATTATGATGAAACAAAAAAAGAAGTCATATCCAGTGAAGAATATGGAGTAGTCGTGGAGCAAATCGACGAACAACCGAATATCGTGAACGATGAATATATGTGTCTAACTAAAATAGTTCCGATATACGACATTTTGGCAATTAATTTTGACATGAAAACAAACAAAATGAAAAATCTTAGCACCTATGACCCGAATGAAGACGATCCGTTGAATAAATATACGTATGAGGCCAAGCACAGGGGACTCCGTCCCCCACAGGGGTAAACCCCTGTAAGACCCCGCCTACGGCATTGAAGATATGAAGGGGCTTCGCCCCCTGTAACATAATACAAAAATAAATATAAATAGATACATACTATGTATACTATACAAAATGAGCAAGTATGAAAACATAACAAAGCCAAAGTTTTGGATATGTCGCCCATACGAAGGCCCTGAAGAATTTGAATTTGATTTGGTTAGTATTATTTTTTCTGATAAAGTAGAACGATTCATTTGTAAATCAAATATCGTTCCGCACGATTATATACCGAAAATAGTGTATACTATTGACGAAATGACTGGTTTTTGTTGTGAAGTGGGAAGTTATAAAAAAGAGAATGGAGAATACACATTTATGCCGTAGGCCCTCACGTATATCTTCATGCCGTAGGCGGGGGGCAAGCGGGGGGCTGTGCCCCCCGGAAAATTGAAGTGAAAAAGGCCCGTTAAATAGAATGCAGCATCAAGCAAACAACAACTACTCGTCAAATCAAATGTCCGCTTCTCCCAACACCGCCAACTCTGCCACCAATATCGCCGACACCGATAACGGATTGTCATTCGAAGTCCGCGAAATCGAATACGAAGACGATTCTGTCCCCACTCCTGGTCCCCGCGGATGCGGATCCGGATATATCCAAGGACTCGAAGACACCGATGAGTCATCACCCATGTCGGAACCAGGAACACCAATGATGCTCAACCCTCTGATGCGAAGCATGTCACACGCCGTCACATCGCCTACTGCTGCTGCTACTGCTGCTGCTGCTGCCACCACCACCTCATCAAAGCCATCATTTCAATGCTCCTCCGCCATGGCAACCACGGATGGAATGTATACGCCACCACCTCCTTCATCCACTACTGACGATTCCACCCCTCTTCCTCCTCCTCCAGCTATCCGCAGCCACCCCAATGTCAAGCGTCTTCAATTCGGCGACAACCAAGAAACCATCGCAGCCCTCAAGTTCCTCGAATCCCAGGGAATCAACACTACAGCGCTCGTCACGCAGCACATCATGAAATACGGCAGTCGTGCACGCATTGCCCAGACCAATGACGGCCAAGTCGTCGGATTCGCAATGTTCGACAATGAAATCGACCAGGAACAACTGCGCGACATGGCTACTCACACAAACCCCAAAGAACTAAAGGAATATGTCGAAAAGAAGCCCTTCATCTTCCTGCAGCTGCTCATGATGTCGCCACAATTCGTCGCCTCAACAATCGTCGGCGCTGAATGGAAGACGGAGCTCGTCGCGCAGTTTTGCGATTGTGTGACCAATAACGGCAAGATCGCAATCGCACGCACCGAGACAGAAAACCATAGCGAAATCGAGTTCTACCGATCCTGTGGCTTCTTCACAATGCACGACATGGGTATCCCATCCTACCCCTCATCGAAAGGTGCCGACATCTCCGTGCTCGCATACACGTCACTAGGCAAGGAAGGAACTACGGAAATCTTCAAGAAGTTTTACAGCATGGGTGCACGATTCTAATCTAAGGCATAGTGTGTCGCAAACGATACACACAACACAGGTAAGCAAAGGTAAGTAGCACGCCGCTCACTGCATCACATTGTGTTTATAATACTAACATTTTTTTCTGTATTTTTATGTATTGTTCATTCCATATAAAACCATATAAAACCAAAAACATATATTATAGTATACAAGCAATAAACATATGTTTGCACTACTATATCGCAGTGCAGAAGTATTTCATATGACCCAATTTTCACACATTACAAATAGATGGCTTCCATTATATTTAGCCGATAACGCTAACGCTATAATAGATTCAGATGATATAAAAACTATAGAACACTATCTTTCAAATCACGTAAATGAAATGTGGAAAAAATATTTATAATAGTTATATCTATATCGGCCATCCCTAAGTTACATATCTCTATTCTATGACCCCCCATAAAATTGAAATTAATATTAATGAAATAGTAAATGTAGACGAAACAAAAGAAGAAACAAATCAAGAAATAAAAATGTCATCAGCATCAGCATCAGCCGCTCAAACGACCTTATCTATAAACAGCATCATCTCCGATACGATTAACGTTACTCAAGCCTCCAAAAACACAACCCCAACATTGGAATGCCAAATATGTTTCGAAAAATATAACAAGTCAAATCATGCGCCCATCAAATGCACATCATGTGACTTCGAAGCCTGTCGCCAATGTCATGCAACATTTATTCTCGATCCATCGAATGCAACCCCTAATTGCATGAATTGCCATAGAGAACTACAGCGCGAATTCATGGTGGAAAATTTCACGCAAAAGTTTGTCACACAGGACTGGAAAAAACACCGCGAACAAGTCATGTTCCAAAAAGAGCGCGCCCTCCTCCCTACACGTCAACCCGTCGCCGAAATGGTTCGTCGAAAAGACGCCCTCAAGCGTGAAAATGAAGACCTTTTAAAACAAATGAATGAACTCCGCGCGAAACAAAATCAATGTCAGCGCGAAATCGGAAATATAGATTATCGCATCCGTATGGGGCCAGCAGCCGATGCAAATCCTAATCTACGCCTTGGCGCCTCAGCTGCCCCCCATGCATCCGCATTTATTCGCCCGTGCCCCAATACACAAAGCAACTGCCGCGGATTTCTCAGCACGCAGTGGAAATGCAATCTTTGCAACATGTGGGCATGCAAGGATTGCCACGAGATAAAAGGCACGACCCAAGATGCGCCACATGAATGCAATCCAGACAATCTTGCATCCGCAAAACTCATCGACACAGAAACACGCCCTTGCCCCAAATGCGGTGCACGCGTATTCAAAATCAGTGGATGCAATCAAATGTTTTGTACGGCTTGCAATGACTGCGCATTTGACTGGGTAACAGGACGCATCGAGACGATTATTCACAATCCTCACTATTTCGAGTTTCAGCGTCAGCGGAACGGCGGCCAAGCACCTCGTGTTCTAGGCGATATTTTATGTGGACGCGAAGTAGACCATGCGACAACACACACGATAACTATGGAGTTATTCCCACGCGAAGAAATATCGCGCATGGTAGTAGTATGGAGAAATACAAACAGAGACATATATGGAAATATTACTATCACTGCGCAAAAACGTTGGGAAAAATTTTACGACGACTGCATTAAGAATGTAGCTAGAATATTGTTGGCAACAAATAATACCACCACCGCTGCCACCACCGCTGCCACCACCGCTGCCACCCCCGTAGGCGAAACCACCATCCGCGCAAACACCCAAAAAATGAACTGCTATCGCTGTATACTATTCCGCAAACTCCAGTTCCGCGAAATCTGTCGCCTTATTATCGAAATACGTCAGGTTACACTTCCGCAGCATCGCGTCGATCCACTGAGATACAATGAAGAACTTGGTGTCAAATACCTACTGGGCGAATTATCGGAGAAGGATTTCGCCGCCGGATTGCAGCGCTCCGACAAAAGAATGCAAAAGTCACGCGACATCCAAAACATTCTTACCATGGTCCTGAATACATCTACGGATATTATATTTCGTTTCGCAGAACACTTGCGAACATCTCGTGCAACTATTGCACAAAATCCAAACTACGTATTCAACAACAACGATTTTACCATCATGGATGAAATGCGCGAGTTATTCAATTACGCAAATGCATGTTTTGAACGCGTGTCGAAGAATTACCAATCAACGACATCGCTTAAAATCGGCACAAGCCTTGAGCCAAATTATTGGGAAGACAATGGACAAGTTATTTACCAGTTTATGTCATCGAGGTAACAAACAAGACCAACACCACCACACTACACCACACTACACCACACTACAAATCAATCTTAAATATTAAATGCAACATATACAATAGAAATAAGTCAGTACAAAAAATAAGTATAAATTTTATAGAATTTCTTTTATGGAAATGAAACATACTATTTGAAGGGTTAGCGTTATTCCATTTTTTTTCAAGTTTAACTAGAAATTCATAAATAATAAAACCTGTAACAAAAATAATTGCAGTCCTAAATGCTTGTAAAAAAATACGATAATATATCCTACTACTATTAACCATAGTTGTTGGTTGGTATCTAATATATTATAACATATGCCAATATTATATACTATCTCCTATTAAATATTAGTAAATGTAAATATCAATGCAAGAAACGGGATACCCAATAATATAATGATAATAATACTAGAAAGCGAAAACAATAACATAAACACTAGTCCAACAATAAATGAAATCATATCACATAATACTTTCTGCGAAAAATTTATATATGACAGCATAAAGTCATATATATGCATTACCATTTTTATCAATGCATTAGCATCAGTGCCACCATCAAAATACGAAGCAGTCACAGCAACCGACCACACCATAACCCCCGTGAATATTAATATTTTTTGACCCCAAATTCTGTCTTCATCGCGTTCGCGTTCGCGTTCACGTTTGCGTTCTATATTCTCACTTCCGCGTGTTTGCGTTTGCATTTGCATGTAAATCTGTTTTGTTCTAACAAGTTTACATGTAACTATTATCTAGTGTAATGTTTCAATTTTATGTATAATAAAATCATCCCATATCATCCCCAAAAACTTAAAACAAAATCATATCTTGGTAAGGCATTGGAATGTTACTATAGTTATATGAATCATCGATTCGTTGTTTTTTAAAGTAATCATCAGGATACATGTTGTTATTGTTTATACCCTGTCCACATCCAAGTCGGTCACCGCAGTCTCCCATATTGCCACCACCTCCACC
>Ga0164292_10001819_pt1 | contig 17356 bp, 14 predicted proteins | sample GEODES117metaG_FD_111486 | JGI IMG/M metagenome (GOLD analysis project Ga0164292, IMG submission 111486) | Eutrophic lake water microbial communities from Lake Mendota, Wisconsin, USA - GEODES117 metaG | ecosystem: Environmental > Aquatic > Freshwater > Lake | place: USA: Lake Mendota...
ATTTTCAATTACAGACCCTTTTAGTCGCCTCCCTTGGTTTGTTATACCATTTTTCTTTTGAAGCCTATTGTGGGTCATATATGGGCTATCCTTTGTAAATAATCTACAATATTCTTGAAAAGAACCACCATTCAAAGTTTTGGGATCAGTATATTGATATCTTCTAACTCTCGAACCTTTTGTTATTTCTTTATAACCATCATTAAATACCTTACTAACTTGGTCAATTGCATTCCCAACATGTTTAAACCTACTTGGCCCGCTAGGTATGGAATTAATTATTCTTTGTGTGTCGTCTAAAATTGACCCTTTCTTAAAAGTAAATCTAGTTGATTGATTTGATTCAAATGATGATTGTAATGGACCACCACCAACATAAACTTCACCCCCTTTACCAACATTATCACCAGCATTAATATTATACTTGGGAGACACCCAAGTTAATCCACCTTCAATACTACCCCCCTCAATGTCAGCAACACCATTAAAAACACTTAAAGGCTCAAATGTATCCCCTTCATAATCATTTGAAACATCAGTTGGTCCATAAACACTAATTTTAACTTTTCTACCAAACTGGTCAACTGGAATATCATTATCTGGACCTGTAATATCTGTAATATCTAAATCCCTATCCCCAACATAATATAAACTATTATTCTTTCTAAATAAATCTGAAAATGTATTTATTGTAAAAGTCCCCCTATAATTTGGCTGATATAAATTGCTTTTAATATTATTAAACAAAACAGACTTTTGACCAACACCCATATTGTCAAAAAATAATTGTGAACCACTCTTTTTTTGGTTAAAAATAATACCCTTTCTATATTTACCATTTAAACTAATTGATTCATCAAAATAACTCCCCACAATTGGAGAGAAAGGAAGTTCAATCCCCCCAAATTCTGAAGCCACCTGAGTTGCAGCAAGAATAATATTATTTGATTTGGATATAACCCATGTTGGTTGCTTTGATTTGTCAAGATTTATAATTAAATTATATACATCAAATGGATCATTTATAGAAGAAATGGTTTTTTCTACCACCTCATCCCTATTAAATTTCTCTGTTATCCGACCAACCCTTTCATTAATATACTCTGTTAATTTGCTATAACTTAATCTGGCAATATATGAATCATTTTTTAAATCACTTTTAACTTTAGTGTTATTTAAAATAATATCATTAAGTGTATAATCTAATGGAGTAAATGATTTAATATATTCACCAATATTACTTTTATTTTTAAATATAACCCAAGGATCTGTAACATCCTTATATCCACCCACATTACCATATGAATTTAAATTATATGCCTCATTTGCAAATTTTGGCGTATCAATTAAAGTATCATCACTATCCTTAACAGAATAATCACTCAATGGCGAGACTTCATAAGTAAAGGGGGGTGTATTACCATATTTTGATTTTTTATAAGGAATTAAATTTCTTTTTGTTAACCTTTCCCTAAAAAATTCACTATTTCCAAAATCTAAAGGACTACTCATATTAAAAAATATTATGTTCTACCAAAATTAGTTTTTATATTTAATTTCTTGTCAGTATTCTGACTATTTAAATAAAATTCATAATTTTTAATTTCACTATATGCTTTTGTCCCATCAACATTAATTGGGACTACTTCAATGGTAAGCTTATTTTCACTAGATACATTATTTGTTGTGGCTAGCATTGATTTTAACTTTGATAATGGTGCTATAACCTCGGGGTCAGTTTGTGCATTTCTATTATCCCCAACTATTGCTCTAGTTGGCTCATAAGCAAGTCCGCCTTCTGCAAGTGGTATATTACCTTCTAAATAATCATTAATTGTATTTATTATGGCGGTATTCATTGTGTCATTAAATTGTTGTAAATTACCAATAACAGTACCTAATGGGTCTATTAATGCATCAAACATAGCTTTTGCTTGATTACCACTAGTTGTTGCATCATAAAATGCTTTATTTGCACCACCATATTCATTTCCAATGTTTGTAAGTAAATCACTAAATGCATCATTTACACCATGAAGAGTATCAGCCATATTATCTGCTTTTAAAGATTCATAAATCTCTTTATTAATATTTTCACGTTCAGACATTCCTGGTATTGAATCTGATAATTGCTTTATTTTTGCCAAGTTAATCTCCCTAAAATCCTCTTTGAATCTTAGAGTGTCATCTCCCATTGAACCAAAGAGTATTTTATATTTAATTGCATTTAGACTATTGTATGTTGCATCAGCAACACTTAATGAATCCTTTGCTAATTCAACCATTGTTTTTTCCCCATCAGTATCACTTGCTATTTTCTTTATTTGTTCTTCACTTAAACTTGTGACTAATTTTTCTGAACCCTCTATTTGAATCACATACTTACCATCTTTATTTAAGTAAGCCATATTTGCAACAAACATTTTTTGTTCTTCACTAATATCAAATGAAAAATCAAAATCACTAATCCTATCATTAAATTCAGTAAGAGCCAAAACTGTCTTGGTATAGTCTTTTAAACTTAAACCAGCCAATTCTGCCATTTTTTTCATCTGATTGATAGCTGATGGATTTATTTCAAATCTAGTCCCATCTTCACTTAATTGTGTAAACTTTTGTCCTGCTTCAGCCAAACTAACTATCAATCCTTGTGGGTCATTTAATGATTTATTTAATAATGCAAATGGGTCAATCAAATCCCCAACATAAATTCCCAATCTTTGAAATGTTGACGCCACTTCAATTGCGCCTTCTGGTTCAAAAACTTTATCTGCAAAATTTTGAACAGCACTCATATCTATTTTTAACATAGATGCTTGTGCTGCCATTTTTGTAAAACCTAAAACACCTTCTTTAAATGAAAACCTATTTAACATGTCAGTATTTTCAACAACACTACCCATAACTTTTTTTGCATCAACACCTATTGACCTAATATAATCTAAAGAATTTTCAACATTTTTTGTTATATTTGCTGTTGTTATACCAACACTTTCAAATGCTGGAATTAATACACCTATCTCTGTATTTAATACCTTTGTTGTAGCATATAATTCTTGATATATCTCTGGGGTAAAAATTACATTTCTTTGTAATGCACCTGTGCTATCAGTAATTGCTTTAACAATACTTTCAAAGTTTCCACCAATTTCAGTTAATAATGGTAAGGTATCTCTTAATGCACCTTGAAATTCAATAACTCTAGCCCTACCTAATGCTAGTTGACCTGTAAGTATTGAAGAGCCAGCATCTAATGCTGCCAAACCACCCATATATGCACCATATGATGGTATGAAGCCATCCAGAATTTCTTTTATATCAGTAGTATTTAATCCATATATTGCAAGTGTTTTTGATAACATCTCATACATAGGTTCAGAAGCCATATAATAATATTTTATTATAAATAGAACAAGGGTTGATTTTTTACATCAACCCTTGCTATTTTCTTCAATCCATTTATTTATTAAAAACTTTCTCATAAAAATTGGCATAATGAGAAAATCAGAATAGGAAACATTTAATAACTTATTTAAATAATAAAAATCATTTAATTGGCTTTGTCTATAATCCGAAGAAAGGACGAAAAAACTCCACCCCAAAACCTGTATAAACTGTGGTCTTTTCTCCGGATGGGGCTATTATTTCTCTTTTCAAATCAAGTTTAGGCTCATTTTCTGAAATAAATTTTCTTATATATTTAGAATCAGCAATTGGCATACTTTCAACATATTTTGCAATATTTGACTTATCACTATTACCATTAACCTCAACAATTTCTTTGCTAAGTCTAAGGGTTACTCTTGGTGCTACTCTGTTTTCTGGATATTGGTCAATTATTTTAGTAATATCAAGAACATCACCATATGTTAATATTTTTATTTTTAATTTATCACCACTCTTTGGTAATGTAAGGTCAAAGAATCCATCTTCACTTGGTTTAATTCCATCTCTAATGCTAATTCTTTCCAAATTAATTGTCACATTAAACTTTAATCCAGTTTTTGGGTCAGTAGGAGTTAATTCCATTTCTGGTCCAAATGATGTATTCCTTAAAAATAATAATATTGCCTCAATATCTCCCTCTGTTAATTCTTCAGGTCTAATATCATGTTCATATATTTTATTTCTTAATAATTGTAGTGTGAAATCTTTTGCCCCACCTAATAATATGTTTTCATCAGCAGCAGTTAAATAACCCACTTTTACAGATTTCTTTTTGCTCTTATAAAATACCCCGCCCGATGGTAGGGGAACAACATCATGTGGCAAGTCAAAACCCATTTGACCATATTCTTTTGATTTATCTTCCATTTTTTTATCTTAAAAATAAGCTATAACAATTAAAAGAAAATAGATTATTTACCTTCTTTGAAGAATTCACTAATATGAAAAATCCATATATTATATAATAATATATGGATTTCTATTTAGTATGTAAAGGATAGGCTAAATTAATACACTAATATACATCTATCCGGTTGAATTGTTATTGAAATATCAGCCAAAGAATCACTATTATATGCTAATGTACCAAAGTCAGCACTAGTTATAATGCAACCTTGTAATATCCATTTTTCAACCACAACACCAGTTGGGTCAAGCATCTCCAAGGTTAAATCCTGCTTATATCCGGCAGCATAACCCATTCTACCTGTAACTGATTCAGCATGTAGTCTAACCCATTCCATTAATGCTTGGGATGCCGATGGACCAATGGGGTCTCTAAATTTAATATTCATTGTTTCCCATTTAAATCTTCCAGAAACAAATGTTGATGTATTTAAAAATTCAATTTCTTTCGACCCAATTGATATTTTTGGTCTTGATGCTGTTTCCACAAACCACTCATTAATACCTAATGTTGGTGGAAAACGTAAAATAAACCTATTTTGCCTTTTTGGTTCGTAAGGAACGGGCATTTTCATTAATAAATCAGCCATATTTATATTTTTTTATTTTTTTTTAAATATTTATTTTTATATTTGCATTATATTCACATCTTTTATTTGATATAACATTTAATAAATATCCAGTAAATAAAAAAAAAAATGGATTTATTGATTTTTTTTACAACAGATAACAAATCAGGCTATAAAACAAAAGAAAGTTTTATTAAAAATAATTATATAACCTTATATAATCAGATTATTGATTTTTGCAAAAACCTTGAATACCTTCCATTCAAACAAAAAATATGGCATTTTATCCATAAGCAAAATGAAATACCAAGATGTAAGAAATGTGGAAAGGAGTTAAGTTTTAAAAGATCCTTAAATGAGGGCTATGGTGTCTATTGTATGATACGTTGTGCTAATTCTGATACTGAGCATATAGAGAATGTTAAAAGAACAAACAACCTCATTTATGGGGGTAATTCACCTATTCATTCTAATATAATTAAAGATAAAATAAAAAAAACAACATTAAGTAATTTTGGTGTTCAGAATATATTTGAAGATACTGCTTATATTCAATCAAGAGTATTAGATAAATATGGTGTAATACATATGTCAAAATTAAAATCCTCAAAAGAAAATAGGAATGAAACTAATTTAAAGAAATATGGTGTTACAACACCCCTACTATTACTTGAAAGCAGGATAAAGAATCAAGAAAAGAGGCTTGAATCATTTAATGATAAATATAAAAATTTAAATATTATAAATGACAAAGGGGTTGACATTGACATCATATGTGATAAATGTAATTCCAAATATACCATTTATAGAAGTTTATTATTTTATAGATTTGGTACTGATTTAAATCCATGCACCAACTGTAATCCCATAAGTGAATCATCATCCATAAAAGAAAATGAGTTATGTTTATTCTTAACAGAGAATAATATTGAATATATTAAAAATGATAGAAATATTTTAAATAAGAAAGAAATTGACATATACATCCCAGAACATAATATTGCAATTGAGTTCAATGGTATTTATTGGCATTCCAACATATTTAAACCCAAAGAATATCATCAGAAAAAAACAGATATATGTGAAACACAAAATATTCAATTAATTCAATTATTTGAAGATGAGTGGGATACTAAAAAAGAAATTGTTAAAAGTATATTATTGAATAAGTTGGGGAAAAACACCAATAGATTATATGCTAGAAAATGCACAATAAAAGAAGTTGAAGTAAAAGATAAATCACTATTCTTGGATGAGAACCATATCCAAGGTAAAGTTGGAAGTTCAATAAATATTGGATTATATCATAATGATATATTGGTTTCAATTATGACATTTGGTAAGAAAAGAAAAGCATTGGGAAATAAAATTAATACAGTTGGGGAATATGAACTTATTAGGTTTTGTAACAAATTGAATACAAATATAATTGGGGGTGCATCCAGATTATTGAATTATTTTATTAAAACATATAATCCAAGTGAAATAGTTAGTTATGCTGATAGAAGATGGAGCAAAGGTGATTTATACCAAACATTAGGATTTGAAAGAATCAAAAACACCAATCCAAATTATTTTTATATAATAAATAAAAAAAGAAAAAATAGATTTGAATTTAGAAAAGATATATTAATCAAAGAAGGATTTGACAAAAATAAAACAGAATCACAGATAATGGCTGAAAGAGGTATTCCACATATCTATGATTCTGGTAGTATTCTTTTTATTTTGAAAATAATTTAAAAAACACTATTTACTTTTTTTCTATCAAATCTATATATTGTATTATATATTATAAGTTATAATATAAACTATAATATAAACTATAATATAAATTTATACTTTTTCTTTAGTACCTTTATTTGTTGAATATATTGTTAATTCTGGTTTATTTATACTATTCTTCATTGTTTCAATATTTTTCATATCATCATCAGAAAATCCAATTGAGAATTTCAATGATTCACCAGAAACTTCATTTTTAAATTCAAATGCTTTTTTAATTTCATTAGCCATTTCTTTACAATATTCATAAAATTCCTTTAATGCTTTCACTTTTTCTACTTCTGGATTAGCAGCACTACCTGATCCAAAAGAAACTGGATAGAATTTACATAAATCCAAATATTCATCAATTATATCAATATCACTTTGACTTGGGATTAAATCTCTATATTTATTAAGATTATGTATAACTTTCTTTTTACTAATATCATTAAAATTTTCTTCAATATATATTTTAACTGCTTTTTTCAATGTTTCAGGATTATGTCCCCTTGCTGTGATAATTGAGAAAATGGATCCATTATTAACTGCTTCTTTAAAATCATCAAATGCTGGACCTATTTTTGCTATTAAAATATCTTTTAAAAATTGTTCATCACCTGTAACTTTAAATTGCCTAAATGGTAAATCAGCATAATTAACTATTGTTGTTCCCCTGTATTTAAATTCAGTTTTTCCAATATCTCCTCTATATTTTGCAAAATCATGTGTTGACATTCCAACTTCATCATCATTATTATCAATTAATATTATTTCTGTTGGCATATATACAATATTATCATCCCAGTCAAATGCGTAATATTTCATATCTGGGGTTGACTTTTCATTAAATCCTTCAATTATCTTCATATTATTTTATTTTATAAATATTTATAAATCCAAAAAAAAAAATGGTTGCCCAAATTTAATGAGCAACCAAGTTAAATTAAAATTCTTCTACAATAATTGGAAGGTTTTCTGTTTTGAATTTCCAAAATTCTGTCATAAATTGTGCTCTAAACTTATACTTGGGGTCTGTATGATATCCAGATTCATAAACACACTTGCATATGCTTTCATATAATTGTTTCTTTGGTAATTTATAATTTGCTTTCTTGCAGTCATAATATCTTCCTGAATTTAATACTTTAGCCCAAGCCTCAATTCCTTCTTGAGTATTTTTTGCACTCATAAATTTTGCTTTCATAGTTACATTTTTTCCCCTTATCACCTCATAGGTTCTATATGTCACAGAACCATACCCCTTAAATGCCTTCATCCCCCCTGCATTTGCGTGCAGTCGCCATAAGTTGGTCTCAATGCCATTAGTGGTTGCCTCAATGATAAAGAATGAATAGAGCATAGATATGGGGAATTCTGTTAGCAGATGTAAATTCATTAACATACTCTCATAATGAAATGCCATCCACATTCTTCTCATCTGAACCAAAGTGGCTTTATCCAAATTTCTAAATCCATTAATTTTAAGATGTTTTCTCAATGCAGTCTTATCCATATTTCGAATATCATAAACATATGACCTTTTTGAATAAGCATCCTCATCAATTATTGTAACACCTTCAAGCACATCATTTTCTGGTATGATTGATTCTGTTGTATCAACTTTCACTTTAATGGGTTCAATCACCTTTTCAATAAAAACTGTTTCTTGTTGAATTATTGGGAGATAAGATTGTTTTTCATATTTAATTTTGCTTGGGGTATATATTACCCCCAATAAAAATGAACCCCATAATCCAAATGCAATATACATTGCAACATTGGGATTGCTCTTTGGTAAAGTATTTTTTTTCATTAAATTATATATTATGTAAAAAAATAATACTTGACATAGCTAAAGTAAAGTAATTGCCCATAACATATAAAAAAACCCCAAATCTAATTAAAGAAATGGGGTTTTTTGTTTTATGAATAAATATTATCATCATTTATATCCCAACTACCATCATTTTTAACAGATTTAATTTGATTAGGTTTAATTGCAACATAGGTAGTTAAATCATTAGTTCTACCATAATTAGCATCAGTTTGAATAACCCCATCATATCCATTTTCTTTTAATTTATCAACAAATTCGCCAAAATCATACCTATATATTTTCCACGAAGGTATTTTGTTAAATCCACCATAAGCCCAGTTAGGCATATTATTTAGAGAATCTTTAATTGTATTAGTTAATAGGTTTTTATTTTCTAAAAATGAAACCCATTCTTTTGGTGTTAACAAAAGATTTTGTAAGTTTAATGGATTTTGTATTGATAAATAAAAAACTCTTGGTTTTTCTTTGTTTGAATTGTTAAAAGTTTTCACAAAGTTTTTGACCCAATTTTTATCTTTTGCAAAATAAAACATTGAATTCTGACCAAAGGTGCCAAAACTCTGGGGAATAAACTCATTAAAATTATTATCCCCAGAAACATTTTGGTGGTAAACAGAAATTGGTTCTCCATTTTCAATAATTTTACTATCCCCAAACCATTTCCAAAAATTATCATTTATATTAGTTTTAATTTTTTGTGCTTCAAACAAATATTCATTTATATTTTTTGATATAATATTTCTTAATTTCATAATTGTAAGTATTTTAATATATATATTTAAAAACCCAAAAAAAACCCCCCACCTCAAAGCTGAAGTGGGGGGTTGTTGTAAAATTCCATCATTATAAACCATTATGGTATTTAATGTTGGTTATATCTATCATTAAGTGAATTAACCCCCCCTACCTCCATTGTGGGGTATTTTAATTTTACCCAAATTGGATTAACAAATTAATTTTAATATATTTATGCAAAACATAAAACATAGAAAAAATGAAAGATTTAATTTGCATATCAGCATATTGTCCAACAGAAGAACAAGAAATTATATTAGAGAGATGTGTGGATTCTGTTAGAAGGTACGGATTTCACATTGTTTTAATATCTCATTCACACATCCCAATTCATATTCAGAAAAAATGTCATTATTATTTATATGATTATAATAATGATATATCTGATAATCCAAACCTTCTTGGATTTTCTTACTATACATTTGATAATAAAAAGATAGTATCTAAATTTTTCTCAAAAACATTTTATGGGTTTGCTATTTACCGTATGCTTTCAATGGCAGCCCAGATAGCTTTAAATTTTGGCTATGAAAACATGCACCATATGGAATACGATTGCGAATTATTAGATAAGGATTTAATTATTAAAAATAGCAAGCTTCTGGACGAGTATGATACTATTTTTTACACCAAAGATGGAAAAGACCCAGAAGAAAGTGGATTTATTCTTGGATGTTTTAAATCTTTTAAGGTGAAATCATTACCAGACAATTTTAAAAAATATAATAGGGATTTCATAGAAAATGAAATGCACTCTTTTCAATTATTATATCTGGAAAATTTTACAAAAAAACTTTTTATTGAATCAGGAAATAAAATCTTCTTTTCTGAGTTGCCAAGCAAAGATTTACTTAAAATAGGAGACCAGTTATATCATAGGAATTTACATTGGACCCTTTATTATAATGACGAAGATAAAAATTTAAATATATTCTATAGAGAAATAGGAAATACCCCAGAAAAAATTTCAATAATTGTAAACAGAGAAAGAATAGTCAATATACAGACATCTCCAGGAGTTTGGAATATTAGATCATTAGGCATTTTTGATGAGATACACCATGTTAGAGTAGACAACGACAAGAAAATAGTCTATGAAAAATTGTTTGATTCTGAATCCAGAGAAAAATTTAAGATGTTATCTTTCATTTTATAATTCTGCAAAGATTCTGTACATTTGTGAAGTTGAAAGTAGGTATGTTTATGGGTGTTCACAGATTGTAGAATATATTATTTATGAGGATTAACCCCCCACCCAACTTCTACATTGAGGGGGGGGTTGTGTTGTGTTTTTCCATCATTAATAACCATTATAGTATTTAATGTTGGTTATATCCATCATTATACGTCTTCAAATGAAGCACCAGTAGGGGTTATCACAAATTCAAGGCTAATAAACTCAAGAGACCTTGTAGGTTTAATATATATTTTTCCACTCATTGTATTTCTATCAATATCCTCTGGGTCATTTGAAACCGTAACACGGAAATCAGTTAAACCACGATCCCTTCTAATACCATCTAAGATTGGGTTTACCGTATCCAAAAACTGTTGACGTACTATCTGGTCATTTTGTTCAAAAAGAAGCCTCACAGCAACCGCAGAGATTAATTTACGTGCTTGCAATAACAACCTACGAACATTAATTCTGTTTAATGCTGATTCTCTAACTTGCAATGTTTTATTTCCCCAAATCACAGTATTCACATCAGAGAATGTTGCAATTGGATTTATTCTTCCTTGATATAAAGTATCTCTATCATCTTGTGTTAACTTTAATCTTGCTTTAACTGAATTAACTAAACCCCTATTATAACCTGCTGATGCAAACCAGGGGAATGCCACATTGTCAGTTAATGCCAAGTTTCTACAAACTTCTGCTGTTGGTGGAATATAAACTTGGGTATTATTTGCTTGGTCTCTAACCAAAATCCAAGGGTAATATGTTGCAGTATAATTTGAATCAATATTTGTTTCCTCCAAAGAAACAATTGATTCTTGGGGATAAATAACATTGTTCACATCAGTTGTTAATAAATTTGCATCAGGTGTTGTAACAATATAAATTGAATCTGCTCTATCACTTTCAACCATATCAATGGCATTTTCAACCAAATTACTATTATTAATATAATCAATACCTGGTGTAACAAAGATATTTATATTTGTTGATTCTGGATTTTTATATGTTAAAATTCCCTTAAAATATGCATAATAGTCTGTTGTTGCAAAATCAATTGTTCCATCACCTTCTGTAATTTCTTTAAATGTTCCTTGACCTGTTGCAGCTGCATATTTGCCTGAAATGGATAACGCACCCCTCATATAATCCACACCACCAATTTGGTATGTATCTCCATTTGTTCTTCTTTCAGAATAAACATCCCATCCATCAAAACCACCCTCAAATAATAAAGTGAACTTTCTTGAATATAGGTAATAATATGGATTTGAATTTGTTTCTGGCTCTGAATTAAAACTTCCACTACCAACCTCAAATGCTGTTTGACCACTTGTTGTATAACTATTTGCTATTGTAACAACTGTTGCACCTGAATCCATATGGAAACCTTTTGTTACCACATTCCATTCTGAACTATCAGAAATAATACTTGCTGGATTTTGTTTACCCTTATAGTTTAATAAAGAATTATCATATCCATAATTTGTTGAAAATCCAAGATATGTTCTTTTTATATTGTCAGCAGATACAGCATTTGATGCTGCAAATGGTTCATTGTTAACAACCTCATTATTAAAATAATATCTTGTCTTATATAATAAATTTGGTGTTAATGCGTCATTATACTTTCTGTGTGGGTATCCCATAAATCCACAAGGAATTGCATCAGATGGAAATTCATCACCCATTTCAAGCATAATATATTTTGAAACCAAATTATATTTGCCATCACTTGTTCCAATCTTCTTTCCAATGAAACTATTTTGTAATTCATCTAATGTGCAATTTGTATATTTCTCCAATACAACTGGTGCTGAATCTGAATCATAATAACTTCTAACCAATACATCAAATGTTCTATTCTTAAATGACATATTAATAATTGAAACCTTAACTTCAGTATTTGCTGAATTGCCATCAGATATTGAAATGAACTTGAATAAGTTATAAACTTTATTTCCTCTCAATTCAGAAACAACAAATGGTGTTTTTGGTGATTGATATTTTTCAAGATACCACCCAATTGATGTAGTACTACCACTTCTTGCTGATGGCAAATAAGTTAAATTAGTTTTTAATCCTTTAATATAACCAAGTCTATAAGCCTGATTTAATAAGGTTGGATAATGCTCCTCAACAAAAATTGGCACATCATTTCTATCCTTGCCAAAATTATCTACTCCCAATACATTTGCAATATAATTTGAATTGGTATTTTTTAATGATACATTAAATGTGTAATTATTGTTTGATGTTGTTTTTCCACTTAAAACAAAATTACCAAATGGTGTCTCACTTATAGTTGTACTATTATTTGTATCAATAGTTAATGCACTTAAACTATAAATCTGACCATGATTTGTGGAAGAATAACTTGTTATTCCTCTTGACCTAATTGTTGCCACAACCATATCATTATAATCTGTATATGCTGTTCCAGTGAATGTATAAGTGTTACCAATTACTGTTCCAGTGAATGAACCACTTGAAACATTAAAATTAGATGTGTTGTAATAAAATGAATAACCTGTATAATCATTCCCAGAATTAGAAAATGTTGCATAATACCACAAATCATTTTCATTGGCTGGCTTACCATCACTACCCAAAGGAATTGTTGTTCCAAAATAATTATATTCAGTTAATCCAGATTTTGTTGAACCTGTGATTGAATTATACACAGATACTGGTAATGAACCATAAGTTGATGTTTGACCAGTTAATGAAGTTGATAAAGCCACATCATTTGCAAATGTCTTTAAATCATCATAGAATGTTGATGTTGAACCATTGCTTGTTGTATAAGTATCACCAGAAAATAATGATCCACTTATACCATTTGGATACGTAGCACTTGTTATTACAAATGTCCCAGTTGTTCCAGTTGTTCCAGTAAATGTTATTGAGATAGATGAACCAACACCAGTTCCACCGGTTAAACCAACAGTTGAATGATTAACATTTGCAATTGTTGTTATTGACCAAGATGGGCCAGCATCATAACCAGATAATCCCAATACTCTTGTAACATACATTTGATTTGATTGCTGCAAATATGACTTGGCAATATATGCAGATTCATATTTTGGTATTTGTGTGTTTATATACTTCTCAGGTGATGTTCCACCAAAATAAGTTTGAAATTCATCATAACTTGTAATGAATATAGGCTCAAATGCAGGACCTTTAATTGTTTCACCGACCATTCCTAATGTGGTTACACCAATACTCTGGGAAACAAACGTTAAATCTGTTTCAGAAGTGTATACACCAGGGGATACGAATACTTTTTGATTTGCCATTGTTATTTTTTATTTATTCATATAAATATCTAAAAAATAATCAAAAACTATTATTCCTTTATTAATCTAATTGGAAACCCATCTTTTTTCCACATACCACCTTTACCAAACTCATTTCCTGAAAATAAAAATAAGTATTTGCATAAATTTTCATCAATTGACTCTGGTATAAAAAATGCACATAATAAATCTGTTGCATAATTTCCATCCATATGCCTAAACCCTATTGGCGTTGCATTGAAACCAACCTCATTTGTCCCACCAAAATTTTGTGTAATTATTTGACCTGTTTCAAAATTATGAACTTCATTTAACCAGCCATCAATACTCTTTAATTTATATCCAGCATTATCCTTACCACCAAGATGATTTATTAAAATGTCCCAATCATTCTCGGTTGGAATCCTCCAACCCAAGGGTGCAGTATTTCTTGAATCAATTATTGCCCAATAATTATATAAATAATTATTGTTTTCATTTATGCAATAGGCTGGTGATGTCAATTCACTCCATTCATTCCTATTTGGTACAAATGGAATATCATCACCATTCCTAAATTTTGTTATTGTTACATTTTCTTTAGCCCATATTTGAAGCCCAATTTTAATTTCACTCATATTAACTTATTTTAGTGTACCTGTAATATATTGTTTGAGTTGGTGTTTATGTTTGAGTTGGTGTAATAGTGTTAGTAGGTGTTATTGTTTGAGTTGGTGTAATAGTTGGTGTAATAGTGTTAGTAGGGGTCACAGTTGGTGTTGGTGTTGGATCAACTACTTCTGGAATAATTAAATCATAACTTGTAAGGTAGTTTGGAACATATAGAGTATATAGTCCACTTAATTTACTTGTTTCAGGTCTTGGGTAAACATCAAAAGGGATAACTTTTTCGCCAATAATATAAGTGATATTGTTTTGTAGTAATGTTACAAAAACAATTTCTCCACTCAAATTTAGGCTTGTTATCCTTAATGCTGATGCCATATTAAATTATCTCATAAGTTAAATCATTTATTGGTAAGTTTGAACTTATTGGTATATTTGATACTTGGTTTTGAATTTCAGTTTCAAATACTTGGCTAATTCTATTTATTGCTGGTTTCACCTCAAATTCTTCTTCATCAATTAAAAAACCCAACATTGTGAAATCATAAGATTGAATATAGAATTTTCTGCTATCAGTATTAATTTGTGATTCATCTGATATATTGGTTGAAATGATTGGTATATAATGTCCATTGATTGTTGCATATGCTTGTTTAGATGAGAATTTTTGCAACACTTTTGTATTGAATTTATTCAAATCTCTAATTCTATTTGTAATTATTTTAACACTAAAATTTATATCAATTGGTACAGGTTGTGGAATTGAATAAATATCAAATCCATTTCTTTGTCCATCCCATGTTGGTACGCTTGCAAAATAAAATGGTTTTCTATTTGGTATTGTATATTGTGTTGCTGGGTTTGTTCCATATTTGGAATCATTCATTCTTACCAATGTGATAAATGGTGGAACTGGATTATTATCTTCATCAATGAAAGTCCAAGTTTCAGTATATTGAGACCAATTTTGAGTGCTAATTATTTTTTCAACAAGTGGAATTATTTTACCCCCACTTAAAATTTGCAAATCATTTTTAACAAATTCAAGCATACCTTTATCAAGATCCTCATGTAATAAAGATTTTGGTAAATATGTCCCATTGTCAATGATATTATCCAACAACTCTTCTCTTCTATCTAATAGAGTTTTATCATATACAATATCCAGATTTGTTTTTATTTTTTTGGGTAATGTCATATTATTTTTCTTCGTTATCGTGGCCACATTTATGACATATATATGGATCATTGCCGCCATCTGCCAATTTCCAAGACCATTCACAATTGTTGCAAATTACTTTTTTATTTGTAACAATTTCTGTGATTTTATTTAATTGTACTTCTGTAACTATAATTTTCATTATTTTCCTCTAAATTCATCTTTATTAACAAATGTGGCTATAATAGTTCTATAGAATGGTTTATAACCAGCATATGTATGTTTATTATCCATATTAACAATTCCATCATCATTAACAGAATAGTATCTAACTTTATCTTCTGTCACATAATAAGCCAAATAATCACCTTTTAATATTTCAACATTTAAATCATCCAATTGCTTTTGGTATAATGATAATTTAAGATTACCAGGTTCTTTTTGTTCAATTTTGGAATTACCCAATTGTTTCATTGTTGACTCAACTATTTGAACCAATCCTGTTATTTCAATTGGCGGCATAAAAACAATTCCATCGGTTGGCGATTCACCATAAACATCATCTTTTTTTGTTTTTTTTCTATCAATTCTATATAAAACAATGGTCATATTTAAATCACCACCCATATATTCCATACCCAAATCAATATCCAAATTATAATCATCTGCGCCAAAAAATTTACCAATTCTGGTTATAGGAACTATTTTTGCCATATATATTCTTTTATCTAAAATAAATATCATTTAGTTGATAATTTAACACTTATTTATTATTATTAAATAATATTGATATAAATTATGAACAAAAAAAAGATAAGTGAGGACGAGGCGTTGTTGTTATTAAAATCATATAATGGTCAAAATGATTATTTAAATGGTTTAAGGAATATGGCTTTGGAAAACCCAAATTTTTATTTGACTCCAAGCCAAGTTGAATACATTTCATTATTTAACCAGACAAGACCAAAGATTGCCAGAAAGTGGGTTGACCTTGATATCTATTTTGCAAAAATGATTGCTGATGATAAATTATTAACAAGTGTTCCCCAAAAAATATGGATTGAAAAGTTATTGGTTGAGAAGGAAAAATCATACCACATTCTTGGTAGATTTTTTGATAATGATAGATTAACCCTTTATTGGATTCCAAAAGATGGAATTATTGTGGATAAGACAAATAAAAATGTTGTTATTGATTATGAAAAGTATTCCCATAGAATACCCTTTGAACATCAAAAAGAAGCAATTATAAAATTGCTTGAGAATGATAAATTCATATTAGCAGATGATATGGGTTTGGGTAAAACTAGTTCAGCAATTATTGCCTCAATTGAAGCTAAACCAAGTAAAACTTTAATTATTTGTCCAGCAAGTTTAAAACAAAATTGGAAAAGAGAAATTGAAAATTATTCAAACAAAGAAATTTATATTTGTGAGGGAAAAAAATATGAAGATTCTGCTGACTTTGTAATCATTAATTATGATATTATTAAAAACTTTCATTCATTAAAAACTAAAGAAGAATCTTTAATTCAGAAATCAAAATTTGATTTGGTTATAATTGATGAATGTCATTATATCAAATCACCCCAAGCCTCAAGAACAAAATTGATAAATGATATTTGCAAAGATATTAATAAAATATGGTTATTGACTGGAACGCCATTAACATCAAGACCGATTGATTATTTTAATTTATTATCATTGGTTGATAGTCCAGTGTCAAAAAACTGGATGGCCTATGTTAAAAGATACTGTGCTGGATATCAGTTTAGTGTTGGAATG
>Ga0164292_10001820_pt1 | contig 17345 bp, 12 predicted proteins | sample GEODES117metaG_FD_111486 | JGI IMG/M metagenome (GOLD analysis project Ga0164292, IMG submission 111486) | Eutrophic lake water microbial communities from Lake Mendota, Wisconsin, USA - GEODES117 metaG | ecosystem: Environmental > Aquatic > Freshwater > Lake | place: USA: Lake Mendota...
TAAAAAGTAAAAGAAAAAAAATAAAAGCAACACACAGAAACCCATAAGCTAGAAACAATTAAAGAAAATATAGAAGAGCAAAGACAAGAACAAAAAAAAATAACTAAAACTTGTTTGTTTATAAGCAAATTATCTCCAATTGGGATATCCAGGTGGTCTAAATCTTGTTGTATATGTCATTCGTGGCATATCCCACCCAGGTGCTTCTCTACGAAATTCACTATAATTAGTAAAACCATGCGGTAGGTCATCTAACGCGTTTCTTTCTATTCGTGATAATAAACCTTCAATTTGCATAATAGCCCACTTAGTATGATATGCTTCTAATTCTAAATCTTCAAGAACTGGATCTGTCGCATGTCTACCGCTACTGCGTGTTCTACGCGAAGGACCATCTGCGCCCGACATTTTTAATTGTTTTATTAATGCTTCTTGATCGCTTAATATTTTTTTATTAAGTACAAGTGCTTCTCTCAAACGACGCTCATAGTCTGCTTTATCTGCTCTATATATTGCTCCTTTTACGTCTCGCTTAGGTAAATGTGAAAGTATTCTTGACACAACTGATGGATTTCCACTATCAACAAATTCCCTATTATATGTATCTAAACTTACTTTATTTAACATTTTAGCTAAATATGCCGGAACCATTTGCTCATGTCCTCTGGCTTTAACTTGCCTTCTAGATTTCTGTTTTTTTCTTAAATTTCTCCGTTTTCCAACCTTTTTTGTTTTTACCATTTTATAATATATTGTAATATTTTATTAAAATTATAATACATTATAAAACCACTGACTAAAGTAAAACTTTTTATAAGGTTCTGATCCGTTTTTAATTAATTCATTATAATTATATTGCCTATCATAGTCATTAGAACCGCCATCAGGTCTATAAAATAATAGATGATTAGTCAAATCACAACTCAAAACATTAATATATCCCATGCCATCATATTTATATCCAATATCAAATACATTAGTTTGTCCCTTTGCACAAATTACTTTGTAGCGTTCTAATGCTTCATTTAAACTCATAATAGTCCATGGTCCATAATAAATTTCTCTTTTTTGATGTCCTAAAATTTGATATATTATTTTAATATTGTTATTTAAATCTTCTGGAATTTGTGCATTAACAAATAAATTATTAAATTGTTGAAATGCTTGTCTATTATTATCGCTCCAAAAAAAGGGTTCTTTTGTTGATACATAATCATTGCTTGAAATAGTTGCTTTTTGTAATAATGCGAGTATTTTATTAATTTGTTTAGATTTTTTAGCAGTTAAATTAGACATTATTATTTATAAATACTAATTATAAATAATAAATACTTTTAATCAATTTTTTTTAAAAGCAATAAGTTATGCTCTAATTGTTTTGTAAATTTAAATTTTTCGCTATTTTTTCTGCGTCTTTGTAAATTGCATTTTAAGCAACATATTATTGTATTAGCATTGCTATGTTCATCATAATTATTTAATCTATCAAGGGTCCATTGATAATTAGTTCTCACATTTTTAAACAATATTACTGTTTTGCTATTACAATAATAACATCTCATATTGTAAGCAACCAATTTTTCTATAACATTTTCTAATGTTATAAAATTATTATATGCATCATATGTTTTTTTTTTGTCTTGTTGTTTATATGAGTCCAACTTATTTTTTAATGCTTGAATAAAATATTTTTTTTCATCAAATACAACACCATTAAGTAATTTATGTAGGCATAATAATTGCTCTTCATAATTATCATATATATGAATTATACTAGCACTTAAATCTGTAACATTACCATTGGCACTATTTGTATTAGTAATAGATTTTTTAATTTTATCTAATAATTGTAAATATGATTTTTTTTCACTTATTGTATTATTATTAACAATAGTTTTATTTTCTTGAACACTTTCTTGAACACTTTCTTGAACACTTTCTTGAACACTTTCTATTTTTTTATAATTAGATTTTTTGGATAATTCACATACTATTATTTTGCTCATTTGCCAATTATATGTTATTATTATTTTATATTTTATTTTTAATATATTAATATATGATTAATATATAAAATTATAAATATAATTTATATAATAAAATATAATGATGGCATTAAAAGAAGAAATAAATAATGAAGCGACTAATGAAATGAGCAATAATGAAATGAGCAATAATGAAGCGACTAATGAAATCAGTGCTAATGAAGCGACTAATACATTAGATGAACTTATTCAAGGAAAATCCAATTCAAAAAATAACTTATCTGAAAAAAACAAAAAAGAAAAAACAGATTATTGTAAAGAATTAAAAAACATTGCTTACAAAACTATGTTGCTTAATGGACACGAAATAGTTCCTGATGTAAATAATACAAATAATAATACTTTATCAAAATACTTAGAAGATGAAACATGTGCAAATCAAAAAGAGAATTGGAGCAAACTAGACAAAACTCAAAAAGTAAAAAAACTAATAAATCATGTAGAATTATTAGAAAAGAAATTTACACTAAACGACGACGAAGTAAGTAAATGTAAAAAATATTTATTAAAATGTTTGGAACGCAAAGCATTAACCAAGGTAAAAGATGTTCATTATGATAAAGAAAAAGGAATTATTACTACTATTCCAAATTTACATTTTGATAATAGTAGCAGAGTTTTTTCTTTAAAAAAGGATGAAAAACATATATCTACAGTAAAATGCCTACCACAAGAAAATAAATCAAAAGCAAGAACAATAAAAATACTTGAGTAGTGAAATCTTAAGTAATGAAATTTTAAAATAATAAAAATTGATATTGTTAAACTATTTAATAATAATTTAATAATATTAAATAATATTAAATAATATTAAATAATGAATGCTATTAACTATATTAACTATTTTAATTACTTAATAAAGAAATTCAATATTGAATCCTTATTAGATTTTAAAAATAAAGAAACAGTATCTAATTATTCACAGTTTTTAATAAGTACTATTGACTATATGTTAGACTACATTAATTCTGAATTATTACAATTAATGTATTATGATTTATACGACGAAATATATATAATTATTTATGACTTATTAATTGTTCAATATATTGAAAATGACTTATTAAGTAAAATATTTAATATTGGTGTTGCCGAAGCAAACAAATTATTATGTTTAACTATTAAATTGTGCCAAAATATAGTATATAAATTTTATATACCAAAAAGGTCGTATAGAAAAACATATGTAAAAAAAGTTAGCCCAAATAAAGAGACTAGTAGTTTTAATAAAATAAAAGCACAACTTACATATTTAAAGAGTATTCCGCAACCGGAACAAAGAAGTGATGAATGGTATATTTTTAGAAATTCTGCACTTACAGCATCTAATATATACAAAATTTTTATAAGTGATTATAGTCAATCTCAATTAATTATTGAAAAATCAGAGCCGTTAGATGTCAATAAATTTAAAAATACTAATTTAAATTCACCAATGCATCACGGACAAAAATATGAACCGATTTCTATTTTATATTATGAATTTATTAATAATACACGCGTATCAGAGTTTGGATGTATCAAACATAATAAATATAGTTATATTGCTGCATCACCAGATGGTATTGTTTGTGATGAAAACAGTCCGCTTTATGGTAGAATGCTTGAAATTAAGAATGTATTTTCGCGAGAAATTGATGGTATTCCTAAACCAGAATATTGGATACAAATGCAATTACAAATGGAAGTATGTAATTTAAATGAATGCGACTTTTTAGAAACCAAGTTTACAGAATATTTAACACAAGAAGATTACTTAGATGATGTTTCTGACTACTACCGCGGTTTTATTATGCAATTTTGCGATAATAATGGACAAGTTCATTATGAATATCCTCCATTTGCTATGAGCAAAATTGATACTAATGAGTATAATACTTGGACTCAAACACAGCTTGAAAAAAATAGTACTAAAACATATGTAAGAAATATTTATTGGAAATTAGAGAAAATTAGTTGTGTATTAGTATTAAGAAATAAATTATGGTTTAAAAATGTGCAACCAGCTATTGAAATATTTTGGACTAATTTAATTGAGGAAAAAGAGGCAGGAACTTATGTAGACCGCATAAGTAAAAAACGAAAAATGAAATATGAAGAAGAAAAAGAAAAAAGTGATTTTCCAAAACTCGGATGCTTGATTAAAATGTAAAATGTAAAATGTAAAATGTAAAATGTAAAATGTAAAATATAATATATTATTTTTATTTAAAATTAATTTATTAGTATTATTAGTTATAAATTAATTATGAGAAATAGTAAAACTAATGATTTAGATATGTATGTCCTTAAGCGTAATGGAAAGAGAGAGGCAATTTCTTTTGATAAAATTTTAAAACGCATTAGATCATTAGGCAAACATTTTAATTTACAACATATTATTTTTGCTCAATTAGCAATAAAAGTAATCGACCAACTATATGATAACATTCAAACTACTAAAATTGATGAACTAACAGCAGAGCAATGTGCATCAATGTCATCAATTCATCCTGATTATACAAAATTGGCAAGTGCAATTGTTGTATCTAATTTACATAAAAACACAAGTAATTGCTATTATGAAACTACCAAAAAATTATATGATTATAGAGATAGCAACAATAATAGTTTTAGATTAATTAAAACTTCTATAATGGAAATTATAGAAGCTCATAAAGATAGTATTAATGCTATGATTGATTATGAGCGAGACTATTTTTTTGATTATTTTGGTTTCAAAACATTAGAGCGTGCTTATTTAATGCGTTGTAATAAAGTAATAGTAGAGCGCCCACAGCATTTAATTATGCGTGTTGCTATTACTATTCATGGTTCTAATATGGAAAAAGTAAAAGAAACATATGACTTAATGTCGCAAAAATATTTTATTCATGCTACTCCAACACTATTTAATGCTGGAACTCCACGACCACAATTAAGTTCTTGTTATTTACTTGGAATGGAAGATGACTCAATTGAAGGCATTTTTAACACGTTGAAAGAATGCGCACAAATTTCTAAATGGGCAGGTGGTATTGGACTACATGCTCATAATATTCGTGCAAATGGTTCTTATATTAGAGGAACAAATGGAACATCAAATGGACTTATTCCTATGTTGGGTGTTTTTAATAAAACAGCACGCTATGTTGATCAAGGTGGAAAACGCAATGGAAGTTTTGCAATTTATATTGAACCACATCATGCCGATGTTGAAGATTTCTTAGATTTAAAAAAAAATCACGGCGATGAAGAAAGTAAATGCCGAGATTTATTTTATGCTTTATGGATAAGCGACCTTTTTATGGAGCGAGTTATAGGTAATAAAACTTGGAGTTTATTTTGTCCGGATAAATGTCCTGGTCTAAGTGATTGTCATAGCGATGCTTATAGAGAATTATATTTAAAATATGAAAATGAGGGAAAATTTAATAAGCAAATAAATGCACGCGATTTATGGATTAAAATTTTAGATTCACAAGTAGAAACAGGAACGCCTTATATTTTATACAAAGATGCGGCCAATAATAAATCTAATCAAAAAAATCTTGGAACTATTAAAAGTTCAAACTTATGTGTTGCCCCAGAAACACTTGTATTAACAAGAAAAGGACACTTAAGAATTGACAATTTAGAAAATCAAGAAGTAGAAGTATGGAATGGTGAAAGTTTCAGTAAAACAACTATTTATCAAACAAGTGCTTCTAGTGAATTACTAGAAGTTCATACTAGTGATGGTTGCGTGTTAAATTGTACCAAATATCATAAATTTTATATAAAAGACGAACATTTAAATACAACTAAAATAGTTGAAGCACAAGACTTAAAAAATGGAATGATTATTAGCGAATCTAGTTTTCCAATTATTAGCAATTCTAATGTATTATTAGATGCTTATAATATTGGTTTCAATAGCGGTGGACAATTTGTTCCTATTAATTATTCATTGGAATCAAAAATATTATGGTTCTCTGGATATGTAGATAATGTTGGAATTAATAGTTTAAATAAAATTGTTGTAAATAATAAGAGTAAAGAATTTATGATGAATATTAAATATATGTTGCAAACGTGTGGGCTAAATGTTTCTGTGAGTTATACGGATCATTATACTAATTTTTTTTGTCTTAACTATTCACAAGTTCAAATTTTAAATAAACTTGGATTAAACAGTGAAAAATGTAAATTATTAGTGCATGAAACTACTATTGCTATTGAAGATACCAATATATATATAATGAATGTAGTAGATAATAAAAGAATCGACAAAACATATTGCTTTAATGAAGAATTGAAACATGCTGGTATTTTTAATGGACTAATTACCTCACAGTGTACGGAAATTATTGAATATTCTGATTCAAAAGAAACAGCTGTATGTAATTTAGCATCATTAGGATTGGCAATGTTTGTTAAAGAAGATAAGACTTATGATTATGACAAACTATACGAAGTAACACAAGTTGTCACTAATAATTTAAATAATGTAATTGATATTAATTATTATCCAACTCCCAAGACTAGGAGGTCTAATTTTAAACATCGTCCAATTGGTATTGGAGTTCAAGGATTAGCAGATGTGTTTTTTAAAATGGACTTGCCATTTATTTCAGATGAAGCAAAAGAAATAAATATTAAAATTTTTGAAACAATATATTATGCTTCTCTTGAAAAAAGTATGTTGTTAGCAAAAGAGCGTTTTAAAACAATGAAATTTTTAAAAGAGCAATATGATTTAAATAATTGGACTTTTATTTCAGACGAAGATGAATGTAGAGAATATGATATTTATAATGTGACAGATGCTTCAATTCTTGCATCTATTAGCAATGACAAAGTTATTGAAAATGCTTTAAAAACTGTTAACCCAATTAAAGCCGAAATTGAAAATCTTGACTTACAATATTTAGGAGCATATAGTTCTTTTAAGGGTTCTCCGGCAAGTTTTGGACAACTTCAATTTGATTTATGGAATGTTACTCCTACACCAGGGCGTTATGATTGGGCAACTTTAAAAGAAAATATTATGACTTATGGAATTCGTAATAGTTTGCTAGTTGCTCCAATGCCAACAGCAAGCACAAGTCAAATTTTAGGTAATAATGAATGCTTTGAACCAATCACTAGTAATATTTATAGTAGAAAAACTTTGGCTGGTGATTTTGTATTGGTAAATAAATATTTAGTAGAAGAATTATTAAAATTGGGATTATGGAATGAAGAATTGAAAAATAGCATTATTGCAAATAAAGGTAGTGTTAGTCATATTCAAAATTTATCACCACATTTAAAAGAAAAATACAAAATAGTATGGGAAATGCCAATGAAAGAAATTATTAATATGTCTAGGGATAGAGGTGCGTTTATTTGTCAATCACAAAGTTTGAATTTATGGATTGAAGACCCCGATTCAAAAATACTCACAAATATGCATTTTTATAGTTGGAAAGCAGGTCTTAAAACCGGAATATATTATTTACGGAGAAAATCAAGACATCAAGCGCAACAATTTACTATTGAACCTAAGAAAAAGAGAGATTCTAATGAAACTGAAGAAGAAGAAAAAAAAGACTGCTTGATGTGTAGCGGATAAATCATAATATAATTTTTATTTTATTCAAAAATAATTTATAATAAAATAAAAATAGCATTATATTGATTTGGTTGCACGTTTAGAAGAACGCTTAGATTTTTTTTTTGTTAGAGACCGCGTTTTTTTCATGTCTTCAACAATTATTAGCCATTTTGGATCATAATTATATATTAGTTTTAAACTACTATTTAAAGACATCAAACCCGGATTTATAGAGTTTATAAGTGTTTCATTTATGCCAATTTTATAATAATGTAATTTGGCTATTAATTTATTTAATTTATGTACGTAATATTCTAATACCATTAGTGGAGTAATAATAATATCTTCTGGTATATGTTTAGCAGATTCATCGTTTTCCCATACTTCATTAAATGTGCGTGTGTCGTCTTCATTTGCTATTTCTTCTATTAAGTCTTCATCTATTATAATATCCAACACAGACCTTACTGGTTCCTCTATAGTAGCTTCTAGTCTACTTCTAGCATACAATAATATTTTAATCATAATATTTAAAACATCTTGAATACATATTACTGATTTATAAGAAGGCAATAGCACATCATTAATTAAAGCATGAATTTTTAATGCTTTTCTAGGCAAATCTCCGTCTCTATTTAATCTAAACTTATTCATTAAAAAACCATAATCTATTACAAAAAAATTGTTACCAAGCAAGTCTGTTTTAAACGCAGTTATTCGGATACTTTCCATAATTCTGTCTCTCGATCCATCTTCTCTTTGCTCAACAAACTCTCTCATAATGGTTCTAATAAAATCTAACGCTTCTGTATATTCCATATGATGTTTAGTGCTATAAATTTGCCCAAATAAATCTGGTTCCCATATGTCTTTATACATTAATCCATAGTTGTATCTATGATGCAATGCAGAATGCGGTTCTTTTGGTGGTCTAGGTTTTGCCCTATTTATAGGATTTATTAAAATAGGAGGTTGTCTTAAAGCCATATTATATATATAATGCTATAATAAACTTTTTTACATAAAAATATTTAGATTATTACTACTTATGGTAAATCAGGAATACTAATTCTAAAGTATGGTCTAGTGTTATCAAACACAGTATTTTGTGGAGCAACAGTTAGGATTAAATCGTCACTATATAAAGTTCTAATTTTGTTAGTTATATGTGCCAAATCACTATTTATGGCTTCTAATAGTTCGCGCACTACACTAATTCTGTAAGTGGACAAATATTCAAGTGACCGGTTTAATTCTAAAATATAGTAGGTTAATACATCATATACATGAACATTTGTTACTTCGGGAGTATTGAGCGGTTTATCTTCGGGTTCTACATCATAATATCTAGCAAAATCCCATAATTCATTTTTATATTTTTGCTGTCCTACTTCTGTATTATGCCAAACATCTCTAAAACTTTCAAGTTCTCCTCTTAAATTAGGTTCATCATGTTCAATAGGAAAATGTCTAATATTAGTAGCATATGTAGTCCTATAAAATACAGGTCGATGCTTACGAGCACTAACAATGCTATAATAATCAATCATTATTTTTGTAGTGTGCTTTATTGCCCAATATGCTTTATACGCATTTATAAGAGGGTCAAAAATTATATTTTTGATTTTTTTAGTTATAAACGCATTATAGGATTTAAATTTTTTTGTTTTGCTAGCATTAACACTTGCAACGCCTTTAGTATAGTTAGAAGTTCCACTATAACTTCCACGATTTGTTAATTTTTGCCCAGTTAGCTCTAAAGCATTACTCAAAAAATCAAAATCTATTATAAAAAATTTTTGTGTTGTTAATACTTGTTGTAGTTCATAATCAGGTATACGTGACAAAATATAGTCATTATTTCTTCGCTTTTTAGTAATTTTTAAAAAATTGGCAAATAATGTTTGCAAAAAGTGCTTAGGGTAGTCTTGAAGTTCAGAATCTTTTTTTAAACTATATATGCTATCTACTAAGTCTGTTTCTCTAAGAGTACCCATTACTTTTACTAATGGATAATTATATTCATAACCTCTAGGTGTATCTTGTTGAAATGGATAATTATAAATAGGTAATGGTGTTATTTGAAATAATTGTTTTGGTTGTTCTGCCAGTTCTTTTAGCACTAATTCGTTTTGTGTTATAACATCTTCAACACTTTGCCTAGGTAAATAGGAAAATATATTTTTTAATGTGGTTTGTTTTTGCTGATTACTAAGGCTGCCTAATTTTTGTTTAAGCAAAAAAGGAACTATGTCTCCTTTTCCTTTAGCTTTTGCATTTTCTCTTTTTCTTGTTAAGTGTTTCTTTTTTAAAGGCATAGTTATAATATTATAATATTATAATATTATAATATTATAAGATTATAATATTTTTGCTTGAAAAAAATTGATAACTTTAATTTTATGTTTTAATTTAAAATTAAGTATAAAATATAATTAGTACATTTATTTATGGCAAAAGTGGGCTATATTTATGTTAGAACACACGAAGCATATGATTTATATGGTGTGTGTAAATTGGGCAAAACGCAAAATATTACAAATAGAGAAACAACTTATATAACAGGTGAATTTGTAAAAGGCGACTTTTCATACGTATTTGAAGTTCCGCTTTCAAAAATATCTTTTGCTGAAAAAAAATTAGGCGAAGATTTTAATAGCTTTCATGTGCGTCGTCCCTTTGCGGGTAAAGAATTTTATAAAAAAGGTATTATTCCATTAATTAAAGAGCAATTACAAAAACATGGCATTGAAGCCCGACAGCTAACTTGTGATGAAATCAATAGCATAATACGTAAAGAATATATTGCTAAAATTGCTAAATATATTAATAAAAAAAACATCCATCGCTTAATTAAAAAGTTAAAGACTGTTAAAATCTCAATGAATGTAATAGTTGATCTTGCTAACAAAACTTTAGAAATGAAACCAAATCCACAACAGCAATATATATTAGAAATAATTATTAAATTCTTTGATCAAAATAATATAGGAAAATTAATATGGGCATGCGGATTGGGTAAAGCATTATTAAGTATTTTAATTATTAAATTAATGAACTATAAATCTGTAATAATTGGTGTTCCTGGAAAAAATTTACAAAACCAAATGAAAAATGAAATTTTAAAATTATTTCCAAATAGGAGCAATATACTGTTTGTTGGGGGTGATGAAAATGATAATATTAAATCAACAACTGATAAAAGCAAAATAATAATGTTTCTAAGAAATAACATAAATGATGAACCAAAATTTATAATTAGCACATATCATTCGTGTAATTTATTAGTTGATGTTAATCTTAATGTTGATTTTAAAATTGGAGATGAAGCACATCATTTGGTTGGCATTGAAACTGAAGAGAATAAAGGTTTTCGTTCATTTCATAAAATTAGTTCTAAAAAAACATTATTTATGACAGCAACAGAAAAAATTATTGAAACGAAAAGTAATAAAATAGTTTATTCAATGGAAGACACGAGTGTTTTTGGAGAATTACTTGACAATAAGTCTGTTCATTGGGCTATAGAAAATAAAAAAATTACAGACTATAATATTATTGTAGTTAAAAATACAGAAAATGAGGTTGATGCTATTATTACTTCACTTGGATTAAATAATGTTAATAAAGACATATTTATTTCTTGCTATATGTCTTTAAAATCATTTGAAAAATATAAAGATTTGACGCATATATTATTATATGCAAATACTATTGAGGATGCTAATTTATGCAAAAAATATATAAATGATTTATTAATCTTGAATATTGTTCCAATTTTGAGAGATAACTTTTATAATAATTCTCTTCATAGTGGTGATAGTAAAAATTTAGAGAGCGAAGTATATAAATTTAAAAATAGTGCTTATGGTATTATTTCATCTGTTTATATTTTTGGCGAAGGTTTTGATTTGCCAAAACTAAATGGAGTATGTATTGTTGGAAATATGAAAAGTGAAATAAGAATTGTTCAGTCTGTATTACGTCCTAATAGATTAGAATTTGGAAACCCAAATAAAGTTGCATATGTTATTATTCCATATATTGATTCAGATGATTGGGAATTAGAAATACAATCATATGAAAAAGTTAGAACTATTATTTCAAATATGAGAAATGTGGACGAAACAATAGAGCAAAAAATTACCCTATTTGCTGGTAATAATAAATTGATTCCGCGCCAAAAACCTATACTTCCTTATCAGTTTGATACTATTTGGATGGAAAATTGTGATGAGTTAAACAAACTTAAATTACGATTAAGACATAGTAAGTCACTTACTTCTAATTTTTCAGAAGAGCAAGATGAATATAATTATGTATCATCTATTAATAAAAGTTTAAATATTCAATCTAAAGCGGAATATTTTGAGATAAAAAGTGTGCATATTAATTACATTGAAGAACCTGAAGAATATTTCAAAAGAAAAGGGGTTTGGACTAATTGGTATGATTTTATAGGTGTTGACACTAAAAAGTTTATTCAATCTAAGCAAGATTGGATAAAATTTTGTAAAGAAAAAAATGTTAAATCATCACAAGATTATGAGAAATTATGTACATTATTTGATAACTTGCCAAAAGAACCTGTTTATTATTATATAGATTTTACAAATATTTCACATGAATTAGGGATTGTTAGACATGGAAGAAGATAAAGTATTACTCTTTACTATGTTGCTGTATTAATTCTAATAATTTTTCTTTGTCTTCCTTCTTTTTATATTTAGTGTAACCTTTAATTTTTAATACTTTACATTGGGCATGTAGTGACTTAATTGATGTTGTTGAACTGGTGCTTGATGTTTCACTCGGAGTTTTTTCTTCTTCGTTTTCATCTTCTTTTTCTTCATTAATTAATAAATTTGTTTTTGTAAGTTCTTGTTTATTAGAAGGCATAGCTTCTTCTGATAATTCTTTAATTAATTTTTTATAAAGTTCTTCTGCTTCTTTTAGTTCGGTTTGTAGGGTTTCAATTTGTTGAAATAATGGGTTAAAGTCTTTGATTAGTTGTTTATTTTTTGGTATTTTTATTTTAAATTTAATTAAAAAGTCATACGATAAATTCTTATGACATGCACCAATATAACCAACTTCTAATTTATCTTTTTTATCAAATAAATAATAATAAATATATTGTGTTTCTAATTCATTATTTTTAGATTGACATATATAAGTTTGTTTTGCACAAGAAATATTTTTATCTAAAAATATATTACATTTTCCACTTCCATTTGTTTTATTTAATATTATTGTATATTTATCAATATTATATTCATTACATAAATATTTTCCATCAGTTGCACCAGTATGAAATTTATATTTACCAGTTTCTTTACCGTATGATGTATCATATCTAATTATATTTTTATTATTTATTTCACACAAATCACCTAATTCTACTTCTTCACATTCCTCATTCTCTTCAATAGTCTTAATCTTATTTCTAATTTGTTCTTCCAATTTCATAATAAGTTCTTCATTCTTATTTTTCTTAGTATATGGTTCTGATATTTTATTGACCCATTCAGTAATTTTTTGTTTGGATTTAGGAATTGGTATATTAAAATCTTTAATATTTGTTTTATTTAACCAACGAATAGTTGATCCATTTGTAATAAAATATTTTTGTATTTCTGGTATAATATAATAGAAATATTTTAATAATTCTATATTTTTTTTACTTGATTGAATTACACATACATGTTTTGATGGTGTAAAATCTTTATCAAAATGTATATTAAAATTTCCACCTTGACCTAAAATTATACTATAATCTTTAACTTCACAGAAATCAACATATAAATCACTATTTTGTGATGAATTATAAAATTTAAATCTACCACTTGATTTAGCAATATTAGTACAATGTTTAGTAGTGTTTAAACATTTGCATTCATCACCTAATTTTACCAATTCATAACCTTCACCAACAACTAACTCTTTTTTATTATAATCTTTACTATCTAATGAATATTTTAAATTTGCTAATATTTCTTCTTTGCTTGCTACAGCAACACTAATACTTATAACTCCATTCTCTTTAATATCACCTTTATTTTCAATTAAAACTATTTCTTCTCCTCTTTCTTCAAACTCATCTTCTTTATATTTATCAACTACTAAATCACTAAATAGCACTTCACTTGTTTTTTCTTCGCTATTATCAAATATAACAATAGAAGTTTTTGTTGATGTGTTTTCAAATTGGTCTTGTGGAACACTAATAATCTCTCTTACATTAAAATTTTCAATTAAACATTTTCTTATATCTTTATATTTTGGATCAAAATATACTCCTTCTTTTAAAATTCCAACTGCTGTTCCGCCTTCTTCCAACATATCCATCATTAATATCAGAGAACAACTTTCTTTATCATTTCCTGATAACTCAAATTCTTTAGCAAATTTTTGAATTCTTTCTTTACTACATGAATGAATAGAAACTTTTGTTTTATCTTGCTCTTTCTTCTCTAGTTTCTCTTGTATCTCAATATTTTTTAGTTGTTTATTTCTTCTTTTTTTTAGTTCTTCATCTTTAATAGTAAGGAGTTCATCTTTAATATACTTTTTAACTTTATCTCTCTTAATTTGAAGATCAGTTTTCGTATTTTTATCTCCACCATATGGAGGATTTGTAAGAATATACTTAAATTTCTTATTATCAAAATTATCTGTAAATGAATTTTTACATTGTAAATTATGAAGATTAGGTAAAGCACCAGTTAAACAAAAGAATTCTAATCCTGCAGACTTAATAACATCTTCATTCATATCATAATGGTAAATTTTGTTAATCTCATTTGTCCAGTCAATTTGACTATAATTTTTATTCAAATAATCAATATAACCAGTAGTAAAACCACCAGAACCTCCGAACATATCAATCATTGTTGAAACCGAACCGTCTGAGTTTAGCAAAGGATTTAACTTGCTTAAGGCAAAATTTACAATATGTCTATCACTAAAATATGCTCCCAACTCACTAATAGCACTTTCATCTCTCCCAATAAAATACTCATAAATCTTACCAGATAATAATACATTACAGTTTCTCTCAATATTAGTTATATTTTCTATTTCTTTTATAAGATATTCAAAAACAGTGCTCTTAATTTTTTTTGGTATTTCATAAAATAAAATATAGTATAGAACTGGATTTTCTTCTTTAACATAACTTAGTCCGTCAAGAACATTAAAATATATAAACTCTGCTAATGCTTCGCCTTTATTTTCATTTGCTAATTTTAATAAATTTGAAAATCTGCAATCTTCTGATAATTTTACTTTATCAAAGAGTTTTTTTTCTTCTATTTTTTTTAATCCATAAAGCAAGTTAAAAACCTTTAAAGCATTCATACCATAACCGGCACCATTATTTCTAAGAAAGTTATGTATATCATGAATTTTGTTTTTCAATGCTTCTTTATTCGAAACACTTGTCATTAAGTTTTTGTTAGTTAATACTTCATTTTCATTTTCATTTTCGTTTTGTTTCAATTTTTTTTTATTAATATCGTTTAATAAATTTGGATTGTATATAATAGTTTCTACTTCATTTACAATTTCTTCAATCACAGTTGTTTTATAACATTCTTGTAGTTCATTGGGTGATAACTTAGATAATTTGAGTTCAAATAATTCACGCTTATCTTTATGTTTTTGAGTTTCAATATGCGATTTATGATGAGATATTTGGTCTGGTGTGGTTTTACAAATACCGCAAGAATAAGTTTTCTGTTTTAACATTTTATATGTTAATTAAATATTTTATTTTTATATTAATAAACTTATTAATATAAAAATAACATTAAAAAAGTTTCCTAAATAATAATTTTATAAATAACAATAGATAATATATATTATTAATAACCTTACTAAAACTAAAAAGATTTTGCTCGTTTTAGAGTTTTAACCCTTGATTCTTTATGTGGACTAGCATTACGTGTTTTAGTAAGATATTTTGAGCTATTTTCTAAAATTCGAATGTAAAATTTTGCATTGGCTTGACCAACTATGCTTGGATCAGGCTCAATCAAATAAGTATTTAATTTGTCTAATTTATTATTTAACTGTTTTATTACACTGTTATTTAGCATTATTTTGTAGCTACGTAATTTTGATAGCATTTTATTTAATTCTTTAATATAAATTTTTAATACATTTATTGGATTATTTGGAGGCCAATAATAACGTTCATAACTTTCTTCTAATAATTTACTGGCTATTTCTTGTGGATACTTAGGTAGGGCGGGGTGACTTTTTCTATAAGCCTCTATTTTTTGTATTATATTTTCAATAACAATAATCAGTGAATAAGTAAAAATTACATTTACACTAAAAAACACAGTCAACTTTCTTAATTCACCTTGTGTATAGCGAACGCCGTTTTCTCTCATTTTTTTAGCATTTACTTTTAATTTATGCGCTAAATATTTATAATCTTTAATAAAATAATTTGGATCATATAAATTAACAACATGCATTCTAAAATTCGGGTCAGTCATTGGTAAGCGAATCACAGAACCATTTAATAGCAAATTAAAAAAGTCTCTATCGTTAGTTGGTAATGTTTTTGGTTGAAAAACAGCCTTAACGCATTCTATTTCATAAGCTCGGTCTTCTATTTCTTGTTTTTTATCTTCTGCTTCTTGTTCTAGTGTTTTTTTCATTGAGTAAATTAGTTCAACTACATCACTTGATAATGATGTCCCTGAAGGTAATGGTTTTACTAATGGACGATTGAAAGCATATGTTCTGCTAAATTTTGGGACACCATTTTTTACTAATCTTTTAATTATTGCGTCTGCTTTCATGCTTGTGCTTTTAGTTTTTTTACTTGTTCTAAATGAATAACTTTTATCTAATTCAACTAACTTTTGATAGTTTATTTTTTCCAATTCTTCTTTTGTATAAAATTCTTCTTTAGATGTGGAAGCCATATTATATTATTATAATATATAATTTCTAACATGGTTCCCAAAATAATGCCCTTATATTTTCATTACTTTCTTTTACATCACTAGCATAAACATATTTTACATAGCATCGCAAAGTCATTGCTACATCAATGAGAGAATTATGTAAATCTTTAGGTAAAGGTTCATTGGGAAATAACAAAGTATATAATTCGCTTAATTTTGGCATTTTATTATAAACTTGATTTGTTTTATTTAATCTCTCTAACTTACAAAATTGTGTTGTATTTTTCATAGTACAAAACTCTGGCTTATGTATTTTTTCATTATTTATAAATTGCGTAAAATATTGTTTAATATTATGTCTAAAACATTCCACAAAAATTAGGCGTTTATCAAATGAAATATTATGCCCTACAACTATGTCGCACTTTTTTAAACATTCATTAAACTCTTTTAATGCAGGCACAATATTTATACCTTGCACATTCAAAATCTCTTTACTAATATTGTGAATGTTGTAACTTTCTTGCGTAATAATAACAGACTCATCAATCTTAATATAATTATTTTTTATTAATGAACTATTATCAGAGAGGTCATATAAAATATAACTAAGTTGAATAATATATGGCCACTTTGATTTATCATAAATAGAGGCTTCTTTTTCAGGTAATCCACTAGTTTCAGTATCAAATACTAGCACTTTCATTATTATTTAATATAGAAAGTGTGTTTTTAGTATTTATTATTTTAATATTTAAAATGTATCAATTTTTAAAAATTTAAAAATATTATAAAATTATTATAAAAATAAAATATTAA
>Ga0164292_10001821_pt1 | contig 17344 bp, 23 predicted proteins | sample GEODES117metaG_FD_111486 | JGI IMG/M metagenome (GOLD analysis project Ga0164292, IMG submission 111486) | Eutrophic lake water microbial communities from Lake Mendota, Wisconsin, USA - GEODES117 metaG | ecosystem: Environmental > Aquatic > Freshwater > Lake | place: USA: Lake Mendota...
GAACCAAAGTAACTTTCGAATACTTTGGCGATTTGTTTACTTGGCTGAGGGGCCGCTAGTTCTTGCAGTTTCATTTGAGAATCCTCTAATTTGCATATATTTAGCCGAGTTTACACATTTCTCTAATTCAGTTGATACTGAGTTTAGCAAAATTAGCTTGGGCTGTACTTTCATGTTTACAATTTCATAAAAGTGGTCTGATTGACTGCGACGGCCAACACCTTGGCGGCATTGAATATCAGCGGCTAATGTTTGTTTTTTACGGTCTAAATTCAAAATAGTGTTGGCCAAATTCAACTGATTAAACTTGTCTGCTACACACCAACTCACAGCATTGCGTTTGCTGTCAAAACAATGAATAGCATGTGACCAAGTGTTAACTGAGTAACCGTGCTCTTGACGCTCCACATGGTATTTGCCAAAAACAACATAGCTACCATCGGTATCCTGCACAATCATGTTGTTGAGATTGCGTTTGAATTCACGTTCAGCAAAGCGTTCCAGCTTTTGTTCTTGTGTCATAGAGTCTTGATATACTGTGTTATCAACCAGCCGCAGGTGGCAAGCAACACTCCAATGATACCTATGCCCCAGCTGATCAACTGACTGTTTCTATTTTCAGACATTTTATGAACCAGGCCGTGGGTGGTCTGTGCCATAGTTTTGAGATCTTTTATGTCTGTTCTCACGTCCGTGAATTGCAACTCCAACGCTTTGTAGCGTTCTGCACACAATTCCACATGTGCCTCTAGACTTTTCTTTTCAATATCGGTGGTATCAGCCATGTTGTTATTGTTCCAATATACTATTTAGTTGTAGAAACCAAATGTTTTGATCTGCACCGTGAGTAGAAATAGTTCGTTCAACTCCAGATTTTTCAGTAAGTCCAGTCAACATTGGCACACCATTGCAATCATTCAACAGGCCCGCCAGTGGATCAGTGTTGTTGTTTACAGTGTACACTGCTTCAGCTTCGATAGCAAATTCAAACTCCCAGGTGCCGTTTCGATACACAGGCATGACCAAGTCCATAGGCTGGGCTCTAAGTCCAAGTATTTGTAAAAGGGTTTCCCAGTTGCGTTGTTGATTACGACTGCGATTCCAGGCTGCAAGATCTTGTATGGGCTGGCCTGCTTGATCTTCAAACGGTATCATACTAGTGCGGAAGCTGCCTGTAACGCCGGTGTAACTGCAATCAAAAAGTGTTTTGCACTGTATTCTCATTAGACAGATATTTAAGGCCAAAAGGAAACCCCGGATTTTTTACGTCCGGGGTTGTGATCTAAATTATTTTAGATTAAGAAGCAGCTAGCTTGAAGCCGATGCTGGTGCAACTATCCAACTGGAAACCAGTTGCAGTGATGTTGGCAGCAGTCAAGAATGTAGCAGCATTAGCAAATGCGCCAGTTGGGAACACGCCAAAACTCAATATTGTTGCATCAACTTGATACACTGCAACTGTAGAAGTTTGCTGAATTGCGCGAATAACGTTGCCAACGTAACCGTTGACACCTTGTTGACCAGCAACAGTGGTATTAGCAACAACACGGAAGAAGTCCAGTTTAGGACCAGCTGGGTTCACGGGTGTAGCAGCAGTAGCAGTTGCAGGAGCGATTGGACCGTTTTGTACGTCAATTGCAAATACCGGTTGTGCGTCGCCATTTACGGGAGTTAAGAATGCCATAATAAATTTCCTTTAAGTTAATGAGTCACTTGGACTCTGCTTTTATTTACCAAAGTGACAAGAATCACGTCGGTTGCGGGTTATTTCTGGCTCTATTTTGAGCAGCAAATGCAGTAGGATCAAACCTAGACACCAGTTTGCTGTAGCCTGCAGGTGTGGCCATAACCCATCCCTCGCCACCGGGATTTGCAATGTCAGCTTGTGTCATTAGATGAACTTTGAGTTTGTGCAACAATTCAAATGCATAGAATGCTGCACCCAGTGCTTCAGTATTGCCGTTGCTGTTCAAGTGTTCAACAATGTTGTTGAATTTTCTTGGTGTCACACGAGTCTGCAACCACTTGCCAAACTCTACCACAAGTTGATTGGCCGGCTGCAAAGGAGAACCAACCTTGGTGTTTATAAAATCCACAGCTAGCTTGAACAAGTCTGTGATTTGTGCAGCTCTAAGTTCAGCAGGGTTAAACAGCTTTTGTAAGTTTTCTAGTTGGCCGCCGCTGCTGATTCTTTTTAGAATGTTAGTCAACTCAGTTACTGTTTTATCATCAGTGGTCAACACTGTTGGAGTAGCCGGCTTTTCCAGCAGCAGGCCGGGCACAGGATTGAACGCTACACCAGTCAGCGGCTGACGCTGATCGCCTTGGTCAGCATACATTGAATGTATTGCAATACCAATTTGTGCTGGAATAACGCCTGCTTGTGGATCGCCAGAAATACGTTTGCCCATTGCACTTTTTACAGGAATACTGTATTTGATGGTGTTGGGTTCAAACACATAGTTGCCTGCAATCACTGGAGGAGTTTGCATGAACAACAAGTCGCCTTTGACATACCCTCGGAAATTCTTGGGTAACGCGGCTTCGAGCACCGGGAACAACTTGGCGTAGATGTTGATTAGTTCAGTACGATCTCCTGAACGTCGGTTTTGTATATCTGCCATCATTCTTGGGCTGGTAGCAAGACCATCGTAGCCTTTGGCTTCAAACCCCGAACCGTCTGTTAGCACAAATTCGCCTGTGGCGGGCTTGCGGCCAAAAATCACAGCCGGCTTGCCGTCCCATTTGGCGGTGACTGTTCGGGGCTGCTCAGTTGCGTGCTTTACTATATCCAGTGCTTGCTGAATGCCAGGTGCACCGTTACGGAACACCAAGTCTTCCAAGTGTTCAATACCCTTGGCACGTCCGCCTACCCCGGCCTCAGCAGCTTCTACCACTATGTTATGTTCTATCAGAGCCACATGGCCTTGATTCACAATACGATCACGCAGTCGACCCAGGAATCCTACATCATCTTCAGCTACTGGTGCACTGGGTTCTTTGAGCCCATCTATATTAATATACTGGCGGAAATCTTTCAGCTTGGCATCACGTTTGGGATCATGATCCAGTGCAGCATAAATGGTTTCAACATTTTTGAGGTCGTCCCGAGTATTGCCTTTACCCAGCAGCACTTCAGCGGCATAGTCAGGATCAAGTCCGCCGGGGATCAGTTGGTCTGTTGTTCTACTAGATATACCTTTGGCAGAGGCCTTGAGCCCCAGACTCTTGGCAAGAGAACTCATGAGTATGTTGCGATACAGTCCTTTGAAGTTGGAATCTACTCCACCAGACAAAAAGAATGCACCCCAGTCAATATTGAGCATGAACATGAAATCTGTTTGCACAAAACCATTCTTGGGATCGCCATTGATGGGTGTTTTAAAATGCACAGCTTCGCCACTCATACGCACAAAATCTCTTGGATCCTGGCCTTGACTTGCAACATACTGATCCAGCTTGACTTTTAGTGCAGCCTTGGTTGTTTCATTGGTGTCAACGCCAAGATCAAGATCACCCGAATCGGGCTTTTTACCAGTACTACCCAACCACTTGACAGGATAGCCTGTTCTGGGATCTTCTTCGCCATGCAAGTCTAGGCCTGTGATTGATTCTAACCATTGCACTGTACCGGGAATATCTGCTTGTTTGATTCGCTGGGTTAGAGGCACACCCATTTTATCTTTGAATACGTTGCCGCCTTCGATCAGGTTCATTTTGTCACACCAAATAATGCTTTTAGATCTGGTGTCATTGCACCACCAGATTGTTTAACTTGTGTTTGTATAGCAGCAATTTGCTGATTGTTCAGCCCTAACTGATCGGCTAGTCGAGCCGCTGTTGATGGTACCGATCCTGGTCTTGATTGTGTACCGCCAACAGTTTTACCAAAATCCAATGAACTTTTGGCACCAGATATAGCCTGTGCCAGGGTGTTCCAAAGTGCTGATTCTTTTGCAGGATCAGGTTTGTCTGTTTGTTCTTGTGCAATGATAGCGTCAATCTGATCGTCAATAGTATCAGTTAACTCAGCCCCGTATGCAGCTCCTTGCCCATCATAAGATTTTGGATCTACTTTTTGTGCCAAGGTCTGATATGATGCACCTATTAATCTTGTGGTCATATCTTCCAAGACTTTGCGTAGTTTAGCAGCAGGCAATTCGCTGGCCCTGGTGGCCTGAGTACCAGCTGAAGTACGCATGGTTTTCATCAGCTCGTAGACATCTTGTTTGAACTCTTTTGCTGCCGAAGTGGCCAACCCTTTGATCAGTGGATCGTTAGCAGCAGCAGCAGCACTCTGTGCGCCAGCACCGGTTGCTTGATTTTGGCCGCCGACTACAGGATTTATCCCTTGTGATTTTGCGAGTTTGTTTACTAGTTGTGTGCCTATGCCGCCTGCTACTGCGGCAGCTCCAGATAATGCACCACCAACTGACGCTTCTCGAAGTGGTTTGCGTGTTAATTCATGAATCTGCATGGGTTCTCCTAACTGAACGCGAGAACTTGCCTGCGTCTTTGGTGCGTATAGCATTGAGTAATTTTCTTGTGAGATTGTCTGCTGCTTCAGCATCAAATTCAGCTTCGATCTGTTCTACTAGTCGTATGGCATTGGCAATCACGTTGGCAGCACGATTTTCAATCAACAACCGTTGATCGCGTTCCACATACATTGATTCTAGTTCTTCTAGTATACTTCTAGTTTTTTTCTGCATTGCTCAAGGCCTTTGGATTATTTAGCGATTTCAGGGTCTGAATAAATATCTATAACAAGGACCATCAAATGAGCAGCCAAATCAACCCAAACAATGTCGACGGTAACTATCCAGTTGCTGGAGTGCCCAACAACACCCAGGGCTTTAGAGACAATTTTACCAATATCAAAACCAACTTTCAATACGCCGAAAGTGAAATAGACGATCTACAAAGCAAGGTTGTTTTAAAGGCTGCACTAACAGGCACCACCTTGGACAACAATATGAACGACAACCTGTTGAGTGCGGTCAAACTACAAGACGTCAGTTACACCTTCTTGCCCATCACTACCACCAGTGGTGCTGTTACCGTTGACTATTCGGCCGGACAGTATCAGTACGTTTCTACAACTGGCTCCATTAGTTTAAGTTTTAGTAATTGGCCTGCATCCGGCTCATCCGGGATTGTCCAGCTTGCTATAAATGTCACCAACACAGCACACACATTGACCTTGCCAGCAGCAGTTAGTTTAGGTACAGCAGGAATTCAAGGTTATACAAGCAATGTAATTACTTTTGGTGCTACTGGAACTTATCAATTTGCGTTTTCAACTGTTGATGGTGGCACTACAATTACTATCTTTGATCTTAGTCGTCCGCGGTTGGCCAGCGCAGGAACTGCCATCGGCTACGTCACAGGTACAGGTGGCGTAGTGACACAAGGCACATCTCGCACTACTGGTGTTACTCTTGACAAACTTACAGGCGCCATCACGTTATTCACTGCTGCAGGTACGTCAGCATACACCAGTTTTACTGTGACCAATAGTTTGATAGCAGCAACTGATGTAGTGATCGTAAATCAAAAATCGGGCACTAACATATATGAAACGTTTGTCACAGCAGTTGCTGCTGGCAGTTTTAGAATTACGTTTTCTTCTGTCAGCGGCACCGCATCAGATGCACCCGTGTTCAACTTTGCTGTGGTCAAGGGCGCAGCATCATAAGTTTGACATTTTTTGCCAAATTTCTTCTCTGTCAGGGTCGTATGCAATCCATCGATGACTGTGTATTCTACTTTCTAATTCGCTGAGCCGGACCGGCTCAACGGCAAAAGGTATTTTTGGCAACAAGTACTCTTTCACATAAGCCAAGTGTACAACCGGACTGGGCTGTACCTCTTTTTGTCTTGTAAGCTCAAATCTTTGTTGCAAGCCGAAGTCATGCATGTCTTGTTTGATCAAGTTAGAATTTTCAAAATATTCAGAATGTTCGCCGACCAACTTGCTGATTCCCAAAGTAGAGAAAAACAGCGATTTGTCTTTGAGCAAAGAACTGGCAAGATAGATGTAATTTAGTGTTCTGTTTTGGCTCTGTAATGCTTGTACATAATGCGCATGATAAGATCTGACGTCTGGCTGTGTGCTAGCACTGCTGATCCACCAAGTTTGATCAGCAATGGCATTTCGATTAAAGCTGTAAACTGGATCAGTATTAATAATTGTGTCCCAACTTGAATCTTCGAGTAGTTTATCAAATCTGCCGGACATGGTCCACTGCACTAGAAAGAATGCATTTGGGTCTGCAATATTGGCCTTAATCACAGCATTTGAGATATACTCATTGCCAGCGCCAACAGCACCATAATGTGTAAAATTGCAAGATGGCAACAACGCTTCTAAAATTACCGGCCATTCAGGCCAAATATGACTCGAAGCATACCCATCGCCAAAAGTATAAATTTTTTTCATAACCACTGGTTGTTGTCTAAATTTAATTTATCAATTCCATGCTGTGCAAAAATCATGCCACACATGATACCAAAGTCAACATTGTCAAAATATTCTGGCACAACGGTTGTTTTTCCTTGAATCACTTGATCACATATAGGTTGGTATAAAATGACTCTATCTAGGATAGATTGTTGAGCTGCAATAAAATGATTCCATATGCTTTCCGAATCAGTTGGTATTAGTTCTGGAATTTTTGATAACTCGTTGGTAAATGTTTTTAACTTGTAAAAATTACCAAACGGTATAGTAATACCTATAGGTTGATTGTGAATCCACGAGATTTCGCGATTTACCATAGCTCGATACATAAAGAAAAATTCTTCTCTAAGGTAATTATCACTTGTTGGAAATGTTTCTCGGCTTTGTTTAATAAATTTATCTAGCGTCTGGGCCGAAGATTGAATCGCTTTACGATAATAATTATTCAAATATATTTCATAATTGCCATCTATTACGATGTTAATAATCGTTCGGTCCTCGAAGTAAGTTGACAAATTACGATTATCAAAATTATGTAAACAAATTACGTTATGGTCAGTGTTGTGTATAGCCTCGTTAAATTCATCTATGCCACTAGTTTGTGAAGAGTATGCTTTTTTTAACGAGTGATAACTTCCTGTTGAGCTAACATTAAAATTGTATTCGTTGGCCACAATTCTTGACAAGAAATGTGCAAGGCCGCCGGGAGGTGCCGCAATGACATATTTCATTTTAAATCAACTCGACCAGGTCCGGAAATGCTGTTTTCCAGCTGTTGTTGCGTCTGGCGTCCCAGGTGTTAACAAAATCTTGCCACTGCTGCAATGGCAACGGTTGCGGCAAATTGCTAATCAACTTATGTATCAGATGAGTACTTGGGTATTTTGTTAAAACTAAATTTTTAATACTCGTGGGCATTTTGGTTAAATCCCAAATCTCCAAGCAAGGATGAAGATTAATTTCCGTTTTATCCCCGCCAGAGTTGGTGGCTAAATTTTCTGAGACCCATGTTTCCACGCGGTCAAAATAATAAGCATTAAGAAAATTAACTGTGAATTCAATTCTAAACATCACATTCCAGATGTCTGGATTATTTTTAATACGCAACAGATTGTCACTGACTTTGTGCCAGGGCAGAGGCCAACGTACATAATCAAACTGTTCTTCTATTCCGTCTATGCTGGCTGCAAAGATTACTGTTTTAAAGTTGCGCCACATTGACAGTGTTTCATCATTGGGATATATTGACCCATTTGTTGTGTAGTGCAAGGTGATCTGGCTGGGATTTGAAACATGTTTTAAAAATCTAAGATGTGTGTCTGTAAATAGCGGTTCACCGCCAAAGAATTTGATATATTTAACTTTGTCCAAAGACACGGTTTTTGCAATTTTGTCAATGGATTGATCAATAATTGTTTTATCACTGTAAAATTTTACCTGTTGATTGTTGAACTTTTGATTTTCTTTGAGCCATAAAGAACTGTAATCTTTGTTGCAAATTACACACGCTGCATTGCACTCGTTGTCAAGATGTATGTCTATACTGACTGGATCAAAAGATGTTTCATCGTCAGCAATCCAATCAATTCCACTTTGTCTCTGACTTTGTTGTCCAGCTTGTTCTAACACATAGCAACGGTTGCATTCGGCGGTCCAGTCTGTTATTGTATTCAGTTTTTCTAGTCTGTCTTTTAACAAATCTGAACTCAATGATACCCCCTTGCGATGATAAAGACAACAAGGTTTAACACCAACTTCATTATTTCTACCAATTTCAAACGAATAACCATTGGATAGGTATCTACAAAATTGATTTGGCATTATGACGCTTTGATCTTGCCAAGCATTTGTTTTAGCTTGGCACTTTGAACATCGCCGCTGACCTTGGCAACATCTTCATGCTTTACCATGGGCTTGTCCCAGACATGCGTTCCCCCTTGGGGCGCTTCCCAAGGAGCACTGGTGCTGCTAGTAACTTGGCTTTTTGCTTTGATACTATCCATAATACTGCTTTGGGGCTTGTTGTAGCCGCCTTCGTCCCCACCTTCGTCAGTAATACGCATGGTTTCAATGTTGTACTCTAAATCAATTTTTTGACCAACGCCAGTTGAGCTTCGAGATTTCATACACTGGATCTGATACTTGCCACGCTCTTTCATGGCACGACTGGTAAAGATACCAAACACATTGTCTGCTGTGTTAATTTTACTAATACCACCTGAAATATGACTGTGGTCAAATTCAATTTCTTCCACAGCACTTCGATTCAACTGACTCGCTGTTACCATTAGAATGCCCAGCTCTTTGGCCAAGTTACGCAGTTCTTCACTCACATACTTGTCTTTCACAAACAAGTCATTGGGACTGACCTTGGCACTAACAGGCATAACCAAGTCCAAGTAGTCTACCATGATAAAGTCAACTTTGATGCCTGTTTGGATTTGCACTTCTTTTAGATAAGCACGAATGTCGTTCACATTGCTTTGTGCCGGCAGTCCCTTTACACGATACTGTCCAGACTTCTTTTGGATCATCTTGACCTTGAGTGCTGTGGTCTCAATGTCCTTGCGAATTTCCTTGGTGCTCATGCTGGTCAGCATTGCATCACTACGCAAGCTGGTTAACTCTTCTGAAAGTTCCAGTGTAATGTACACACCACTCAAGCCCTGCTGCAACCAGTTCAAGGCAATGTTCATCATGACCAGGCTTTTGCCCGAGCCCGATCCGCCTGCAAAGATATTGAGTTCGCCACGACTGAATCCACCATACAGCAGTCGATCCATTTGTGGCCAACCTGTTGAAACTTGTCCGCCAGCATTAAAGTACCGGTTGATACGAGCACTGGGATCTGCAAAATAGTCTGTGCCCATGTCCTTGGTCAGACTGATCTGCACAGCATCCTTGATCAGCTTTTCTACAGGATCGTACTCACCTTTTTCCAGCAAGTCGGCTGCTTTGAGAATAGCACGTTCTAGTTCTTGTCGCTTGGTAAAGTTCTCAAATTCTTCCATGAACCAAGCATGGTGTCCTTCATTAAACTCATCCAAGTGCTGTAGCTTGATGCCTGTAGTTGCAGAAATTTGTGCAGCAGTGGGCAGTGTGCCGTGATCAACACTGTGTGTCTTGATAAACTCAGCCGCAGGTCTTACACTACGATCAAAGTTTTCCGGGTTGTAGATATTCTGTACACGCACATAGCTTTCTGCATCCTGAAGTATCATCTCCAAGAACAGTCGTTGTACATCAGTTCCGTAGTCTTTTAGCAAGTTGTTTCTTTCGTAATTCAATTTTGATTCGGCTTGTTTCTCTAGCCTGCATGATAGTTAGCAGTGTTCCTAGTCGACCATATTTCTTCACAGCGTCATTCACGTCCTTGACATCATGATCCCAGTTGGGTATGCTTACTGCCCAACCCAGTTCTATTGCACGATCAATCAAGTCTAAGCCAGCACGATCTTGGTCTGGCACAACTGTGACTTCTCGGCCTAGCTTGCGTATCAATCTAGCTTGTGCATCATTTACTGTGTTGTGCATTAGTGCAAGGCCGCCAATTGATAGTGCATCAAATATGCCTTCTGTCACTATAACATGAGTCCAGTCACTGTGCTGCAAGTCTGTTCCAAACACATATCCTGGTTGCATGTCGTTGAGATATCGCGGGTTGCGATCGTCCAGGAATCGAATTGTGCTGCCTACAATTTTGTTGTTATGTGTGAACGGCACAATCACCCCGGCACGTTTTGCCATGGCTTGCACCATAAACGGAAAGTCGGCAGGCACGCATCTGCTTTGCAAGTAATTCCATTGCACTGAGAAGTTGTCTGTTAGAAACTCTGAGCCGGGAGGCAACTCTCGTTCTTCAAATTGAATTCCTTGCAGGATGTTGGCAACTTGTTGTCGATCTTCTAGTATACCATTGATGCTTTTGTGGCGTAGGCTTTCAAGATTGATCAAATCAATCTCACGTTCTTGCATGCCCAACCATGCTAACAGTTTACGAGCTTTGTAGCTCAATGACCGTCCAATTATGAAGCTGGCGGTATAACCACAATTGAAACAGTGATAGCTCCAACCTTGTTCAGTTGCTTTGATTCCGCCACGCTGTCGCCGATCTGGGCTATCTCCGTTATGGTGACAGCACACTGCATTAAAGCTGATCCAGCCGCTGGGGCTAGTTTTGCGTTTGGCAGGTAAGTGATCTAAGATATCCAGCATCTGCTTAGTATAGCAGAAATCCTACACAATATCAACGATATTGAACGTTTTCAATCTTGCCATTGCTGAAGAACGCAGTAGCAGATGGACTACCCAAGAACTGAATTGGAAGATAGCCCGAGCCTCCAGCAATCACATTGACTTGGCTGACCGTTCCGTTGCCGCCAAGCACAGCTTCGGCTATGGCACCTGCACCGTTGCCCAGAATCTGAACATAAGGTGCAGCAACATAGCTGAATCCTGGATTGCTTAGAGTCACTGCTGTGACCACACCGTTGACCACAGTGACTGTTCCGCTGGCTCCGTAACCAATTGAATTGTTCAATGCTAGACGCAACAAAGGATGATAACCCACAATGTTAAAATAATCACTCACAGTGTCATCCAAGTACTCACGAGACTCGCTGACATCGTACCAAACACTTTCGTAGTTTTCAGCAGCTTGAACTTTGATAGCACCAGTAAAATGCACTAGATCAAACTTCACTGTGGTAAATGCAGCACCTGTGGTTTCAATTTGACTGCTGTAAAATTCAGTTGGTTGAATGCTGTTGATTGGTTGCGGATTCAGCGCCCAGTCTGGATAAGATGTAGGAGCAGCACCCACAAACTGATTCTTGCCGTACATGTCGGGAATAGTAACTGGTTGACTGGGTTGAAACTGTGGTAGAATAGAGTCTACAATGTTGCAGTCAGCCCGTGCTTGAGAATTAGCATCCACATACACTGCTTGCACATAGTTGCCGGCACTGCGTTCAATGCTGTAGCTGGCAGGCTGTGCTTGTATGTTGATGGTGTCAGTGGTGTCTAGCACCACTTTCACACGTCCTGTGGTAGCACTCAACACTTCGCAATCCTTTTGAACCAGCAGCTCATCGCCGGCCTGGTTGATCACACGAAAAACAAACGTGCTACCTGTGATGTTTACAGGTTTTTGGTCTTGGTTAATGAACTCAAACAAGAGAACATTGTCCACGCCTTTGTTGATGGTTAGAGATTTTGCGTACACTGGATCATACCTTGCTGTGAAGTAACCGCCATCGGTGTTGACCAATAACACTCGGGTAATTTGTTGGTAAAGATAAACGGTGGTGGAATACATTACTCTATTTAGCTGCTAATAAATAACCCTGATGGGCAATAACATATTTGAAAAACTGACGGAAAAGTACCCCTTCATTACCTTGTGCATGTATGCAAATCAAGAGTATGTGGGAGTGGTACAGAATCGAGATGACATTGTGACAACTATTTACGACTTTGGATCAGTGATAGATCAAGTTGACAAGATGTTATTTTTGGAACTGGCCGGCACATGGTGGTGGGAAAGCAACAGAAGCATTCCTATAAACATTTTCCTGCGCAAAGAATGGGATCAATTTCGTGTTACTTTGAGAACATTTGCCAACAAGGACCTGGAAATTTTACACGGTCCCATCTGTAGCCTCATGGACATTGCCCGCAAAAAATCCAAGCGAAAATCAATTACCTTGGTCAGGCGTATTGAGTAAATTCATGTGCAATGCTACCAAGGCAGCATAGGAGATAGAATGACTACGCTTAAAGGTGTAACCACGTGAATCATCCCCGTTCCAGACTTCAGCAAACACTTGATCCCAAGGTTGTCCTTGTAGGTGTGCTTTGCCCGGCCTAATAATGCTGATAAATGCAGCCATTCTAGGGATTGAATCTGGCTTCATTTCTCGCAGCAGGTCCGCATAGTTTCCCACGTGTACTAGTTGACTGGCCCAAGCACGATCTGTGCCAAGGCGTGCCCAGTCGGGCTCTTGTGCCAGCAAAGTTTCGTAGTGTGCAGGACTTTGTACCAGATTGTAAACACTCATATTCAACAAGTCGATCTTGAAGTAGCCGCGTTGCTCTGCAGATTCGTAATCTAGTGCGGCATATCCGTTGACCGCATCCCGCGGAATGTCAGTGGGATAAACTCCGCTATTATGCTTTCTAACTTGTCCGTTCACCTTTTGCATTGCCGCAGTTATATTAATCAGTGTTAGTAACTTATCTCTATCTGCCAGATCTATATCTATGTCTGCTTTTTTCATTTGTTTTTACATTTGTTGCCGTGCCAGCGACTAAAGTTAGTTGGAGAAAAGTATGCCTTACAATATTCACATTGTTTCTTTTCAAATCTGCTTGTAATGTGCTCTGCTGTTTGCGGTCCTTTTTTAATTCCCCGGTGGGCTTTCATTCGTTTATTAATATGGTCTTGAGATTGTGTGTAGCCTGCTAATCCTTTTGCATTAGTATTTCCTTTTAATCCAGCCGATACGTTTGCCCTATGCGAGTTTGACAGCGGCCCAAGTTTTTTACCTTTGTTTGCTTTACCGTAAGTGTGGCCGGGCGTAGCACCATCTAACCCATTTTCGGGTTTAAGATTTGCCCATTCATTTGAATTAACAATATTATTTTCTTCAGAAAATTTAATAGCAAACTCAGTTAACTGTTGTTTGTTATCAAAAGTTTTAGTCCACACAGTTGAGATATCATGACCGTGTATTTTCAAATGTTCTTCCCAATATAAGCCCGAACCTTTATATTTTTCAGGATTACGTTGAATTGTTTTACCAAAATATTTTAGGCCCGTTTTATTGTGTTGTTTCACATAAAGGGTAGTCGGGCTAATGTTTTTCATAATATTATTTATCAGTAACGTAAACAATATAAGTTTTTCAGAGAGCAATGTCAATGTCTGCACTCATTGTTGTACCAGTGCTGCTACAATAGCCACTTGCTCTTGTGCCTGAGCCACTGCTGCTACTGCATCGGCCACACTAGGATGACTTTTTGCCAATTCTTCCAGGTGTTTTTCTTCTGTCATTTTGCGACGAACCCATTGCAAAGATTCCAGGGTCACACCATCAAGACTGACTTGGGCATCTCCACTAGGAATTATTATCCAAGAGTTGCCGTCATAAACTTCAAAATTATTACCGTTGTATCGGACCATGCCGGCACTGGGTCGAGTCATGTCTATATAGAGTGTTGAGTGAATGCCGTTACTGACATTTATTCCTGCCCCATTCATAATAGTTTTAATCATGTTACCATCCTGCTTTGGTTAAAATTTCTTGTGCATATGCTTGATCTTCGGGATGATCTCTAAAGCGTTTTTGCCATGCATCACTGTCAATGTAACTCCATATCATGGCCACTTGTGTAGGATCTAGACTGCTTAAAAACTTCTGTCCTGATTCACTGTTATAAATCACCCAGGGACTTACTCGTCCCGATGTAACAGCATAACATATTGCATTGGTGTTGCCGTAACGCAAACAGTCATGTGCAGGATGGCCTGTGTTTTCTTCCCAGGTCATGCTGTATTCAATTGCTCGTGCCAGTGCATCATCCACTGCTTCTACCTGCAGGTAGTACAGCAAGTACTCAGTGTAGACCTTGTCTGAACACCAGTAGTCAATCTTTTTTTGTGCTTTTAGCAGCCACAGCATGAACTGTGCAGGATTGATTGTGCGGGTGTCCACACAGTAGCGTCCAAACTTCACAAAGGCCCGATAGTAGGCTGAACCAGCAAAGTCATTGTAGGTTTTGTTACGAGCTGATCCTTGCATGGTTTCGTAAAATCTCAAGTAGGCCTGAAACCCAAGCCTTACACCAGGCTCATCCTTTTGCAGCGCACGCCGTTTGGGCTCACAAGCATGCACCTCAATGGAAGTTTCTTTTACAAAAGTTTTCTTGCAGTAAGCACATGCGAATGTCATGCTAGTAGTTTACTATCTTTAATGTACTGTGTCAAATGCTACCCAGTTGCTGAATCATTTTTTATCATTGCCGGCAGACTTGTTGTAAGAGTCAATTTCTTTTTGTGAGACCACTTGCATCATGACATCAAGCTCGTCTTCTTTGTAGTGCGGAAACATGGCTGCAAGTGCTTTGCGTTTGGTGCTGGCACCAGCTTCTTTCTTTTTGGGTGCAATCCAGTTATGTCTTAACGCACCCATGCCTGGACTTGCAGCAGTGGCGCACAACCATTGCAGTTTGGGGTGTTTGCTCAGTGTAAAGAAGTGCTTGTTCACATAGTGATTGGCACTTTGCACATAATACTCTTGCAGCTCTCTAGATCCTTCTACAGCACTGCTCCAGCGGATCATTAAAAAGGTGCTGAACTTCTTGCGTTCATCTGCATCCAAGCTGTCATAAAAGGCTCTATTTTTGAGATCCAGCTGTCGCATCTCGTTGCCAATGTTTAGTTTATCACTCATGTTGGTTTGCTCAGTTGATAAATGATTATAACACGATCTAGGGCTTCTTGTAAAGCAGGATTGGTTTTAGCAGCACGCCTGATCTCACCCCAAAGTTTATCTTCACGAATATGGTCGACTAGCGGTCTGCCGTCTGAAGTTCGATGATCGTAGCCCACTACTTCTCGTTCAGTCTGGCCTACTTCTCGGCGAAATACAGTATCACCATTTCGCTCGTAAATGTAACTAGCACCAGGGTTAAGCTGGCCCATAAGTGTAGCCATATTGTGCATGTGCCCAGTGCAGGAATCGTTCTAGTCCTTCACGATCGTCTGGGTAGCTTTCTGCATAGATCCTGGCCAAGCGAGCAAGAGTTTCAAACAACTGTGGTTCTGTGTACATTATCTAGCCTACCATGCTTTATTGTAGTCTACAATTTCGCAGTTACGACTGACATCTTTCACAAAGTACACACAGTCGGGTTCAGCATCGTCGTTTAAGGGCACGGCCAGCATTTGCCCATTCTTTAGTTTGGGTGCATACCAGTTTACTTCATGATATACATCCAGGATTTCAATGTCCGGAAAACTGGGCCGGTAGCTGGTGAGCGGATTAAATTGAAACACCTTGAAGCCACGATCATTGATGCTGGTTAATGGCAGCACTTCTAGATCGCCTACATCAGGTTCGCCAATTAGAATTTGCCAGTCCATGGGCATTTTGATAGTAGCGTTTCCAATACGCAGCACCAGAGCAGGAGCGTTAAAGCTCTCTAAAAAGATCAAGGGAATAAAATGATAATCAGGATCTTGAGGATTGCTGTTGTCCAAGATTGCAAATCTCATATCATCTACTTCTTCGGGCAAATGGTCAAGATCGTAATAAGTGTTGTCAAGTGTTAAAATTCGCATAGTATTATAATACAGGGTTTAATGATGAATGTCAAGCTATTTTCATCCAGTCCAGCTTTTCTGCTGTGAATGGATAGTTGGCTTCTTTATAAAAAACTTTGCGTTTGGTTAAATGGCGTTTAGCGAATTTGCATGTGCTTGTGATATCCCAAATCTGCACATGATCCTTGTCTTCGGCTTTGCGAATACCACGTCCAATTGATTGGATAACTCTAACAAATGATTTGCCCGGTTCAATCAGCACAAGATTAAAGATTCTTGGTATGTTGATACCCACAGCAGCCACACCATAAGTGGCCACAATAATCTTGTCTACAGAGTCTGCCACTTCGTCATATTCTTCTTGCCTCTTTGTTCCCTTTGTCGCTCCAGACACAAACACAGCTTTTTCTCCTAACCGTGCTACCAGTTGTCTACCACACTCTGTGCGGTCAACTAGCACTAATGTGTTACCAGTTTCATTTACTCGACGCACAAGATCTGCTATGGTGTCTAATCTGCCCGACTCTTCCAGCAGATATTTTAACTCGCTTTGATAGTTGCTGTATTCCACATGGTCTATCAGTTGCACAATATTCACATGGCACTGTGCCAGCACTCCACGATCTTGCAGTTCGCTGGCACTGAGCTTGCTGATAACCGGGCCCAGACTCACCAGTAAACTTTGGCTTTCAAACTTTTCTTTGGGCACAGTTCCTGTCAACCCCCATCGAATTGGCACTCTAGCCATCACACCTGTAAGCAAGGTCTTTAAGGCATCTGCTTTGGCCATGTGTACTTCGTCCACAATCACACAAACCACGCCTTCGATAAAGTCCTGAATGTCCACTTCGGCTTCGCCCGACTTGGTTTTCTTCATCATGTTGTTTAGACTTTGCCATGTGCATATGGTGTGTGTTCGGTTGTAGTCTTTTCGATCACCAAAGTACACGCCTACATCCAGGCCTAGATTGACATAGTCTTTTTCTGTTTGTGTTACCAAGCTCTTGTTGGGTACGATAATGATACTGCGACCATATGCTTCCACACTCTTGCTCAATGCAGCAGTCATGAGTGTTTTGCCTGCGCCTGTGGCCACTTCTTGTATGCACTGCGGATTCTGCAGGTAGTTGTTCACAATCTCCACTTGATAGTCACGCAACAAGATGGGTTGACCCACAGCAGGATGCCCCTGAGGCCAAGTTTTATGTGCAAATGAATCTTCTGTGACCTGCACAAAATCAAACACAGTGGAATAATCACGCTGGTCATCTAGCTCAATGTCATAATCGTATTGTTCTAGAATAGGAATTATCTCAGGCAAGAGATTGATGTAGCTGGATCCGCCTAGTTGAAAATAAGCCACCTTGCCATCCCAGCGTCCCAGTCTCACTGCGGGCTGATATCTTGCTCCTGGAATTTCATACTTGAATGTATTGACCAGTTTCTTTCTACAGTCAATATCCAAGCCCTCAATCTTGATATTGACTTCATCTTTAATAACTATGGTTGCTTGTTTCATTGTATAATAACGTGCTGCACATGCTGTCGCCGTGCAA
>Ga0164292_10001823_pt1 | contig 17335 bp, 12 predicted proteins | sample GEODES117metaG_FD_111486 | JGI IMG/M metagenome (GOLD analysis project Ga0164292, IMG submission 111486) | Eutrophic lake water microbial communities from Lake Mendota, Wisconsin, USA - GEODES117 metaG | ecosystem: Environmental > Aquatic > Freshwater > Lake | place: USA: Lake Mendota...
GTCGGCATGATGCTGCCTGACCTGGTGGTGGGGTTTATTGCCAAAGGCCGCAAGGAAGCCATCTTCCTCGGATTACCTGACGTCCTCGACATGCTCGTCGTCTGTGTTGAGGCTGGTCTCGGTCTCGATCAGGCCATGCGGAAAGTCTGCGACGAACTCGAAGATTCCCACCCGGTCATCGCCTTCGAATTTCGAACCTGTAACCAGCGTCTGCAAATGGGCCAGACCCGGTCAGAAGTCCTTCAGGAACTGGGCGACCGGAACGGGGTTGATGACCTGAAAACGCTAGCGTCCATCATGATTCAGTGTGATCGCTTCGGCACCAGCGTGGGTCAGGCTTTACGAACCCAGTCGGAAATGATGCGGACCCGCCGTCGGCAAATCGCCGAAGAAAAAGCAGCCAAAACAGCAGTGAAGCTCCTCTTTCCGCTCGTGGTTTTCATTTTCCCCGGCATATTCGTCGTACTCGTTGGACCCGCTGCAATCCAAATGGTCAACGAAATGCTTCCAGCTTTAAAAAGATAACCTCCAAGCTCGAAATTTCTCTCAAATCGCGCTACCCCGCACGCTCGGCATGTCCTCTACCAGTCCGATAATTGGTCAAGAGGAGGAAGGGCGTGCGTCCTTCTTCCCGCCCGCAACGATGCTGGCTACCCGGTATTTCAGGCTGGCAACCCGGCTTTCAGCCAGGCCACGGGCCCTAGTCCGTCGAATGCCTGTTCACGCTGCGACCTGCAGTCCCCTGTCGCTCGCCCAAGGATGGAGAGAACCTACATGAAACTGCCCTTCCGCTGCCTGCCCACACTTGCCATCGCACTCCTCTCCTGGGGAACCGCCTCGACGCTTTCCGCTCAATGCAACGATTGCGGGGGCGGCAATCAGTTTGGCTGGAAGGGCGCGACTTCCTCCGCAGCACCCAGCAGCGGCCTGTTTCATTCCGCCGCGCGGGAACATCATTATCAAATGTACCAACGCAACCAAGCTTGGCCCCAACCGTTTACCTGCTGGGACCGCACTGACTACCTCAGCATTTGGCAACAGATGTACACTTCGGGTCTGGCCTACGAGTGCACGCTGTGCGACAGCCACTTCGATCCGGGCACAGGTCGATTGAATCGGCTGGGGGAACGCAAACTGCAAGTCGCCATGCAGAACAATCCGGAATGGCAGCGTGGCGTACTGGTCGCGCCGACGCGGGATCCTCAACTCAGCAACCAGCGATTGGAAACCGTCCGCGAATCCGTACGGCAGTGGTACGGTGATGGCTACGCCGCTCAAGTCGCCTTCTCGAATATCGTCCCCGAACCGGCAAGCGGTGCCCGCATCCAAGCAATCAACGTCGGCTATGGCGCTGCGATGCAACCGCCCACGATCAATCAATCAGGTGGCAGCAATTCAACCACAGTTGGCAGCACTGGCAGCGGCAGCGGCGGAACTGGTGGCGGCTCCTAAGCAAACTTGTCAGGTCATTCAAATCTAGTTTCCAGCAGGCAGGTGGCGATGAACTCGCGACCTGCCTCATTTCTTTTGTTCGCCGGCCTGTTCCTTCGCCTGCCCACTCTCGGCGGCTCCCTTTTCCGGAGCGCCCGCTTTTGCATCGCTTGCCTCTCCGGGCAACGGCTTGCCGGTAACGACGGCATCAAGCTTCAGCAAGGCTTGCTGATATTGATCACGCATGCCATTCACAAATGCCAGCCGGAGCCAGCCGTAAAAGGCTCCTCCCGGCAAGCGCCCTGAACTCTTCCAGGTCACGACGGTGCGTCCCTCTCGGGGAGTCAACAGAAAACGACTCTCCATGCGGGGAAAATCTCCAAACTCAACCACATAACTGAGGCTGCGGTTCAGCTCGCTTTCAGTAATCCATAATTTGCCTTGGCCCCGCGGCTCCTGCCAAGTCTGTACCGCGCCGACACCTTCTACCTCCGGACCGTACTTCACGCGAAACACCGAGTCCTTCCCCGTCTGCCACTGCGACCAGGCCGGCCACTGATCGAGGCGATTCAGATAAGGGAAAATCTTCTCCGGGGGAGCTTCAATTACAACCTCGGCCGATGTTTCATAGCCATGTGGCAAGAGCAACCCGATCACCCAGAAAAGGCCAATCAAGGCCGCAAATGCTCCGCATACGCGCAAGCCGATGTTGATGACAGGTGGCATCCGGATTGTTCCTTTCAGTGCTGATGGCCGGGCAAGAGTTCGATTGCCACCGCAATCGCCACTCCGAGCAGCAACATCAAGGAGAGGCGAAACCGATCATGAGAGTGAAAATGAAGTTCGGGCAGCAGGTCGCCCAATGAGATACAGAGGAATACGCCGGCTGAAACAGCCAAGGCCAAACCGAGCGCCACGTCCCGCCAGGCCAGCCAATGATCAATCGAAAAGGCAAACGTCAACGCTCCCAATGGGCACATCGTGGCAAACACGAGATTCACCAGAAACTGCTGCGATAAAGGCCAGCCCCGGGCAGCCATTAACGAAGTGATCGAGAGCGCATCGAGTGGCTTGTGCAAGACAATCGCCAGGAATGTTCCCAGACCGGCCAGGACGTTCGTCTGGGGATGCTCGGCTTGACATGCAGCCGCTAATGCAATTCCGTCAAGGATTGTATGGATTGCCAATCCAAAACAGAGGCCAGCCCAGCTGAAGTCGAGCTTGCCCGAGTGCGATTGACAATGCACGTGATGATGACTGCCGTCACACAACTGCGGACGCGGCAAGGCATGGGGGGTGGCCGTCAACTGAACAAGTTCGCCTTCACTTCCACCAATCGCCAAGGGTGCTTTACTGCCAGTTGCCGATTTGGCTACCGCTTCGACTGACGCCTTCTCCGCAGTTGCAGCAGACGGTTCCTCGTCTAAACCCAAGTCGTGCTGGTGAAAGTGAAACATCCGGATCAAAAAAAACATCAGGAGCAGGCCTCCGAGACAACCGCTCAAGGCAACCTGCTTCGGGACCAGGTCGATCGCGTGCGGGAGCAAATGCAACAGGGCGACGCCCAGCATGACCCCTGAGACCAGACTTAACGTCATTTGAATCCGGCGGTGAGTAAAGCGGACCAACCCGGGCAGCGCCCCACCAAACGCGGAAGCCAAGGCAACCAAAATGCAATAAAACACCAGCGTTGTGTACATGCCGCCGCTTCACTCGCGCTGCAGAGCGCGCTCTCTATGCAAAGTTTTCTAACAATGTTCCCAAGCGATGCTATCGAACGAAGCTTCGTAGGGGAGGAAGCTCGAGGCACTCCCCGCAATCTGTTCAGGCCATTTTGCAGGTCATCCCCAGCCTCCGGGGATTCCCAACGAAGTCTCTCAATCGCTTCGCAATTGGGCGACGCTTGTCGGGATGCGTCGCTTCGGGAATAGTCCATGGACGGTCTGCGACAAGGTTGGATCGAGACATTCTTGTTCCCGCCACCCCACCGTGTACCCGGACCAGCCGCACCCGTTTACTCAGGTCCAGCTGTTACTCAGGTCCAGCTCTAGTCTTGGCTCACCAGCTCTAGTCTTGGCTCAGTTGCGCACCCGAAATGGACGCGACTTCTCTGGCAATGCTGCTGGCTGAATCCCTGCGGCCCGGAGCGATTCCACCAGCCGCTGGACAATTTCCAAAGCTGCCGGGTTGTCGCCGTGGACGCAGATCGTATCAACTGCGACCCCCAACCGCGAGCCACCAACCAGCGGAACCGACTGTTCTCTGACAATTTCCACCGCCCGCATTGCGGCTGCGGCGGGGTCACTGATTACTCCACCCGATACTCCCCGCGGCAACAGACTCCCATCATCTGCATATCCCCGGTCAGCAAAAACCTCACTGACAGTCGACAGTCCGGCGCGACTCCCCGCCGCCAGCAACTCGCTTCCGGCTTGGCCAACCAATCGGCAGTCCGGGTCATAGGCGGTAACCGCCTCGGCAATCGCCCTTGCAGCTGGTGCGTCACGAAAGGCGCGATTGTAGAGCGCGCCATGGGGCTTGATATGGTTCAGCCTGATTCCCTCGGCCTTGAGCATGCCTCCCACGGCAGCGATCTGGTAAAGCACCCAGTCACGAATCGCGTCGGGCGGCAAATCCAGTTCTAATCGTCCGAAACCGGGTCGATCGGGATAACTCGGATGAGCCCCGACGGCCACCCCAGCGTCCCGGGCCGCCCGGGCCAAAGCCCGAATCCTTTGCGGATCACCCGCATGGACACCACAGGCCAGATTGATTGAAGTCACCCAAGGCAATAACGCCAACTCGCGCTCCCAACCTTCGGTTCCCTCCAATTCACCGAGATCGCAATTGAGATCAACCCGGAGTGTCATGGTTTCCCCTTTCGCCGCCTGACTCTTTGGCCCAGCGCCGCACCGAATCGGCAATCAGTCGCAAGCCCTGCTCTTGCTCCTTCAACCGCAAATGCGCCTCGGCCAAATCAACTTCTCGAAAGCAGATTGGCGTTCCCGGCGCCAACTGACCGGCCAGGGCCCAGTCGGCTGCAATCACATGCGCCAGTTCGGGGTAGCCTCCCGTCGGAGCACCATCAGCCATTAACAAGATCGGTTGATGACTGCCCAAGGGTAGCTGAATCGTGCCGCGCACTGTCCCACTCGACTTGAGCTCCTGCATCACGCTTCCGAATTCCAAAGGCTGGCCCGCCAGTCGGTACCCCATTCGATCTGACTGGGGAGTGACTTGAAACTCCGAGAAAAAAAGTTTCTGACTGGCCGGTGACAGCGCCGACCAGTGCTTGCCGCGCACCACCCGCAAGGTAATCGTTGCCTGATCGGCGAGCGGCAAAGGCCGATAAAACCAAGGCACCGAACGAACGAGCTGTTCGCCGCAATTCCCCAGCCTGGCTCGAATCCGTTGACTCCACTCGCTCTCGGTTCCGCGGGGCAACTGGTCACCGGTTTTTAATGCCCGCCCTTGCCATCCACCCCAGCCACTTCGCAAACTCGTGGACTGACTGCCCAACACCGGAGCGACGGCAAATCCACCGGCCACCGCCAGGTAACCGCGACAGCCGCGCGGAGCTGCCGTTCCCAATCGCAGCCGACAACCGGCAGCTACCACCACAGGACGTTCGGCAGGCAAGGGGAGAGACCGCCCCAATAACTCAAGCACACCTCCCAAGTCGGCGCCGGTCCAGGCAATGAGCGTCTCTTCCGGGAAGTGGAGCGTATCACCAATCACGGTCATTTCAATCGTCGCCAAGTCGGGAGAATTTCCGACCAGCAAGCTCGCCAGCCGGTGGGCGACCCGGTCCATTGCCCCGCCCCAGGGAACTCCCCAGCGTCCTCCTTCAGGCCGCCCTAAGTCCTGAAGTGTTGAACATATTCCGGCGCGCTCGATCACGATCGGCTTCATTGCGAGTGACCTTCGAGCTGTCGAAACTCCTCAACTGAAATCGCACGCAGCCGGACGCGATCGCCAGCCGACAACAGAGCCGGAACATTCAAAGCGGGATCAAACAGGCAGAGTGGGGTGCGACCAACTACCTGCCAACCGGCCGGTGAAGCAACCGGGTAGATCCCCGTCTGGACGCCGCCAATCGCAACCGAGCCGGCTGCGACTTCCAGTCTCGGCTTTTCCTTGCGCGGCATCGCCAACTCGGCGGGCAGCCCATCAAGGTAAGGAAACCCCGGCATGAAGCCCAGCATCTGAACGCGGTATTCTGCCCGGCTGTGTCGCTGGACAACTTCGGCAACGCTCAAACCTGCATGCATTGCTACCAATTCCAAATCTGGTCCAAACGCAGCCGCGTAGCAAACGGGGATTTCGATCGTTCGACTCGACACTGACGGAGTTAAAGTACTTTCCTGCAAAAGGGTGCGCAGTGCCTGGGAAAAATCCAGCCAGCTTGCCCACACGAGCGGATCATAGTGCACCGTCAACGTCTCAAATCCGGGCACCGCCGCGACCAGTCCGCGTAGTTCGGCTTGCTCCACCAACCGTACGGTGGCCAGATTGGCGGCAATCAATGCAACATGGTCGTTCTGCCGCCAGCGAATTTCGGCTGCGGTGTCACCTTGGGGCGCGATATCAAAACTGATCGCAGCATTCACAAACCGGTTTCCCCAAGCTTCGACTGGACCTTCACCTGGAGGTCCGACTCGTCAATGATACTCAATGCAGTGCAACCGGGGTCAAACACCGGCTCGATTGGCGGGCGGTATCGTAGTCAGCGATCGGCGTACACGCGAGTGCTCTCTTCTTTGCTGACGTTCATTTCGCGCTGGTCGGACCGCAATCGCGCTACGATGCGATGCTCGCCGGGTGCTGCCCCAATGGCCGTCACATAAGTCACCAGCTCTTGGCCCGGGCGAATCTCCGCCACCGGTGCGAATACCACTTCTTGCCCCCGCACGTCTCCGGCCAAGCGATTGTCGACGGAGACGGGACGAATTCCCTGCTCCGCGGAAAAACTAAGCTGCAGGTTGGTCGCAGCGACCGTTCCCTGATTGATCAGGCGAATCCTGTACCGAGTCTCACTCCCGACTTCAATCACGTCTTCGACATCATCGATTTCAAAAAACAGTTCTAACAAGTCCTCAACCAAGAGCGGCTGGCGGAAGTTGGCCTTCTGGTTGAGATCGGCCGTCGCAATGAACTCCAAAGCCTGCTCGCCTGGTTCTTCCGGGGTCGTCGTCAACTGAACACTGGCCCCTTGGCCGACATTCAACCGGTCGAGGCTCCAGTAAACTGCATGGGAGCCTGGGTCGTATTGCCCTTGATTGTTAGCCGAGACAAACCGCACTCCCTTGGCGAGTTTCGTAACCAAATCGAGATTGGTGGCAATCGCCGTCCCTGAATTGCGAACCGAAAAAACGTGCGTCGCATTCCGTTTCAAGTATCGCCGACTCGGCCCTTCGCTCGACAACTCCAACAGCGGGGCGACTACTTCCATGTCGATTTGATGCTCGGCATGCAGTCCGCCCGCTCCAGAAACAAGGAGTGTGTTGCGAAATCGGCCGATTTGGGCAGCAGTCAAATTCAGGTTCACTTTGCGTGATTCGCCCGGAGCGAGCGTTCCAATCTCGTATTCCAGCTCGCTGAAGTCTTCAGCAAACTTCAATTGTGGCGGTACGACTTCCTGCAAGATCACTTCTTTGGCAGGGCCGTTACCGAGATTGCGAACATTGATTGCCAGGGGAACGCGGTCGCCAATCGTCACTTTGGCAGGCCCGGTATGCTCGACCGCCAACTGTGGCTTGGTGACCAGGACCCGCATCGATGCCGGCGCGGCGAACGTTACTTGCGCTACGGAACCGATTTCGCCCGTCTGCTTCGGTTGGAGCGTCAGAACCACCGAGCGCTCCTCGCCCGGCTTGAGTGAACCCAACTCCCATACCAGCGATCCGGCGGCGCCGCGGCCGGCCTCGGGGACAGCTTTGACGAACTGCGCGCCGCGGGGAATCGTATCCGTGACTCGCACCTCGTTGGCCACAACCCGACCGACATTCTTGACAATGATTCGGAAATCAGTTGGTTGGTCGATCTGAATTTCCCGCGGCGCAACCTTTTCGATCGAAAGAGCAGGAACCTGCTCTCCCTCCAACTCCGCTTTGCCCGGTACACCACCACCGCTGGCCGGTAATGCTCCAGCTGCGATCGCACCGTCCCGAACCAAATTGGCGTTCTGTCCCAGCGGATTCGGATTTGAACCGAGCGCGCCAGGCAGATTGCCGGCTCCTTGCGGATTGGTCCGGTCGGAAGGCGGCACCGCGTTAGGGGATGACGCGCTTGGGGCCACTGAAATTGGAGGAAGCGGATTGGTTGTCTGGCTCACAGGAACAGTGCTGGGTCGGGGTGAATTGCTGTTCATCGCGTTCGGTGCGGCACCGCGCGAAACTTCACCCGCACCGCTGAAGCTGGCGGGCGCAGATGGACCTGTCCCTTGTCCCGGCGGTGCTGCCTGATTGACCGGCCCGCTTCCGGACGCCGACGATTGGTCGCCAAACTTGAACGGTGGGGTCGAACCGCTTCCGGGCACCGCCAAACTGCTGGGCGGGTTTGCTCCGGTGGTTGGGGCGCTAAATGAGCTGGCGGCAGAGGCGGCTGAGCCGGGAACGCCAGGTGGGGTGGCCGGAGCACGACGCTCCAAGCCTTCCGGCGAGCTGCCCAGACTTGCCTGTGGGCTGCCGAGACTTGTTGTTGGTGGAGTGCCAAAGTTCGAGGCCGCTTGATTGGGCAGAGGAGACTTGTCGGGAGACTTGTCACCGTTGCCTGGAACGACCGGAACATTGCTTCCAATCCCGGCACCCACTGGAACCGCGGCTGCCGCAGCAACCTCGCCACTGGAAGTGCGGAGTGAGTTGGCGGCAGGAGAAACGGCTCCCGCATTCGGCGCCGCCTCGGGGAATCCTGTTGGCGACAAGCCGGACGGTGGCGACATCCCATTGGCCGGACCGCTGTCGGATGAACTCGCCCCGGAATTTTTGGTGAGCAGATCATTGGTCGAGCGAGTCGCCGAGGTCGACCCTGCGGAATCGCTCAAACTTCCGGTGGCTGGACTGCGAAGATCATTCTTGCTGCCTCCCTCGACTGCCGCAGGCGACTGACCGAAAGGAGCTGGAGCCCCTGCTTCGAATTTGGGGGGCGCACTGCTCATCGCCGCGGGACTTGCCGCCGGCCTTGGTGTTCCTTCACTGGCTGCTGGCTTGAATTCGGTTTCTTTAGGCGCGGTTTCTTTAGGCGCTGTGGAATCCGCTAGTTGCGCGGGCCGATTGCCCGGTGCCGGAAAGCTGGCCGGCTGCAATGACGGGACACTTGGCTTGGCTACCGCGATCGCGGTGCCCGCAGGGTTCGGCTGAGCGCCCGAATCGGCCGGACTTTTTCGTTCCGCTCCCACCAGATTCAATTCGCGCAACTTCGGCGCCGAACTGTCTCCTGCCTGGCTGGACTGGAGCGTTTCCTGAGCCGGTGAGCCCGCTTGAAAACCGGCGGGAATCACCGGCGGCGGACCGGCCGAGACCGACTCCGAGTTACTGGCACTCTGTTCCTCTAGTGGGCCTGCACCATCGCCCAGAAGCCCTTGAGCCAAAGCTTGGGCACTGGCTGGCTCGGCTGCCGGTTCATTCTCGACAGCTGTGGGTGTGTTTTTTTCTCCGATAATCGACTGTACGACCGCAAAGGTGCCGAGCGCAGCAAACAAGCCAACGGAGACCAGCTTGAGCATTTGTCCGCGGTTGGGGCGCCATTTCCGGGCGAGCGGGTTCTCAATCGTATCCGTCATTTCACAAATCCATTCGTGAATGGGAAAGCGTCCCGAGTATGTCTGCAATTACCGGCATGAAAGCGGCTCCCTGCCACGTTCCTGCCGACACTCGAATTCCTCTCGATTCCAATCTCCCGCCGATTTGCAGAGCGCCGCGCAGGGTGCGACCTGTCGGTTCACTCCCGGTCGAAGGAGTGATCCTTACCAGAGGACCATCGAAGACGGCAACCCCAATCCACTGCGCGGGGGCCCGCTTCGGCAGGATGGGATACCCGGCGCGGCCCGAAAGACTATGATAGGGTGGCTCGATGTTCCACCTGCGAGCGGCTCGATCGGCCGAACTGACCAAGCGGGGACCACAACCGCCGGACATGTTGGCCGAGAGTGCATGGTGCTAGCAGCTCATTCGTATCCGTACTTTCAGCCCGGGCAAAATGAAATCGATTTCAGTGCCGGTTCTCGCCGGGCTTGCCAAATTTTTCAGCGGCGCGACGGTCCGCTGGGTGGGTTGTGAACCGGACTCCTGCCAGCGGGTCTATTTCGCCAATCACACCAGCCACCTTGATGCTTTGGTCTTGTGGGCGTCGCTGCCCAAGCAGCTGCGGGCCATTACTCGGCCGGTTGCCGCCAAAGATTATTGGGATGGTGGGCCAGTGCGGCGATATGTTTCCAGTCTGTTCAACGTCATCCTGATCGATCGCAAACAGGTCAAGGCTCACAACAGTCCGATCGACATGATGATCCGCGAAATTGGCACCCGCGATTCGTTGATTGTGTTCCCGGAAGGGAGCCGCAATCCGACTGGGGAAATGCGGGATTTCAAGAGCGGAATGTACTACCTGGCCAAAAAACGGCCTGACCTCGAGTTTATGCCGGTTTATATTGACAACCTGAATCGAGTGATGCCCAAGGGAGAGTTTCTCCCCGTGCCTTTGCTCAGCTGCATCACGATCGGCCCGCCTATTTGGCTGGAGACAGGCGAGCGGAAACACCAATTCCTCTCCCGGGCCCGCGCGGAAATCATCAAGCTCAAAGAACAGGACTCAAACGAAGTTTAACTCCCCAGTGTTGCCCCTCATTCCGCCTCTGCCATCTCTGCTGCCGTTGCTCCAAAGCTGGTTTGACACCAGCCTGCTCGACGGCAAGACTCTCATCCTGCTGGTTGCCATCCTGCTGGTGCTCGGTGTTTGCTGGATTGGCTCGCGATTGCTGCGTCGCCAACCGGCTGCCAATCTGGACGCCGCCATCATTCGCACATTTGACAATCGCGTATCCGCCTGGCTGACCATCTGTCTGCTGCTGGCCGTCACGATGCTGTTCGGCCGAATCTTTACCGTCCTCTTCTTCTTTTTCGTCTCGTTCTGGGCTCTGCGCGAATTCATCACCATGACCCCGACCCGGCGTGGCGATCACCGCACGTTGTTCTGGGTATTTTTCTTGTTCACGCCCTTGCAGTACGTGATGGTCGCATTCGATTGGTACCAGCTGTACACGATTGTGATTCCGGTCTACGCCTCGCTGTTTATTCCTGGCCGGATCGCGATGACGGGCGATACCAAGCGATTCCTCGAGCGAATCGCCAAGATTCAGTTCGGCTTGTTGATCTGCGTTTACGCACTGAGCCATGCCCCAGCCCTGCTTTATCTGAAACTTCAACGCCTGAACATGACCAGTTACGAATGGGAAGAATGGAACGGCAAGCCGGCAGGGATTCTCCTCTTCTTTGTCATCATGGTACAGGTCAGCGACACCCTGCATTTCGCCTGGGACCGCCTGTTCGGCAAGCACGTCATCGCACCCACGGTCAACTCTACCCGGACCTGGGAAGGCATCATTGGCGCAGCCGTTGGTACGGCCATCGCGGGGATGCTGATTCAACTGTTGCTGCCGGTTACCCCGTTTACGTGGTACGGTGCCGGGATCATGGCAGCCCTGATCAGCGTGATGGCTTCATCCGGCAGCATGACCATGTCAGCCATCAAACGGGACCGCGGTGTCAAGGATTACGGCACACTCGTTCAGGGTCACGCGGGCGTTCTCGACCGGATTGATTCTGTCTGCTTCGCGGCACCGATCTTCTTTCATGTAACCCGGTTCTTTCTTGAACGTCCGGAAACGGCATCCGAGATGGCCCGGCAACTTACCGGCAATCTCCCCTTCTGAAATCCCTGCTGCATGACGACTGATATTCCCTTTGCGACCTTACAACCCGAGTTCGATGCTGCGCTGCTGCGGGCCGGGATCACTGACCTCACTGCGGAAATGAAAACCCAACTCCAGAAGTATTGCCGATTGCTGTGGGAGCGAAACGAGGTGATGAACCTGACGCGACACACCACTGCTGAGCAATTCGTCTTTCGCGACTTGCTTGATTCGTGGCACTTGGGCCGGCTGTTGGGGCAAAACGAGTACGTGCTTGATATCGGCAGCGGCGGAGGTGTGCCAGGCCTGCTGCTGGCAATCCTTCGCCCCGATCTCAAGCTGACGCTTTCGGACTCGGTCAAGAAGAAGGCTCGAGCCCTGGAAGAATTCGCCGCGGCGCTTGGCTTGCAAGTAGAAATTTATGATTGTCGGGCAGAGTCGCTGCTGGCGAGCTTTCGCTACGACTCGACGATTGCTCGCGCTGTTGGTCCACTGGCTAAACTGCTGCCACTGCTGCGACGGGAGTGGCTGCATGTCGGTCGCTTGCTCTTGCTGAAAGGCCCCCGGTGGCAGGAAGAATTGCAGGAGGCCCGCCAAGCCAGCGCCTTCCTCGACCGTGAACTGCAGCTAAGCGTCCAAGCCCAATACCCGATTCCGGGCGAGACCTGGTCGAGCACAATCCTCGAAATTCGTCCCCGGTTGAACGAACAACTGGATTGATCCCGAGTGAGCTACCAGCGTTTGCTTTCCGCTAATCCTCTGCCAGAAAGCACTTATCGCAGGGAGTGCCGCGCGGGCAGCGCCGCGGTTGGCCTTGATTCATTCCGGCAATCCGCAAGTCGGTGCGCGGTTTAACGTAACGGTTTATCGACGGGTCCCGTTCCTGCGGCCGCCGAGTTCCGCTCTCCGGCATCTGGCCAACAGGCCCAGACTATCCTGCGGGGAACGGGAACGTTACCCGTGGGGTCAATGGTCCGCTGAAAGTACAGAAACTCGGCCCGCTCTACCTGCTCCCCGATATCGTGGCCGCGATTCCAATGCTCGACCAAGGACTCCAGAATCCGGGTTTGTAACATCGTAAATGCGCGTCGACCTGCGGCACTCAATTGCTGATCGTGACCAGGTGAGACATTCGTCAGCAAACGACGCCAAGGCTGAGCCCTTCCCCAGCGGTAGAGTTCATCCTTGGAGGGCTGGTAGTTCGGCGGTTGCCCCGAGAACAGGTCCACTCGCTCGCCGTTCTGCAGCTGTGCATCGAATACGTAAAACGAATTCTCCTTGGGTGGCTCGCCAAACATCGTGTATTCCTGGGTAAACATGGTCCAGCGACCGAACTCATGCAAACCTTGCACCAGACCAGGGGCCGTTCCCTTGGGTAGCGCATTGGCGAAGTTAATCAGCAGCATGAAGACCAGCATCGCTCCCGCGAGCCAATTGCTCCACCCTTGCGTTTCTGCCGGACCTTCAACCTCCTCAGCTACCGGCAGCGTCTCTCCGGACGAAGGCTCTGCTCTACCCAGCTTCTGACTCGCCGCTGCAGGCGTCGCAGGCAGTCGTGAGCGCAACCCGAGCCAATCCCAGAAACTGCCCGGCAGAAACATCAGCCAGCTGGCCGAGGCAGCGACTGAAAAGATGCCAATCGAGTAAACCAGCCCAATCCCGAAATGGAACGCCCAGTAGCAACCGAGCATTACCATCCGACATTGATTCGTCTTCCAAGGGGAGAGCAAAAACAGTGGAGCCGCCAACTCCATGAGCAGCGTCCCCCAGGTGATCAGCGGCAAGAGCGCTGGCAGGGCTTGCAACCATTGCCCCAGCGGCTTGAGATACAATTCCAGCTGCAGACAGTAGGCAAGCGCCTCTCCGCTGAACCAGTCACGGTTGCATTTGACAAATCCAGCGCAAAAGTACATTACCACCAGCTGCAGAATCAGGCCGACCGTTGCCAGGGAGTACCACGACTCGGCTCCCTGATTCCCCGCCACGATACCTGCGCCTCTGCGTTGTTGGCGACACGCGTCCAGACTCCACCGCGCCGCCAGCGGGAGCAGGCAACTCCACGCGAGCAAATTGCGGATCAGTACATCTCCCCCGGTGTTGGTCAATGGATTCCTCGCCTGCACCGACCAACAGAGGATCAACAGCGTCAGATTGGCCCAACGCGTGCGCCAACCGACCAGCATTGCCAAAGCAGCCGCAGCCTGGATCAACAGCAGCAGGCGGACGATCGTCAGGTCGCCCTGCCAGCGATAAAGCGACCAATAACTGGGGTCGTAGATCTGGGAGAACAGATCCAGAGGCAGTACCCCACGGTCGCTCAACAGGAGCTCGGCGTGGGGCCAGCGGTAATAAATAATGTCCAGCAGCGCAACTAGCGCCAAAGCAATTCTCAACGCTGCCAGCGAACGGAGGTCAATTGAGAAAATCCGTCGCCAACCCTCTTGCCTGGCCAGAGTTCGGTGTGGCATTTCCGTTGCCCCTGTTCCCCTTTTGTCTGCCCACTCCCAAAGGCTGTACGCCGGTCCACTGCAAATCCGCAGTGGAACTCCTGACGGGTGGCTCCTCAGCCTCAACCAATGCGGCCAGGAGCCACGACATTAGCCGGGCGTTCGTCACCGGCGCGCAACAATTCAACCGGCTTGCTGCAGTTAATCGCCAGTCGCAGACGCAGCGACCATCGCCCCTCGCGATCAGCTTCCACGATAAAGTGTGGCTGAACTACGACCGACTGATGAACCAACTCATAACCCGCTTCCGAGCCATTGACTGAATGAATCGGAAACGTCCAAACTCCGCCGGGGCGATCCCATTCCAGAGCAATGCGCAAGCCGAGCCATTCGTCGGTCAGATGCAGATCGCGCACCTGCTGCAAATCAAGCCGCTCACCCAAATGCCCCCGCTTTTGCCGCTCCACGCCGGTCGAAAAATAACGATCTCCCTGCCCTTCAGGAAGCCCCGAAAAGTTGAACTCGATTCCAAAATGAAAACGACTCCCCTGCGGTAATCCTTCCAGCAGGTAGGCCAACTCCAGCTCGGAGGACTGCTCGTTGAGCGTTACCCCTTTGGTTAATTTGAAGGGAACACCCCAGGCATTACCTTCGCGCTCCAGCATGACCTGAATCCGCTCCGGGTTGCGCCGGATGGTGGCCCGATAACTGCCCTCGGCAAAGTCACCGCGTTCTACGGCCCGGCCCGCTGCCACGGCCGCCAATTGCACATTCTCGTCCCAGAAGTGATCAACCAGGCTCTTGCGCAAACGCTGATCGTAATTCAGGAACTCGTTGAGATCATTTCGCTTCAGTACTACCCGGTCGTGAATGCTCGCAGCCTCGCCATCTGCCTGTTGCTGGCCTTTCAGCACCTTGGCGTGATAGACCTCTTCGCGGCGTTGCATCGTGGCAAGCAGGTTGTGACCGTTGGCCCGGACATCCAATTCATAAATTTGCCCACCCTGCAGCGGAGCAATCCAGGTTGTCAGCGACTCGTTCGCCAGGCGAATCTCCTGTAGGCCATCGAAATTGTAGTCGTCCGCAACACACTCGATCCAACTGGTGCGCTGGCGACTCCAACGCTCAATCACTTCTTCTGCCAAAATCAGGTTTTGAAAAATTGCGTTTCGCAAGTGCGGCAGGTAAACACCACCGAATGCGCCATGCCAATAGGCGCAATTGCACTGGCCTTGATAAAGATACTTGCGGGCGACCTCCAGCGTTTCGGCGGGGCACTTTTCCTGCTCAGCCTGCTGGACCAGCGAACTGACGTACATCATCCGGGAGTACATTTCGTTCGACTCGGGATACTTGACCTTGAAGTTTCGCCAAAAGCCCCCGCGGATGAAACGCTTCAACGAATTCCAGCCGGGCTGAGTCTCAAACTCGTGAGTCAGTGCCTCGTACTCATGTTGCTTGGTTACAGGCAGGGCCCACTCCGTCATCTCGCGATAACTTGCGTCCGGCAAATAGATTTTTCCGCGCGGCCGAGTCGACTGGATGGTCTCGGCGAGGGTTGAAGTCCGAAGCCAATCCTGATTCTCTGTCAGGAGGGTGAAGAAACGTTCCAACCAGCCCTCTTCATAGACATGCCGTTTGGTATCGGGCCACGTTCCGAACTTCTCTCCATCGTCACCGAAAACCAGAACCGCTCCGGGATGCGATTCGCCAATTGAGCGGCAATAGTCAATCGTCTCCCAAGGATCGGCAAAGGGAATCAGATAGCGGAGGCGCTCGCTCCCGGGGAACACCCGAACGATTCTCCCCTGATCCTCAGTGATGTAATATCCATAGAGCTCGTCGTCATTCAGCCCGGCGCAGCGAAAGTGATAGTCATCGAGAATAGTGTACTGAATCTCGGCGGCGGCCAAGTCAGCCGTCAGGGCCGACTCCCAAACCCGCTCGGGGATCCACATCCCGCTGACCTTGCCGCCCAGTCGTTGTTCCAGCCAGCGGGTGAAACTGCGGATCTGACCAACCCGATCGCGGGCCGGAATCATCGTCAGAATTGGCTCGTAAAAGGCACCGCCCACGATCTCAATCCGGCCCTGCGCAACCAGGGTGGCGAGGCGATCGAGGTATTCCGGATGATGTTGCTGCAACCACTGCATCAGGCAGCCGCTCGTATGCAGTGAAATCCGGATCGCCGGAAACTGCTCGAACAGGTTGAGGAACGGCAGGTAGCTGTCCTGGTAGGCCGCTTCAAACACGTTGTCGAAATTGCCGATTGGCTGGTGGTTGTGCAGCACCAGGCAGAGCTGGACGAGTGGCGAGGGAGTGCTCATGAGCGCAAGGATTGAAGGGGTTGTGGCGCGTGCGAGACGATTGTCTGTTTTATCGTCTTCAACCGCCCCCACAGGCTATCATTTGCCTGTCGCAGCAACTAGTCAAAATTTACCGCCCGGCAACCGATTCAACTGCGTCCCAACCTGCCGCACAATCTCCTTCGGCGCTTAACTTTGCCCAATCGTCACAAACTCACGACGCGCGGTGGGTTCTCAGCGGAGCCGCTTCACGGCCGCTTCGGGCGACACGGCATTGACCCAAATCTCGGTGCCCAGTTCGTAGCCCGCGATTTTGGAAAGGCGGGGGAATATCTCCACGAACCAGTGGTCGCTCGCAGCCGAGGAAAACGGCAACTGGTGCAACATCCAGTTGTAGCCGGGCAAACTGAGCAGTTGCTCCAACTTGGCCACCACACCCTGCCCGAGTTCAGCCAACTCGTCGAGCATATCGGGTGAGCATTCCCAAAACGCCGGTGGGCGCTGCCGAGGAATAATCCAAACCTGAAACGCCATTCGGCTGGCAAAGGGACTGAGCATGACAAAATGCCTCCCCCGGGCGATCACCCGCACGTCCTGTCGCTCTTCAAACGCGACCAGGCTCTCGAGCGGAGTGGCTCCGGTCTGGGCAAGCGACTTGGCAAACCGCACCGCCCGCTGCTCCAGGGCGCCACTTGCGAGCGGCGAGCCAAGCAATTGAAAATGGGTGTGCTCAATCGACGCGCCTGCCTCGTGACGACAGTTTTTAAACAACATCGCATGCTCGACTGACTGCGACTGCCGCCAGGCCGAAATCCGCTGCTGGGCAGCGAGCAAGGCGACCGAAAATTCGTCCACCTCCAGTTCGCTCAGGCTGCATACATGCCGCGGCGTGGGAATGATCAACTCTTGCAGGCCGGGCAACTCGCAAGTCCGATAAGGTCCCGAGTCCGGCTCGCTCCGCTTCCGGCCCCCGCTCTCATAGGTCGGAAACTTGTTGGGGATCACCCGGGCAGACCACCGATCGATCGCCGGCAGTTCCAACTTTCGGCCGTGACGATCCCAAGCGGCAATCGGCCCCGGCGTTTCATCTTCATTCCCCCGGCAAAATGGACAGATGATCTGCTTCCGCAACTGATCCGCCGGGAAAAATTCGAGCGGTCGCTCGCGACGGATCTCCGAAATGGCCACCCACTGTTCGAAAATCGGATCGAAACGCAAGTCCGACATGCACGCGAGCCCGGGGAGGA
>Ga0164292_10001824_pt1 | contig 17332 bp, 15 predicted proteins | sample GEODES117metaG_FD_111486 | JGI IMG/M metagenome (GOLD analysis project Ga0164292, IMG submission 111486) | Eutrophic lake water microbial communities from Lake Mendota, Wisconsin, USA - GEODES117 metaG | ecosystem: Environmental > Aquatic > Freshwater > Lake | place: USA: Lake Mendota...
AGCGCCAGATCCAGCTTCGGTACAGGGTTCAGCGTCGTGCGGCCCTGGAGAAGCCGTGGTTGCATGTGCTGCACAGCGTGGAGCACTGCACCAGGGACTTCACCGCGTCCCGGCGCCGGACGCAAGGCCACTGCCCCGGCAAGGCCCGACGGCCGGTCAGGACTTGCCCACCAGCGAGCGCATGTCCTTGCCGGTCAAGGCTCCGCGCCCGGCCTCATCCGCCGTCGCGCCGGAAGTCCACGCCCAGCCGTTCGCGCACCTGCGCCACGCGGCGGCGACTGACGGGCACGCTCGATCCGCCGTCCAGGTCGACGACCCAGCCCTCGCCCTTGCGGCGCACACCGCGCACCGCGCGCAGCGCGACCCAGTGCGAGCGGTGCACGCGCAGGCCCTGGTCGACGAAGTGGGCCTCCACAGCCGCCAGGCTGCCCAGCACCATGGTCCGCCCGAGCGCAGTGGTCACCTGCAGGTAGTGCAGGTCGGCCTGCACGTGCAGCACCTCGTCGCCCAAGGCGCGCGGCCAGCCCAGCGCGTTGGCGGCCGTGGGCGCGCTGGCGGCGGGCGCGGGCTTCGCCTGCGCGGCAGGGGGCGCAGGCTCGGTAGGCGAAGCGGGCGGCGCTGAGGGCACTTCGGCTGGCACGTCGGCAGGCGCCTCGTCAGGCCCTTCGGTAGGCGCCCCGGCCGGCACGGGAGGCGCAGACAGGGCAGCCGACCGCGCCAGCGGCCAGGGTGCGGCAAGGTTGATCAGGCCCCAGGTGAGCAGGTAGGCCGGCCCGACCTGCAGCAGTTCGGTCAGCAGGCGGCCGCCCAGGCCACGGGCCTCCAGCGCGTCCAGCCAGCCGTCCGGCGGTTCGGGTGGGGGTGGGAACACGCTGTCCAGCCCCAGCGCCAGCGGCGTGAACAGCAGCAATCCCAGGCCGCCGGACAGCGCCACCACCTGCCAGCGCGGCCGGCGCGCCCAAGCAGGCCGCCGCACCAGGACTGCAGCAGCCCCAACCGCCAGCCCCAGGCCGGCCCCCACCGTGGCGAGCCAGAAGGCAAAGGCCAGCGGGTCGGGCCAGGCCCCGGCGGGGTCGGCATCGGTCAGCGTGAACAGCGCGGCGGCGGTCAGCACGGCGGCGCCGAAGCGGTGTGCGGCGGACAGGACAGGCATGGCGGGGGGCATTGTTCCGCGCGACGCAGGCCGACGGCCGCACCGCGCGAAGCTACGGTGCCAGTGTGCCAGCCGCCGTGCGGGCCACCCCCAGGCCGCTGTGCCGCCCCCGACGGGTGAGCGGCCACTCGTGCAGCCGATCGACCGCTGGTGCAGCGCCGCTTGGCGGCGCCGACACCAGCGGCGACGATGCGCGGCTGTTTCCACTCTGCGGCCGCACCATGCGCTCGAAGCTCACTCTCGTCACCGCCACGGCCCTGCTGGCGGCCTTCCAAGCCCAGGCCCAGGACAGCGCCTGGTACGTCACCGCCCGGCTGGGCGCCGCCACGCAGGCGTCGCAGACCCTGTCCTTCACCGGCAGCGGCGGTGCCGCCACCGGCAGCCTGCGCTACGGCCCGGGCCTGCTCAGCGGCGCCGCCGTCGGCCGGGAGCTGGGCGCCGGCTGGCGCGTCGAAGGCGAGTTCGTCTACCAGTCGACCGGCATGGACCGGGCGCCGTTCAGCAGCCCCGGCCCGGCGGGCAAGGGCAACCACGCGGCCACCTCGCTGGCCCTGAACGTGCTGCGCGAGTTCGACCTCGTCGGCCGGCCCTCGGTGCGCACCTACCTCGGCCTGGGCGTGGCGCGCCTGACCGAGGTGGACATCGACTTCGAGTCGGCGGGCCAGCCTGAACAGTCGTTCTCGACCTCGGGCACCGGCTGGCAGGTGCTGGCCGGCGCCCGCTATGACCTGGGCGCTCGCTGGTTCGTCGACGCCGGCGTGCGCTGGCTGCACGGCCCGCGCCTGCGCATGAGCGGCGAAGGCGCCACCGCGGGCGCGGTCGACGCGCGTTTCCGGCCCTGGGCGCTCACGGCCGGCATCGGCCGGCGGTTCTGAGGGCGGCGCCCGGCAGGGGCGGGCGCCGCCCTCAGGCCAGGCGCCCCGCCCGGTAGTCCTCGACCGCCTGGTAGATCTCGTCGTTGGTGTTCATCACGAAGGGGCCGTACTGCGCGATCGGCTCGTTCAGCGGCTGCCCGGCCACGAGGATGGCCCGCGCACCCTCGGGGCCGGCCTGGAGCGCGACACCGTCACTGTCGGCCGGGTTGGCCAGCAGCGCCATGCGCTGGCGCGGCACCTCGGTGCCGGCCACCGCCAGCGCCCCGCGGTAGACGTAGACGAAGGCGTTGTGCGCCGGCGGCAGGGGCTGGCCGAAGGCGGCCCCCGGCCCGAGGTGGAGGTCGAGGTAGGTGGGGGCCGTCGCCCCGCGCTGCATCGCGCCGGCCACGCCCAGCGCCTGGCCGGCGATCACGCGCACCGTCACGCCCGGGGCGCGGGCCTCGGGGATCTCGCCTGCCGGGATGTCGCGGTACCACGGTGCGCACATCTTGTCGCGCGCCGGCAGGTTGAGCCAGAGCTGGAAGCCCTCCATCCGGCCCTCCTCCTGCTCGGGCATCTCGCTGTGGATGACGCCGCGGCCGGCGGTCATCCACTGCACACCACCGCCGCTGAGCAGGCCCTCGTTGCCGGCGGAGTCGCGGTGGCGCATGCGGCCCTCGAGCATGTAGGTCACGGTCTCGAAGCCGCGGTGCGGGTGGTCGGGGAAGCCGGCGATGTAGTCGCCCGGCCGGTCGCTGCCGAAGGCGTCGAGCATCAGGAAGGGGTCGAGCCGGCGCTGCAGCGTGTTCGTGAGCACGCGCACGAGCTTGACGCCGGCGCCGTCGCTGGTGGGCTGGCCGGCGACGAGGCGCTCGACGGGGCGCGGGCGGCGCAGCGCGGGCAGGCCGGTGGTGACGGGGTCGAGGGCGGAAAGGGTGTTCATGGGCGTGATGATCGCCGCAATCGGGCGGCTTTGCAGGCGGCGGCCCCTGCCGGCGGGCGGGCGGCGGCCGCCGGCGGGCGAGGCGCCGGGTTCAGCGCCCGACCTTCGTCCAGGTGTAGACGCGCATCGGCGGGATGTTGCGCCACTCCCAGGCGCAGGCGGGCGCGCCCAGCCGCGGCGTGGCGCGCTGCGCGACGTGGGGGCGCAGCTGGTAGGCGACGAAGCGCCCGCCCGGGGCGAGCGCGTCGGCCACGGCCGCCGCGATGCGTTCGTCCACCGGCGCCGGCATCGTGGAGAACGGGATGCCCGAGATCACGACGTCGGCGGCTGGCCAGTGCAGCTCGGCGAGGAACTCGCCCAGGCGCTCGGCGCTGCCCTGGCGCACGACGAGGCGCGGGTCGGCGACGGTGGCCGGCAGGCGGGCGGCGAAGTCCGCGGACAGCTCGATCGCCAGCAGCCGGGCCCCGGGCGCCAGGGCCCGCAGCAGCGCGCGCGTGGTGCCGCCCGTGCCCGGGCCGAGCTCGACGACGACGCGCGCCTGCCCGGGCCGGGCGGCGCGCACCAGCCGCTGCTCGAGCCAGCGCGAACTCGGGATGACCGAGCCCACCTCGGCCGGGTGGCGCAGGAAGCCGCGCAGGAAGGCCAGGCGCTCGACCCAGGGCCGCGCTGGCGGGCCAAGGGGCAGGGCGGGCGGGTCGCCGGGGCCGGGGTGCGCGTCTTCGCGTCGGTCCGGGGCTGCGGCGCGCGGTTCAGGAGCGGGCTGGGCCATGGGGTCTGGACAGTGTGAAGGAGACTCACGCGGCGGCAGGCGCGACCAGTTGCGGGATCGGGACTCACTCGAAGGCAGCCGCGGTGATCCGGGCCTGGAAGAAGGGCGCGTAGTCGGCCGTGCCGAAGTGGTTGCCCATCTCCACGCGCACCGGCAGCGTGAAGCCGTCGATGGCCGCCGACTCCAGGACGGTCCCGCCGAAGGGCTGCAGGCGGTAGGCCTTGTCCGGATTGGCGTCGCTCCAGCGCAGGGCGTGAACCGTTGCCAGGGTGCCGTCGTCGCGCAGGTGCAGGTGCAGGGGCTCGATGCCGGTGACGTCGGCAAAGCGCACCACGGCGCTGTCGGGTCCGGTCGGCTCCCAGCGCGCGCCGTGCTGCGGCAGCAGGCTGGCCGGCACCCAGACCGATTCCAGCATCGCGCGCGTTGCCGCGGCACGGCAGTGGTCGGGATTGGCGCCAACGCGCGCCAGCGGCACCAGGCCGTGCAGCCAGAAGCGCGTCCAGCTGTCGCACCGGCCGTCGGGGTGCCGCAGCAGGCCGTCGGAGCCGACCACGCGCATGACTCCGGCGCCGATCTCGGCCTGCCAGACGAAGCCGCGCGCCGGCGGCGCCAGGATCTGGCGCGCGCGCAGCGGCAGGCGGCGCCCGCCGAGCGTGAACTCACCCTCCATCTCGAGCCGGACCACCCGCCGCAGCGGCGTGCCCGGGGCGATGGCGCGCCTCAGGTAGCGCTGCGCGACCGGCGGCAGGCCCCCGGCCATGGACGGATCCCAGCGCGCCGGCCCGGCCTCGCGCGCCGCCTGCAAGGCTCGCCACACGTCGGCGTCGTGCGCGCGGTCGCGCGAACGCGTCCATGCCGCCGCAACCCCGGCCCCGAGCGCCGACAAGCCCGACAGCCCCGCGAGCCACGACAACGGGCTCCAGCCCGGCATCGGATCGACTGCCATGCATCACCCCCTCGATTCCCGGCCCACACGGGCCGACCTGCCCGGACCGGAGTCTGCGCCCTCGCGATGACACGGGGATTGCGCCTGCCCGGCGCGCCGGCACGGCCGGCGCGGCCGCGCTACGCTGTCGCCCCATGTCGGCCCTTGCCTCCCCGGACGTCACCGCGCTGCCGCTGCGCTGGCGCCGGCGCCTGCGCGAAGTCTGGCGCTCCGCAGGCTGGCCCTGCCAGGACGTGCTGGAGGCCGAGCTGCTGGCCGCCGGCCTGCTGGAGCGCAGGCTCGACGCCCAGGGGCGCGAGACGCTGCGGCTGAGCGACGCCGGCGTGCGCGCGCTGGCCGGCGCGGTGGACGCGAACCGCCGCGCCCTCGGCGCGCACGAGGCCCTGGTGGCGCGCGTCGCGCTCGAGATGCGGCGCGCCGGCCGCATCGTCTGGCGCGGGCTCACGCTGCGCGCCGCGCTCGATGCGCCTGCCGAGCCGGCCGCAACGGCCGCGCCGGCCCCGGACGCCCTCCCCGCCCTCGGCGCCGCGCCTGCCCGGGCCGCGAGCCGGCGCTGGGCGCTGACCCGCCCGGATGTCTACTCCATCCGCCACACCACGCGCGAGGACGCCGTCGAGCCCGTGGTGCACGAGATCAAGGTCACGCGCGCGGATCTGCTGTCGGACCTGCGCCACGCCGACAAGCGCGCCGCCTACGTGGCCCTGTCCAGCCAGTGCTGGTACGTGCTGCGAGCGGGCATCGCCGAGGCGGCGGAGATCCCGCCGGAGTTCGGCGTGCTCGTCGCGCCGACGCCTGACGCGGGGGCACCGTCCGGGGCGCCCGACAGCGCGGCCGCGCCGCTGCGCCTGCTGCGCGCGGCGCCACGTCGGCCGCACCGGTTGCCGCTGGCCACGTGGATGGCGCTGGCGCGCGCGGCGCCTGACGCCGAAGCCGAAGAGGCGGCGCTCGTGGGCCAGGACCGCCTGTGACCCGCCCGCGTCCGGGGCGCTTCCTGTCGGGCCCTTGCGGACGCCCCCCGGCACGGGTGCGCCCGACCGCCGCGACCGGATGGAAGGGCGGACAAGGCCCTCAATTCGGCGCCTGCCGCCCCGCCCGGGCCCTTAGCATCCGGCCGGGTTCCACCTACACGATGCGATGACCAGTGCCCCCAGTGCCCCCGACGTGGCCACCGTGACGCTGCTGATGCTGCTCGCCACGACGCTGGTGCTCGGCCTGAACTGGCGCATGCACCCGCGCATGGCCGGCGCCGGCTCGTGGTTCGCCGCACACCTTGCGTTCGCCGTGGCCGCGGCGCTGCTGATGCTGCGCGGCCACATCCCCGAGCTGCCGAGCATCGTGCTGGGCAACACCTGCCTGCTGGGGGGCTTCCTGCTGATGCTGCGCGGCACCTGCGCCTTTGCCGCCACGCGCGCGCCAAGCCGGCTGATGGCGGCCCTGGTGCTGGCCGTGGCGGGAGGGTCGCTGTACTTCCACGTCGTCGATCCCTCGTACGCCGCGCGCTGGTGGATTCTGGGTCCGGCGGCAGCGGCGGCCTCGCTGTGGAGCCTGGCCGTGCCCCAGCGCGCCCTGGCGCGCGAGCAGGGCTGGCTCGGCGTGGGCGTGTTCGCGGCAGCCACTACGTTGTCGGCCACGATCATGCTCGCCGTGCCGCTGGGACTGAGCGCGCGCGAGACCGGCGTCACCCACCTGTTCGAGCCGAGTGCGTCCAAGGCCTGGGGCCTGGCCGGCGCCAGCGTGATGTTGGCGCTGCAGGCCTTTGGCGCCGTGCTGTTGACGGCCCAGCGGCTGCAGGGCGAACTGCAGCGCCAGGCCCTCGTCGACGCGATGACCGGGCTGCCGAACCGACGTGCCTTCGACGACGCCCTGCTGCGCGCGGTGGAGGGCGCGCAGCGCGCGGGCGGCGCGGTCGGGCTGCTGCTGGTGGACGTCGATCACTTCAAGCGCATCAACGACTCGCACGGCCACGCGCAGGGCGACGAGGTGCTGCGCGAGGTGGCGCGCCGCTTCGTGGCGGCGCTGCGCAGGGTCGACTTCCCCGCGCGCGTGGGCGGCGAGGAGTTCGCCGCCATCCTGGACGCGCCGCACCCGGGGGCGCTGCACGAGATCGCCGAGCGCGTGCGCCTCACCATGGCCGCCACGCCGGTGACCACGGCCAAGGGCCTGTTGCAGGTGACGGTGTCGGTCGGCGTGGCACACGTGGGCAGCCCCGGGGTCGATGCCGTGCGCGCGCTGTACCACGATGCCGACACGGCGCTGTACGCGGCCAAGCGCGCAGGCCGGGACCGGGTGGTGATCGCCGCGCTGGCATGACCGGTGGCCGCCCAGGCCGCGCGCGCCAGCCTTCGTTCGGTCGTGCCAACATCCCGTGCCCGAGGCCCTTCGCTTGACCATGCCCATCCCAGACACCCCCGCCGCCCCTGCGTCCCTGACCCTGGCCTCGCTGCCGCCGGGCTACCGGGCCCTGGTCGTCGGCGCCTCGGGCGCCCTCGGCGCCGCCTTTGCCGAGCACCTGCGCGCCGACCCGCGCTGCGCGGCCGTGCGGCCGCTGTCGCGCGGCACCGAGCCGGCGCTGGACCTGGCCGACGAGGCGGGCATCGCCGCCGCCGCGGCGCGCCTGGCGGCGGACGGGCCCTGGCATCTGCTCGTCGTCGCCACCGGCCTGCTGCACGGCCCGGGCCTGATGCCCGAGAAGCGCCTGGCCGACCTGTCCTTCGACGCGCTGCAGCGCGTGTTCCAGGTCAACGTCTTCGGCCCGGCGCTGCTGCTGCGTCACTTCGCGCCGCTGCTGGCGCGCGAGCGCGCGCTCGTGGGCCTGCTGTCGGCCAAGGTGGGCAGCATCGGCGACAACCGCCTGGGCGGCTGGTACGCCTACCGGGCGTCGAAGGCGGCGCTGAACATGATGGTCCGCACGGCCGCGATCGAGCTCGCCCGCGCCCAGCCGCGCACGGTGCTGGCGGCGCTGCACCCGGGCACGGTGCGCTCGGCGCTGTCGCGGCCGTTCCGGGGCGACGAGATCGGCGTCGAACCGGAACGGGCCGCGGCGCGGATGCTGCAGGTGCTCGACGGCCTGCAGCCGGCCGACAGCGGCAGCTTCCTCGCCTACGACGGCACGCGGCTGCCCTGGTAGGCGGCGGCCAGCGGCTGCGGCGGCGCGCGCCGCGGCGCCACGGGGCGCCCGATGCAGTGGTACTCGAAGCCGCGCTCGCGCAGCAGGCGCGGCGGGTAGAGGTTGCGCCCGTCGAAGATCACCGGCTGCTTCAGCGCCGCGGCGATGGCGTCGAAGTCGGGGCTGCGGAACTGCTTCCACTCGGTGGCGATCAGCAGCGCGTCGGCGCCGCCGAGCGCGTCCATCAGGTCGGCGGCGTAGCTCAGCCCGGTGGCGCCGGCGAGCGCGCGCTGCGCTTCGTCCATGGCGCAGGGGTCGTAGGCGCGCACCGTGGCGCCGGCGCCCAGCAGTCCCTGAACGACGTCGCGGCTGGGCGCCTCCCGCATGTCATCGGTGTCGGGCTTGAAGGCCAGGCCCCAGAGCGCGAAGTGCCGGCCCCGCAGGTCGGGGCCGAAGCGCTGGCGCACCTTGCGCACCAGCACCTGCCGCTGCGCCGCGTTGACCGACTCCACGGCCTCGAGCACGTGCAAGGCCATGCCCGCGTCCTGGCGCGCGGTGCCGATCAAGGCCTTGACGTCCTTGGGGAAGCACGAGCCGCCATAGCCGCAGCCCGGGTACAGGAACTGGTGACCGATGCGCGAGTCCGAGCCGATGCCCTGTCGCACCGACTCGATGTCCGCGCCCAGCGCCTCGGCCAGGTTGGCCATCTCGTTCATGAAACTGATGCGCGTGGCGAGCATGGCGTTGGCGGCGTACTTGGTCAGCTCGGCGCTGCGCACGTCCATCATCAGCAGCCGGTCGCGGCTGCGGTTGAAGGGGGCGTAGATCGCGCGCATCAGGTGGGTGGCGCGCTCGTCGTCGGCGCCGACCACGATGCGCTCGGGCCGCATGAAGTCCTCCACCGCGGCGCCCTCCTTCAGGAACTCGGGGTTGGAGACGACGCTGAAGGCATGGTCGGCGCCGCGCGCGGCCAGCGCCTGCGCCACGGCCTGGCGCACCTGCTCGGCCGTGCCCACCGGCACCGTGCTCTTGGTGACGACGAGCCGGCGGCCGTCCATGTAGCGGCCGATGTTGCGCGCCGCCGCGAGCACGTGCCCCACGTCGGCCGAGCCGTCGTCGCCGGGGGGCGTGCCCACGGCGATGAACTGCACCTCGCCGTGGGCGGTGGCGAGTGCGGGGTCGGTGGTGAAGGCCAGGCGCCGCGCGGCCACGTTGCGGCGCACCACCTCCTGCAGCCCGGGCTCGTGCAGCGGCATCTCGCCAGCCTGCAGGCGCGCGACCTTGTCGCCGTCCAGGTCCAGGCACAGCACTTCGTTGCCCACGTCGGCCAGGCAGGCGCCGCTGACCAGCCCCACGTAGCCGGTTCCGATCATCGTCAGCTTCATCGTGCTTCGCTTCCTTTCTTGAAGTCTTCGCCCGCGCTGGGCGGCCGGTGGCGGGCGATCGCCCTTTCGTAGACCTGCATCAGTGCGGCGTAATGGCGCCCGGGGCTCAACTCGGTCTCGACCAGCGCCCGGCCGCGGCGGCCCATCTCGGCGGCGCGTGCCGGGTGCGTCAGCAGTTCGTCGATGCAGCCGCGCAGGGCCTGCACGTCTCCGGGCGTGAAGCTCAGCCCCGTGTCGCCGTGGCGCACCAGCTCGGGGATGCCGCCGATGCGCGCGCCGATGACCGGCTTGCCCAGGGCGAAGGCCTCGATCACCGAGCGCGGGTTGTTCTCGTACCACTGCGAGGGAACGACCACGGCAGTGGCTGCACGCACGCGCTCCTGCAGCGCATCGCCCGAGAGGTAGCCGGCGAAGGCCACGTTGTCGAGGCCCTCCTGCCGCACCAGCGCTTCCAGCGGCCTGCGCTCCGGCCCCTCGCCGATGATCTCCAGGTGCAGCGGCAGGCCCTTGACCGCCCGCACCAGCGTGGCCAGGCCCTTCTCGCGCCCGAGCCGGCCGCTGTAGACCAGGCGCGGCGCAGTGCTGCCGTACTGCGGCAGCACCTGCTCCAGGCCGCCGACGAAGTTGGGCAGGTGCACCACCTCCCCGGCGAAGCCCATCTCCCGCACCTTGTCCTTGAGGAAGGCGCTGGGCGAGATGAACACGTCCACCAGGCCGTACAGGCCCAGGACGTGGTGGTGCAGCGTCATCTCCACGGTGGTCAGCACGCTGGCGGCCAGCGAGTCCTTGACGCAGCGCTTGAGCGTGGCCTGCAGGTGGTTCCCGCCACGGCAGGCCTCGCACGGGCGGTCGTCCGCCAGCATCTGGTACGAGCCGCACACCACCTTGTAGTCGCGCAGGCTCATCACCATCGGCACGCCGCGCCGGCGCAGCGTGCGCAGGATGGACGGCGAGAGCTGGTGGTAGATGTTGTTCAGGTGGGCGATGTCGATGCGGGCGTCGTCCAGCAGGCCGGCGAGCTTGCGCGCGGCCTCGAGCGAATACAGCATGCGCGCGCCGGCCTTCAGCCGCATGCGCAGGCTGCGGTCCTCGTAGTCGACCTCCGAGACGAAGTGCCGGGCGTCGGCGCAGGGCAGGTTGCGCGCGTGCTGCATCGCGAAGAAGCGCGTGCCGTGGCCGTGCGCCTGCAGCAGCCGGGCGGTCTCGAACAGGGACTTCTCGGCCCCGCCCTTTTCGAAGAAGAACTTGTTCGCCAGCAGGATCTGCACGGTGTCGGTGGCCTCCGGTGGGAGTGGGTCAGGCGAACGTGCGCGCGGCGGCGCCCGCCGGGGCGGTGGCGCCCTGCCGCTCGAGCCAGGCTTGGAACATCAGCACGTTCCACAGCGGGAAGCCCCGGTCGTGCCGCCCCGACAGGTGCTCCGCCCAGGCGCGTGCGACCGGCGCCGGGTCGAGGTGGCCCTCGCGCGCCAGCCGCGCCGGCTCCAGCAGGGCCTGCGCCCAGGGCCGCAGCGGCCCTCGCAGCCACGCGCCCAGCGGCACCCCGAAGCCCTGCTTGGGCCGGTCGAAAAGGTGCGGCGGCACGTGGCGCGCGAGAACCTGGCGCAGCACCCACTTGCCAGTGGCGCCGCGCAGCTTGTGCTGTAGCGGCAGGCGCCACGCGAACTCGACGACCGCCGGGCTGAGCAGGGGCACGCGCGTCTCCAGCCCGGCGGACATGGCCGCGCGGTCCACCTTGGCTAGCACGTGGTCGGGCAGGTAGGCCAGCAGGTCGGTGGCCATCATCTGCTGCACGAAGCCGTCCGCATGCTGCCGCCAGGGCTCGGGCCAGTGCGCGTCGCCGGGCTGCGTGCCAGGCTCGACCGCCCCAGGCACCAGGGCCGCCGGGTCGGGCCAGTGGCTCATGACGCGGCGGTAGAACTCGGCCGAATCCGGCGCCTCGAACACGCCCGCGGCCTTGTGCAGCCGGTCACCCAGGGCCGGCAGGGCGCGCGCCGCCGCCTGCCAGCGCGGCGGCAGCGCCAGCGCCAGCGCGCCCCAGGCGCCGGGCCGCGCGCGCCGCAGCAGCCCGGCACCGGCGGCGCGCGCGGCCGGCGACAGCCGCGACCACGGGCGCCAGAGCGCGCGGGCTGAAAGGTAGCGGCGGTAACCGCCGAAGAGCTCGTCGCCCGCGTCGCCGGACAGCGCCACGCTCACCTGCGTGCGCGCCAGGCGGCTGACCAGCAGCGTGGGCACGGCCGAGGGGTCGGCCAGGGGCTCGCCCTCGTGGAGTGGCAGCGCCGGCACGAGCTCGAGCGCCTCGCGCGCCGACAGTCGCAACTCGGTGTGCGCGGTGCCCAGGTGCTGCGCCACGGCACGCGCGGCGGCGGATTCGTCCAGCGCCGCGTCCTCGAAGCCGATGGTGAAGGTGCGCACGGGCCGGCTCGAGCGCGCCTGCATCAGCGCCACGACGGTGGACGAGTCCACACCGCCCGAGAGGAAGGCACCGAGCGGCACGTCAGCCACCATCTGCCGCGCCACCGAATCGCCCAGCAGGCGCTCCAGCGTGTCGACTGCCTCTTCAGGCGTGCCGGTGTAGGGCTGGGCACGGCCGGACTCGATGACCTGACGCAGGTCCCACCAGCGGCGCGGCGCGGCCTCGGGCGCGCGGGCGCTGAGGCTGACCCAGGCCCCGGGCAGCAGCTTGTGCACGCCGGCATGGATGGACCACGGCGCCGGGATCGCGCCGGAGCGCAGCAGCAGCGCGAGCGCGCCGCGGTCCACCGGCGCCTGGAAGGCCGGGTGGGCGCGCAGGGCCGGGAGCTCCGAACCGAAGAGCAGGGTGCCGCCCTGCCAGCCGTAGTACAGCGGCTTCTCGCCCAGGCGATCGCGCGCCAGCGTCAGGGAGGCGTTTGCACGGTCCCACAGCGCGAACGCGAACATCCCCTCGGTGCGCCCGAGCGCGGCCTCGAGCCCCCAGGCCTCGATCCCGGCCAGCAGGGTCTCGGTGTCCGAGGCGCCGCGCCAGCGCACGCCCGCGCCCGCGGCCTCAAGCTCGCGCCGCCAGGCGCCGTGGTTGTAGATCTCGCCGTTGAAGGCCAGCACGTGGCGGCCCGAGGCCGAGGCCATGGGCTGATGCCCCGCCGGGGACAAGTCCACGATGGACAGGCGCCGGTGCGCCAGGGCGATGCCTGCCGGCGCGTCGACCCAGACGCCCGCGTCGTCGGGCCCGCGGTGCGCGATGCGCCGCGCCATGGCCTCGGCCAAGGCCGCCCCCTCTTCGGCCGGGAAGCCGCCCGGCCGGAAAAACCCTGTCAAGCCACACATGCCGTCCTCTCGGGAGGGGGCGGTGGCTTTCAGCCCCTGCCGCCCCGCTCTCGTGCCAGGCGCCAAGGTAGCCCGGTGGCTGCCGGGTGCGGTTGAGGGCACGCAAGCCCACCGGCGGCGGGCGCGAAGCCCGAGCGCCGGCAGGCCCGCAGCCGGCCGTGTTAGCGTCCTCTTCATGGACAGGCGTCGCTGGATCGGTGCAACCGTGTCGGCCGGCGCGGCCGCGGGGCTGCCCTGGGCCGCTGCGAGCGCCTTGGCTGCCCAGGCGCCGGCATCGACGGCTGCGGCGCCCGGCGGCGCGGCAGCCGCGGGCACGGACGCCGCCGCGGGCCCCGTGCTCGGCCGCTGGACCCATGGCTATGCGGCCTTCGGCCCGCCCAGGCTGCCGCCGGACTACGCCCGCTTCGCCTATGCCGACCCGGCCGCGCCCAAGCGCGGCACGCTCTACCTGCGCAACCCGGACCGGCGCAGCACCTTCGACAAGTTCAACCCCTTCACCATCCGCGGCCAGTCGCCGGCCGGGCTGATGATCTTCATGTTCGAGCCGCTGGCCGTCAGCGCCGGTGACGAACTGTCGACGATGTACGGCCTGCTGGCCGAGTCGCTGCTCGTGGCGCCCGACCGCTCGTCCATCACCTTCCGGCTGCACCCGCAGGCGAGGTTCTGGAACGGCGACGCGGTGACGGCCGAGGACGTGCGCCACAGCTTCGAGCAGCTGAGGAGCAAGTTCGCCGCCCCGGGCTACCGCATCGCCTACGGCGGCGTGGAGCGTGCGGTGGTGGAGGACGAGCGCACGGTGCGCTTCGAGCTCAAGGACCGCAGCAACGACACGCTGTTCACGATCGGCGGGCTGGTGGTGTTCTCGCGCAAGTGGGGCCTCGCGGCCGACGGCAAGCCCCGCCGCTTCGACGAGATCGTGACCGAGCACCCGATCACGAGCGGGCCCTACACGATCGGCCCGGTGGACAGCGGCAAGCGCATCGAGTTCCGCCGCAACCCCGGCTACTGGGCGCGCGAGCTGCCACCGCGGCGCGGCTTCTTCAATTTCGAGCGCGTGGTCTACCGCTACTACAAGGACCAGGCGGTGGCGCGCGAGGCCTTCAAGGCCGGCGAGTTCGACTTCTTCAAGGAGTACAGCGGCCGCGCCTGGGTGCGCCAGCACGCGGGCGCCAAGTGGAACGACGGCCGCATCGTCAAGGACGACTTCCCCACCGCCACCGGCCAGGGGCTGCAGTGCTACATCCTGAACCTGCGCCGCCCCTTGTTCGAGGACCGGCGCGTGCGCGAGGCGATGGCCTGGACCTACGACTTCGACACGCTGAACAAGAACCGCCTGTACCAGCGCGCGCACAGCCTGTTCAACAACTCGGAGTTCGCGGCCGACGGCCTGCCCTCGGCGGGCGAGCTGCGCCTGCTCGAGCCCTGGCGCGCCGAGCTGCCGCCCGAGGTCTTCGGCCCGCCCTACCGCGCGCCGGCCACCGGGCGCGACCCCGCGCGCCTGCGCGCCAACCTGCTGAAGGCGCGCGCGCTGCTGGCCGAGGCGGGCTGGAAGATCGCGCCCGACGGCCGCCTGCGCAACGCCGCCGGCCAGGCCTTCGACTTCGAGTACCTGGTGCCGGGCGAGGCGCGCGCCTTCCCCGAGTGGGAGAAGAACCTCGAGAAGCTCGGCATCACGCTGAAGATCCGCAACGTCGACTTCGCGCTGTACCGGCGCCGGCTCGAGGGCTACGACTTCGACGTCGTGGCGATTGCCGGGGGCGACTTCACGCTGCCCGACCCCTCCGGCCTGGCGGCCTCGCTGGGCAGCGCCGGGGCCGACCAGCCCGGGGGCAACAACTTCCGCGGCCTGAAGAGCCGCGTCGTCGACGCGCTGATCCAGGCCATGGGCGCGGCGCAGACCCTGCCGGCGCTGCGCGACGCGGCGCGCGCGCTCGACCGCGTCGTGATGTGGAACCACTGGCAGCTGCCCGACCTGTGGACGGCCAACGAGCGCGCCAGCCACTGGAACCGCTTCGGCCAGCCCAAGGTGCGGCCGCTGTACTTCGACATCGACACCAGCCTGCAGGCCTGGCCGCTGACGACCTGGTGGACGAAGGAGGCGGCGGCCCGCTGAAAGCGGGCGGCCCGTGACGCAATGCTCGGCTACATCCTCAAGCGCCTGCTGCTGATGGTGCCCACGCTGATCGGGGCGCTGACGATCACCTTCGTCGTCATCCAGTTCGTGCCCGGCGGCCCGGTGGAGCAGCTGATGGCCGAGGCGCGCACCAGCGAGAAGGCGGGCGCGGGCGAGGGCATCGCTTACAAGGCCGGCCGCGACAGCGACGCCAAGCAGATCGCCGAGCTGAAGAAGCTCTACGGCTTCGACAAGCCGGCGCACGAGCGCTATGTCGAGATGATCGGCAATTTCCTGCGCTTCGACCTCGGGCGCAGCTTCCTGCACAACAAGGACGTCTGGACGCTGATCAAGGAGAAGCTGCCGGTGTCGATCAGCCTCGGGCTGTGGACCTTCGTGCTGTCCTACCTGGTGTCGGTGCCGCTGGGGGTGGCCAAGGCGGTGCGCGAGGGCTCGCGCTTCGACGCGCTGACCTCGCTGCTGGTGCTGCTGGGCTACGCGATCCCGGGCTTCGTGCTCGGGGTGCTGCTGATCGTGCTGTTCGCCGGCGGCAGCTTCGTGGAGTGGTTCCCGCTGCGCGGCCTCGTCTCGGACAACTGGGCTGAACTCTCCTGGCCGGCGCGCGTAGCCGACTATCTTTGGCACCTGACGCTGCCGTTGATCTGCATGACGATCGGCAGCTTCGCGGTGACGACGATGCTGACGAAGAACACCTTCGTCGAGGAGATCCGCAAGCAGTACGTGCTGGTGGCGCGCGCCAAGGGCCTGTCGCCGCGGCGGGTGCTCTACAAGCACGTCTTCCGCAACGCGCTGATCCCGCTGGTGACGGCCTTCCCGGCGGCTTTCGTGGGCGCCTTCTTCGCCGGCTCGGTGCTGATCGAGACGCTGTTCTCGCTCGACGGGCTGGGCCTGCTCGCCTACGAGAGCATCGTGCGGCGCGACTACCCGGTGGTGCTGGGCTCGCTGTGGCTGTTCACGCTGATCGGCCTGCTGGTGAAGCTGCTGTCGGACCTGCTGTACGTGGTGGTGGACCCGCGCGTGCAGTTCGGCGCGGTGGGGCGCTGACCATGACCGTGGTGTCGATGTCGCCCAACCAGCGCGCCTGGGCGCGCTTCAGGCGCAACCGGCTGGGCGTGGTGTCACTGTGGGTCTTTGCGGTGATGCTGGTGGTGGCGACGCTGGCCGAGCTGGTGAGCAACGACCGGCCGCTGCTGGTGCGCTACGAGGGGCGCTGGATGGCGCCGCTGCTGGCCAACCCGCCGGAGACGGCCCTGGGCGGCGACTTCCAGACGCCCACGGACTGGAAGGACCCCTTCGTCGACGCGCAGCTCGGCAAGCCGGGCAACTTCGCGCTGCGCACGCTGAACCCGCATTCGTCGCGCTCGGTGGACTATTTCGAGAAGATGCAGAGCCCGGCGCCGCCGAGCGCGGCCAACTGGCTGGGCACGGACGCGAACGGGCGCGACATGACGGCGCAGCTGCTGTACGGCTTTCGCGTCAGCATCTGGTTCGCGATCGCGCTGACGCTGGTGGGCACGGTGATCGGGGTGGTGGCGGGCGCGGTGCAGGGCTACTTTGCCGGCCGCATCGACCTGACGCTGCAGCGGCTGATCGAGGTCTGGGGCGCGGTGCCGGAGCTGTACCTGCTGATCATCTTCGCGTCGATCTTCGAGCCTTCGCTGCTGCTGTTGCTGGTGCTGTTGTCGCTGTGGGGCTGGATGGGGCTGTCGGACTATGTGCGCGCGGAGTTCCTGCGCAACCGCTCGCTGGAGTACGTGAAGGCGGCGCGGGCGCTGGGGTTGTCGAACGGGCAGATCATCTGGCGGCACGTGCTGCCGAATTCGCTGACGCCGGTGATCACCTTCCTGCCGTTCCGCATGAGCGGGGCGATCCTGGCGCTGACGTCGCTGGATTTCCTGGGGCTGGGGGTGCCGCCGTCGGTGCCGTCGCTGGGGGATCTGCTGCGGCAGGGGAAGGCGAACCTGGACGCGTGGTGGATCATCGTGCCGACCTTCGTGCTGCTGGTGCTGACGATGCTGGTGCTGACCTTCATCGGGGATGCGTTGCGGGATGCGTTTGATACGCGCAAGGGGTGAAGGGGTGAGGGGCGCGCACTTCTTCTTTCTTCGGGCCGGCTCGGTTGATGGGTCGGCTCGTGCCTGCGTTGGCGTCGACCGGGGCGCTTCCTCCGGGCTGCTTGCTCGCCATCGCGAACCTTCCGCGCCTGCACCTCGCGGGATCCCGCGACCGGGGGGCCCTGCTGCGCTCATGTCCCCCGCATCGGGCTGCGCCCGATGCTCCTCCTTTACTTCGCTCCGCAGGGCCCCCCGGCCACGGGATCCGGCCGGGGTTCTGGTTCTCGGCACACGAACATCGCGCCGCTTGCATGCGAGGTATCCGCAGTCAAGGCACCTGTTCATGGGGGTGCGTCCATGACCGCCCTCCTCGAAGTCCGCGATCTCACCGTCAGCTTCGGCCGCGCCAAGGTGGTCGACGGGGTGTCGTTCTCGATCGGGGCGGGGGAGAAGTTCGCGCTGGTGGGGGAGTCGGGGTCGGGGAAGTCGATCACGGCCTTGTCGGTGCTGCGGCTGGTGGACGCGGCCACGACGAGCGGGCAGGTGGTGTTCGAGGGCCGCGCCGACGATCCGGACAGCCGCGCGGCGCTGATGGGGCGCCTGGCGATCTAGCGTCAGCTTTGGCGAGGACGGCAACGCCGCCTTTCGCCGTCGAGGATCAGCGCGCAAGCAGGCGGGTAACGGC
>Ga0164292_10001825_pt1 | contig 17329 bp, 17 predicted proteins | sample GEODES117metaG_FD_111486 | JGI IMG/M metagenome (GOLD analysis project Ga0164292, IMG submission 111486) | Eutrophic lake water microbial communities from Lake Mendota, Wisconsin, USA - GEODES117 metaG | ecosystem: Environmental > Aquatic > Freshwater > Lake | place: USA: Lake Mendota...
GGATAAATCAGAAACAGACCACGCAGCAACAGTCGCTGGGGCCTGAGCCTTCTTACGAAGTGACACTTTGATTTCCCGCTTTCAGTTGAGCCAACGTCTTGACCCCTCTACCTAGTAAGACACGGAAAGGGGGCAAATGTTGTCCCCTTTGACTGATAATTGTGAGCAAGTGAACAGAACTGAGCCATTAACGAGTAACTGAGCCAGTCTGAGCGGGCCAGGGTTAGATAGCGCTTGCGACACAGAGTACAAAGCCGCCATACCCCCGATTGGAAGTGATTCTTAAATCGCTCTAACCGTAGACCCATTACAGCCCAAATACTGGCCCTTCTACCAAACCAGGCATGAGACAAACTTACTTTAGGAGGAGGGGTGCTCGGCCTTTTAAATCATTATTAGGATACGGCTCAAGTAAACTTAACGATAGATACTGGGCAAAGAATTGATTTAAGTGGTGGTATAAAGCTTTTGCAAGTTTCTAAGGTTTCTTTCGAATAATTTATATTTTAGATGAATTAAACTTAGCTGCTGAGATAAACTCAGATGGATTCTTAGCCTTCACATCATGTCGACCAATTCATCTAAAAAAAGTATTTCTTCAATTGTTGGCTACTTTACAAATACAAACTGAAAACAGGTAATCAAATGCTAGATTAAGGCAAGTGTTTTAGAGGGTTATATCTTTGAATTGACATCTATGTGAGGGGGCAAACTTGGTAGTTTTTTTGTCAAGTAATTTCCAATTAAACTCGCCCACAAAATCTAATTAGGTAACAAAAAACAACATGAAATCAGAAAACGCCAGACCACTTTTTATTATAATTGATTTTTCATGTTCTAGAGAATATACACATCACTTGTCATATATAAAAGCTTATGCCGAATTTATAAAAAATTCAGGAATTGAAGTGCAAGTATGGGTGAATCGATCTGCAGATAAAACTGTGCTTGAGCAGTTGAATCAATTTAACGTGTTGCCAATCCTAGATTCACCAGATTATGGTTATGAATTCAATGCAAACCCACTACGGTATGCCATTGATCGCATAGTAAGTTCTGTAGTAAATGTGAGTTCTGCATATTTCTCAGAAAAATTCGTTGAGACTATTCGCGTGAGAGTTGCACGATTCTACTTTCATAGAGCAAATCGCAAGTTAAAAAGTTTACTAAGGTCAAATGTTAAGACAATTCTAATTTTTCCATCGATGGATGGAATTGGACTAAGATTTATTGGTTCTTGCGTGACAAAAAAGTATTCTGTTCACTCATATTTTGCACGCACTCTGAATATTGAATCAAGAGGAGTGCTTGGAATACCTAACCCATTAGTTAAGTATTCGGAGATTTTGCGCAATGTTAAACTTAAAAATTTTTATATTGGATACGAAACGGATATAGTTCGCGACCTCCTAAGCCTACACATTTCAAAGAGCAATTTGATTTGGGCTCCAATACCCCCTCGAGATCTGCAGCCGGTCAAGAGAGTTTTGGATGAGAGTAAAAAAGCTGTTTTAACAATAGGCTTTATTGGCAGCGCTAGAAAAAATAAAGGTTTTGACTTAATTCCTAAAATACTCGAAGGACTCAAAAAAAGTCGGATTGAGTTTAAAGCAGTAATTCAATTAGCAAACTTTGAATGGGATGAATATCCACTTACGTACAAATCGCTATTGAAGTATACAGATCAAATAGAATTTCTTGATGGTGGATGTTCTGAAAATCAAATTCTGGATGCTTTGAATCAAATTGATTTTTTAGTTATGCCTTACTCGGTCGAGAGTTATAAAAAATCAGGTTCAGGAATTTTGTTTCAAGCCGCAGATTTGCGTTTACCAATTATTGCAACTGATGGGGTTGGATTTGATTGGGACTTGAAGAAATACTCAATTGGCTTCACTTTCAAAACCTTGATAGAACTAATTAACACCTTAAAAACTTTAGAAAATTCTCCACAAGACTTCGAAAAAGCCTTTGAATTGTACAGTAAAGAAAGACAGCTAATCACGGAAAATCTACTAGAGTTAATTCTATAAAATGATAGTTTTGATTGATGCTTCTTGCAGTAAGTTTTATACTCACAATTCATCTTATATGATTTCTTACGCAAAACGGGCAGCCAAGTTGTTCCCAAAAGAAAAAATAGAATTTTGGATTGGGGAGTCAGCTGATGATGAAACTATAAGAAATTTCCCAGAATCTGTTTTTCCCATACTTAGATCACCTATATATAGCTACACCAGAGATTTTACTTTTTACTATTTGAGAGATTTCTTGTTAAATGGGATAGTCAGGTTAATAAGCAAACTGAAAATCCTTGGTTTTATTCATGTTTTGCTTGAAAAATTCATTTTTTACTTTTTTGCTCGAATACCAATAAAACATACTAAGGCTCTGTCGGAACATGGAGAAAAACTCAGTTTTATTCTGCCATCAGCTGACGGATTTACTCTAAGGATTATCGAAAGAGTTATTGAATTAGGGTACCCAGTTGAATCAGTTCACATTAGGACTTTGGCGGCAGAGAATCGAGGCATTTATGGTATTGGGAATTTATCTGGTTATTTTCTCAACTTGCAGCGGCGTCATCCAAAAATTAAATTTAAAGTGGGATGGGAAAGTTATATAACAGCTCAAACATTACTGGAGTCAGGTATCCAAAGTAGTGACATTTATTGGGCTCCAATGCCAACCTCCGGGGGAGCAACAGCGAAGTTGATTGATTCACCTTTAAAAATAGGATTTTTAGGGGCAGCAAGAAAAAATAAAGGATTTGATTTGATTCCTAGAATTTTAAACATCCTGCTGGGGAGCAATATGGTTTTTTACATTCAATTGGCTTTACAGCCATGGCCAGAGTATTTCAAGACTTTACTTGAGATTGAAAAACAACGTCAAAATATTGAACTAATTCAAGGTGGAATAGCCCATGCAGATCTTCTACAGATAATAGCTTCTATGGATGTATTAATTATGCCTTATTCATCTCTGCAGTATGAAAAGGTTGGTTCCGGAATTCTTTATCAAGGTGCCGACCTTTTAGTTCCAAGCATCTCGTTCAAGCAGCTTGGATTCTCGTGGGACATTGAGCAGTTCGGAATCGGAGCAACTATCAATGAATTGAGTGAATTAGGTGAAATTCTAAATTCTAAAAATGTATTAACTTGGCGCGCTAATATTACAAAGTATAATACCGAAAGAAATTTTGCAGTCGATCGTTTCCTTTCAAAGACAGATATTACTTTCTGAGTAAATGACCAATTGGATACACTGGTTTTAGCTTGTCATTCACAATAGTCAAGTGGGATGTTGGCATTGGCTTTGCAGAAAAACTTGGTAAGTCCTGTGTTTTCAAAATCCAAGTAATTTCTAATGCATCGTATAGACCTAAATCAGCTGTTGCCACGTATGCAGAGTAGTTGTTGGCTTTCACAAATACTGGATTATAGTGCTCGTACAGTTGTTTTAATAAGTTTTGGCGATTATCCAAATTAGAATCATTGAACCTTGGGATTAATTGATGAAACTCACCAACGATAATCTTAGGCAAGTTGCCTTGGGCAAAAATTTGATTAATTAAATGCCACTCGGAACCTTCAATATCAAATTTCAAGTTCCATTCGTCTGATTGCAAAATTCCTGCCACTTCGAAAATAGACTCTAAGGTTATTAACGAATTAGAATTCAAGCTACCCCAATACTTTTTTATTAGTTTTATCCTTTTATTCGAAATGAATTTCTTAGTTATGTTAAAGTCAAAACCGTAAACTTCATTGCCCAGTTTTGCCAATTCTTCTTCAAATTGAAAGTGACTTCCGATACCAATTGCAACCCACTTTTTAGATATTATTGACTCAGAAGTAGTCACGTACGATCCATCAAGGCTATTACCTATTAAAACCAGGTTCTCAGAATCATATGCTTTTTGCTCAAAAATATAACGACCTAAATTTTTTAGATAGCCAAGAATTTTGCTATTCTCAAATCGCATGGCAAGTTCAAAATCTTCTACGATGTTAATGTTATTAATAAGTAGTTTTTGATATTTATAGTCCGTGAAATCCAATAACTTTCTCATTAAAATTGAAAATAATTTAGCCATACCTGGTACCCTGCGAACAAGCCCGAAATTAAGCATGAAGCAAATATACTTACCTACGACCACTTTTAACAAAAGGACTTTTTTGTGAAAATGCGTACGGCTAAAGCATTAGTAGTTAGCGTGTATTGCTTTGCATACTTACAAATTACTATACGCATGATCGACATTGTGGCGCAAAATGGTCATAACTGGGCTACTGGCGAGTGGTTGATTAATTACGCAGGGGGATTTGTTCGGCGTGGGCTTACAGGGTCAATCTTAACCTTACTACCATATTCGAGTACTACTCTTTTAATAATACTATGTACAAGCTTGATGCTTTTAGTAACTATTGTATTTTCCTTAGTTTTAGTCCCGCAAATACACAAAAACTTAGATACTACTGCCATATTCTTGTTGCTCAATCCTGCTTTCCTGCTTTTTATAGCTTGGGATCCGAATGTTTTCGTGAGAAAAGAGTGGTTAGGATTTAGTGTCGTTATTTTGTTAGCGTATAACACATTTAGATTCAAACTTATAGTTATTGATTATATGGTAATAATCTTTTTTGCTTTATCAATTCTTAGTTCTGAAGTTAACTTTGTTTTTATCTCAGCTTTGTTTTATTTTTTTTCACACCCTACTAGAAAGTTGAATAATCAGAAAACACTTCAACTGAAATTGGCTTTAATTGCTTTCGCTTTAATTGCCATGTTGCCTGTTTTATACTTTCACGGTACCCAGTCCGAATCAAAATTAATTTGCGATTCACTAATCACTCGTGGATTCGACCCTGAAATGAACTGCAATGGAGCAATTGCTGTTCTAGAAATGTCGATAACCCAGGCAATGGAACATTTCAATGATGCATATCCAGCGTACTTATTTTATATCCCTTTGGCCATATTAGGTTTTCTTCCAATCAAATATTCGGAGTGGTACTTTACAAATCGTAAAACAGTTCTTTACTCTGGATTAATAATATTGCCACTTTTTATAGTCGCTTGGGATTATGGAAGATGGATTTCAATGTATGTTACACAGTTGACAATAATCATTTTGTTAGAAAGATATTTCTTGAAAGCTAGCAAGGTTTCTATTGCAGGAATAGTTCTAACCAAGTCCCAAGTAATTGCACTTTTTATTATGGGTTTGTGGGGACTGGGCCATGGTGGTAATCCAATTACTAATGGGTGGTTGGGGTTCTTTGCGACGCTCACTAGATTCCTGAGGAATATGGTCTACCTAATTACTTAATGAAGAGCACATTTACATATCCAGTAATTCTCAGCGAGATTGATTAATCAAGGTTTTAATCTTACATTCATTAGGTGATTAAATCTTTTGATAACTTTTCAAATCACTTAAGGGTGCTTAGCTTCACGTTAGGAGAGAAGATAGAGTATATACTGACATTATGAAAACTATTTCAGTTATCGGTGGGTGCGGGCATGTGGGACTTCCCCTTTCCGCAGTGTTATCTAATAGTGGATTCAAAGTTTTTGCTTACGACATTAATCTTAAGAGCGTTAACTTGGTCAATCAGAAGAAAGCTCCTTTTTGGGAGCCTGGTTTAGATGAATTGATTTCAATTAATTCCGGTAAGAATTTAATTGCAACGGACAATCCACATGTTATTGCCGAATCTGAAATTGTTATCTTGATAGTCGGCACCCCTTTAGATGTGCATCTAAACCCTGACCCAAATGCTGTTATAACTGCCGTTAAAGATGTTGCACCATTCCTAAGAGATGGTCAATTATTGATATTAAGAAGTACCGTTTTCCCGGGGGTAACCGCGAAGGTTGAGAGACTGATAGATTCCTTAGGCTTAAAAATTGAAATTGCATTTTGCCCCGAAAGAATTGCTGAAGGCTTCGCTATTCAAGAACTCCATGAATTACCTCAGTTGATTGGAGCGCGCTCGGATCAAACTGCTTCTATTGCATCTGTAATTTTCCAAAAATTAGGTGTTAAGACGGTCCGAATTACTCCAGAAGAAGCCGAGTTTGCCAAGCTCTTCACCAACACTTGGAGATATGTTAAGTTTGCGGCCGCAAATCAATTCTGGATGATGGCAAACGACTCTGGAGTTAGTTACGAGAATATTCGTGATGCTATTAGATTTGAGTACCCTAGAGCAAACGATCTTCCAGGAGCAGGTTTCGCAGCGGGGCCCTGTCTATTTAAAGACACAATGCAACTTTCTACTTTCAGTGGGAACAACTTTCCATTGGGTCAGGCAGCTATGATGATTAATGAAGGACAGCCAAACTATATAGTTGAAAAGCTTCGTGAAAAATTCGATTTACCAAATCTAAATGTCGGCATCCTTGGAATGGCGTTTAAAGGCGAATCAGACGACAATCGATCATCGTTATCCTATAAGCTAAAAAGATTACTAAAGTTTTATTGTAATGAAGTTTTGACCACCGATCCTTATGTAAAAACAGATTCAAATCTACTTCCACTTGAAAAAGTAGTATCAGCTTGTGATATTTTGATTATAGGTTCACCTCATAATGAGTATCGAGAGCTTAAAACTGAAAAAATGGTAATTGATATTTGGAATCTGCGTAAATCTGGCTCTTCGGTATGACTTATTTGCGTGGCAGTTTGATCGTTCCTGCGCAAAATGAAAGCGAGTTTATAAACACTTTTTTATTGAGATGTTTCGAAAGTATTAAGACTCCTTTGGAGATTCTCATTGTGGTAGACACTGAAGATGATACAACTCTCAGCGCAATTAATAATCATTACAACTCCGATAACTTAGTTGTACGGAAATTGATTAACACTTATGGCAAGGGCCCAGCAAAAGCAGTTAAATTCGGCATAGACTGTGCACAAACACCTGTCTTGATTGTTACTATGGCGGATGGCTCAGACGATCCAGGCGACATAGACAACATGGTTAGACTAGTTGAAAGAGGTTGCGCAATGGTAGTTGCTTCGAGATACATGCCCGGAGGGCAACAGATTGGAGGGCCAAAAGTGAAAAGACTTTTGTCCCGAAATGCAAGCCGAATATTGCGCCTTTTTGCCGGAATTAGAATCCATGACGCTACGAACTCTTTCCGAGCATTCTCTTCCAAGTTTGCATATGAATCTGAAATTAAAAGCAAGAATGGGTTTGAATTAGGGCTTGAGTTAACCGCTAAAGCGATTCGGAGTAAGCAACTAATTGCTGAAATTCCAACTATTTGGATTGATAGACAGATTGGTAACTCTAAGTTCAAGCTTATAAAGTGGTTGCCCTCATATATAAAATGGTTTTTATATTGTTTTGGTCCCAAAAATCTGAATTTGAATGGTGGGTAAATTAATGGAAAAGGTTTTAGTTACTGGTTCAGCTGGATTCATAGGTGGTTATATAGTCGCAGAATTGCTTGAACAAAAATACCAAGTGGTTGGTCTTGATAATTTATCCAAGTATGGACGAGTTACTAGATCTTTTGAAGGTAATTCGAATTATAAATTTGTGGTGGGCGATGCTTCGAATACAGAGTTGCTAGTTGAGTTAATGAAAGATTGTGATCATGTAATTGGTGGCGCAGCCCTGATTGGTGGTATTTCATACTTTCACGAATATGCTTATGATTTATTAGCTAAAAATGAGCGCATGATTGCGGCGCTTTGCGACGCTGCAATTCTTACGAGAAAGACTCAAAAAAACCTAAAAAAAGTGACTTTTATGTCAAGCTCAATGGTTTATGAAAGTACTGACCGATGGCCAAGTAAAGAAGGAGATGAGGCTTTAATTCCCCCACCAAAGTCAAGTTATGGATTTCAGAAGCTTGCTGTTGAATACTTCGCTCGAGCTGCTTGGGATCAATATCAACTACCGTACACAATTTGTCGCCCGTTCAATTGCGTAGGGATTGGCGAGGCTAGAGCAATTGGTGGTGCTGAAATTAAATCTGGTGATATTAGCTTAGCTTTGAGTCATGTTGTACCTGATATTGTACAAAAAATACTAAAAGGCCAGCAGCCTCTTCACTTGCTAGGGGATGGCAAGCAAGTGCGTCACTACACTTATGGTGGAGATTTAGCAAAAGGTGTAGTTGCGGCAATGGCGAGTGAGAAAGCGCTAAACGAGGACTTTAATTTGTCTACTGATACTTCAACAACAGTTTTAGAACTAGTCGAATTAATCTGGTCAAAAATTAATCCTGAAAAAGAACTAAAAATCATTTTTGATGAACCGTTCAAACATGATGTACAAAAGCGCATACCTGATGTTGAAAAAGCCCGGCGGGTACTAGATTTTGAAGCGAGTACAACATTAAGTGAAATGTTAGATGAGGTTATCCCATGGATCAAGTCCGCAATAAATCAGAATCTTATTTGATTATGAAGTCACCAAATCGTAAAATTCTAGTGGCTTACCGGTACTTTTAATGCCAGTAGCACTAGTAACTGGCGTTACCGGTCAAGACGGCCACCATTTGACACGCCTTCTAATTTCAAAAGGGTACCAGGTTGTCGGAGTTGTAAATGGTCAATCTAATCACCGAGCTGAATCATTCTCAGGATTATTCCCCGAGGTAAATCTAGTCCGCGGAGATTTAACAGATTTTTCCAGCTTGATTCAAGTTGTTGGCAAGGTTAAGCCTGATGAAATCTATAACTTAGGAGCAGTAAGTCATGTAGGTTTAAGTTTCAATCAGCCAGAACTGACTGCAAATGTTACTGGTTTAGGGACACTTAGGTTACTTGAAGCAGTCAGAAAAGTTGGACTTGAAGATAAAGTTAAATTCTATCAGGCGTCATCTTCTGAAATGTTTGGAAAGGTGCGAACCACGCCTCAGAATGAGTTAACTCCCTTTCATCCAAGGTCTCCATATGGCGTTGCAAAAACTTTTGCTCACTACACCTGTGTGAACTATCGTGAATCTTATAACATGCACATATCTTGTGGCATATTATTTAATCACGAAGGTGAATTTAGAGGACATGAGTTCGTTACCCGAAAAATAACCTCGAGCGTTGCAAAAATAAAGCTTGGTAAAATTAATAATTTTTCATTAGGCGCCCTATCGCCAAAACGTGATTGGGGATATGCTGGCGACTATGTTGAAGCAATGTGGAGAATGACGCAACAATCCTCGCCCGATGACTTTGTAATCGCAACCGGTAAAACACATTCAGTTCAAGATTTTTTAGAAACTGCCTTAGAGGTAGCTGAATTAGACACCGAGATCGAAAAATACGTCACTTTTGATGCGGATATGAAAAGGCCAGCAGAAGTAGACTTATTAGTTGGGGATTCAAGTAAAGCAAAACAAAGGCTTGATTGGGAGGCAAAAATTAATTTCAAAGAGTTAATTACACTGATGGTAGAAAATGATTTGCGTTTGGAAAGCCTTAGTAAGTGAATATTTACACATTAGAAACTAAATCCGATTTTAGTAAGACTGAAATGCGAGTTGGTCTCTGTGATTGTTCGTTCAAATCTGATTTATACAAGTTGTTTTAAGTATTGAAAGGGTAGTTGCCAATGTGTTTAAATGATTGCTGCTTTAATTTCCAAAAATTTTCCAAATCCAAAGTTGCTGTTTTTATCTCAGGGCCTGGGAACCTAGAGTTTCCATGGGCTTTAGAAACTGCATTGAGGCTAAAAAGTGCCGGAGCACAGGTTACAGTTTTTGATGTTTCTGATTATTCGCTAACGTACTCTGCAAGAATCAAAGTTTTGGGGAAACAGCTACCTATAAAAACCCGAAAAATTTTAAGAGGAACTTTTTTAAAGCAAAATACTCGAATTGAGAACAGAATTTCCAACATTTGTTCCTCAAATGACATCCCCTACTTTAGAAGTAAATCGAGTAAATCAATCAACAAGCATTACCCTAGAAAGCTCGTGAAAATTTCAGATTTTAATGATGTTTACTGGGGGTTAATTAGGGCTAATGAGATACTTCACACCCATTTATCCAGCAAATACAAAAAAAATTTAACAGACGATGATTTAGTGCCACTTTCGTTAGTAATGGGAATTAGGCAATCCATAATGGAAACTTTTGACTTTATCCAGAATATCTCCCCCACAGAATTCTCCTACTATTTTGTCTGTAACGGCAGGCAGCCAGTGCAGGCCGTACTAAGTACTTATTTGAGGAATCGGGGATGTTGTGTGTATCTGTATGAAGGAGGTGGGGGCTATGTATTCCCCGAAATATTAAATCGTCATATCGATTATTGGGAAACAAGTCCTGCTAACCATATTGAGAGTCAAGCTAAAATTTTATGTCTCGAAAAAGTAAAAAACTTTGATGAAGATTTGACTAGTAGAGTTATATTAACTTTTCAAACCCGAACTTCTATTCCTTACGGTTTGGACTTTTTTACAAAAACTTCCCAAAAATTTGATGCAGCACGATTAGGGAAGGCAAATAACTACGCATTTTTTGCAACATCTCAATTCGAATTTTCTATATTGCATAAATATAAAAGAAAAGCACAATTTTTCCAAAATCAAATCGATGCCGTTCAGTCCATTTTAAGTAATATAAACGCGAATGATAAACTTTTAATTAGACTGCACCCAAGCGATCCAAATATGCCAATACAGCACGATCGTGAATGGGAAATATTCAGAACCAATAGTCAAGTGGAAATCATAGATTCAGATAACCGATTAAACTCCTATAGCTTAGCAAAATCTATGAAAGCAAATTTTGTCTGGGAATCTACAATTGGATATGAATTTGCTGTTGCTAACATTCCAGTAGCTATTATGAGTGAGTCAGCAATTTATGCTCCGTGTATGGAAGAAGTCTGCGTGTACGATGAAGAAAAGTTAAAGAAATTTTTAACGAATCCAATTCTACCTAAATTTGAATCTCTGTTGAGTTATGCGAATTATCTGGCTCACGGTGGTTTCCAACTCGAATATTCACGCGAAGAACCCGGTCGAAGGATCTTTCTATTAAATGAGCAAGTTGATGTTTATAAAAAAGTCTTTAATCTGCTACCTAATAGAATTAGGATTAATATAACTTGAGTATTGATGGAGAACGAATATCTATTGCGCATTTAACTAATGTTATATATGGACGACATAATAGTGGGACAGCAAGAGTGGCAAAAGAGTTAATAAGTGAACTAGCAAAGAATAACAATGTGCGTCAAACATTCATTCATTTTGGCAATTCGAATAATGAATTTTATGGCTTACCTAATTCGTGCGAAATAATAATTCCAATGCGAAAATTTGGTGTGGCAAATCATTTTTTTTCATTTCTAATTTTTTGGGTTAGAAATATTTGGACAAAGGAAATTGATAAATTCGATGTAGTGCATTGGCACTCGAGTAGAGTTTATCCATTTTTTTTCCTAATTCCAGCCAAAAAAACTGTTATAACACTCTACGATGCCACCAATAGAATTAATAAGGAAATTAATACATTTTGGACTAGTCTTTTTTATTGGAATTTGCGAATGAACATTTTCAAATTAGATTTTATTATAGGATCTTCAGAGGATGCGTGCAAAAAACTAAATAGTATTAGTAAATTTCCAAAACAAAAAATAAAGTGTCTTTATCTGGGTTCAAATTTTGATACATTAGAAGCAAAGAAACCGAATGAATTGAGCATTCCTGAAGACTATTTTCTTTGCATATCTAGATGGCAACCTTATAAAAATGTAGCGAAACTAGTTAATGCATATCATTTAGCAAGTGAGCGGGATTTAGATCTACCGAAATTAATTCTAGTTGGTAAGCCTGTAAATGGATATTCTGAGCCAACAATACTTATTAACAAGTTTAACATAGGAGAAAAAGTTCTTGTCTTACCGGATCTATCAGATGAAGAGTTAGCATATTTATATGACGGTGCCTTGATAAACATATCGCCGTCTTTACATGAAGGATTTGGTTTGCCAGTTTTAGAGGGTCTGAAAAGAAACTGTCCTTCTTTAGATCACGTTTTTACTTCTACTTCTGAAGTATCAGGCAACGCTGGAATTCATATTGATATGGAATCTTTGCCAGATCTTACAGGCGCATTATTGAAAATTTCGCAACAAAGGCAGATACTAATTGAATTGAAACTCCATGCATCCAAGCGAGCTAAATTTTTTACTTGGCAGCGTTCGGTTGAGAATTTACTTAAAATTTACAGTGATTAACTGTAAGATCACGATTAGGCCACTAAAACTCGTAAGCTAAAAAAAATATGTGGGCCCTGTCGGGATCGAACCGACGACCCACGGATTAAAAGTCCGTTGCTCTACCGACTGAGCTAAAGGCCCGATTTGTGTTGCTTTGTAAACACTTTATGATGTCCCGATCCTAGTGTACAAAGTAGAAATATCTCACCTTGCTGCGGCTTTACTCAGTCTGTCTCGAATTGCTAGGGCAAGTCCCGAGCCCAGAGGCTGGATCACAACGATTCGATTAAGCTTTTTTTTATCTGCCATTCGTAGCGCGGAGTACAAAATTTTTGCATACTGTTCAATGGTAGAAGGAGATCCCAACCTGATTGCTCCTGATGGTGTCTCGATTTCTGACATCGCTAAAAACCCATCTCCGGTTGACGTACTGGCATCTAGTACTACTTCAGCCAATGGAGCATAGTGAGAAAGCATAAGTCCAGGCGCTCTTACTGAACTTTCATCTAATTTCAAATTACGCACATTACATATCCCTTCGACCATTTCTTTTGAGATAAATCCTGGTCTTAAAATATTTGGAGATTCATTTAAGCACTCAATAATTGTTGATTCTATTCCAATTTCAGAATGACCACCATCTAAAATTAAATCATCTACAGCAAGATAAGATTTTAGAGCATGGCTTACCGATTCTGCTGTTGTGGGAGAAACTGCGCCAAATCTGTTTGCGCTTGGTGCTGCCACGCCTTCCCCTCCTAATTGTTCAAAATGATGCAATAATTTAAGTGCCATATGATTTGCTGGAACTCTAATTCCAACGCAATCTTGCCCTCCGGTGATAAAATTCTTAGCTAGATTGCTTCGCTTAAGAATTAGTGTCATTGGTCCAGGCCAAAACTCTCTTGCGAGTTTCATTGCGTATCCGGGAATGTTAATGGCCCATTTATCTAAATAATTCATTGATGAAATATGGACTATCAGTGGGTGGGTGGGTGGCCTATTTTTCACAGAAAAAATCCTGTTTATCGCTCTTTCATTTGTTGCATCCGCGCCTAACCCATAAACTGTCTCTGTTGGAAAGGCTACGAGTTTCCCCATCATTAATGCAGTTGCAGCATCTTTAATTTCATTCTCTGCGGTGTTGAAATTGGATTCCATGCTCAAATCTTCCCACTTAATTTGGTTTTGATATGACTAAGATGACCGATACCCTTATCCCCACTAGTCCCCATCGTCTAGTGGCCTAGGACGTCGCCCTTTCACGGCGTTAACACGGGTTCAAATCCCGTTGGGGACGCAAAGAAGTTGAAAGTATTTTCAACTTCAGAAGAATGGCCCAGTAGCGCAGTTGGTTAGCGCGCCGCCCTGTCACGGCGGAGGTCGCGGGTTCAAGTCCCGTCTGGGTCGCGGATATTTTTAAAGGCTATGCCAGCAGCATTTCCTGAACTTATTCTAAATTGCATAAACTTGAATTTTTCTCTATTACAAAATTTGAGAAAACTTTTGTTAAGACTAATGTCATCAGAGATTATAGCAACTGGATCTAGAACTTTTTTAGCGATTTTAAACTCTGAATACATGTTTTCAAAACTGTGGTCACTATCGTGACAAAAAATAATTTTATTATGCTCTAACCTTAAATTATAAAGACTTTTAACAAGACTTTTTCTCACTGGATTCTTTAATAATATTCGCTCAAAACTAAAGCCGGGGATTACATTTGATTTTTCATCTACATCAAAACTGACGACTTTAATTTCTTTTTCTAGGGCTTCACTTAATTTCTCTACAAATCCCGCAGATACTCCATGTTGAGTACCTGTTTCTATATACGTATTAGGGTTAAAAGCAATTACAGCTAACCCTATTGCGTACAACCTGTTTTTAGGAGAATCTTTACCAACTGTGCCAATCTTAATTTCAATATCGTTGTTCAACAGTATTGTTTCGCAGTCAGCAAGATACTTATCAACAAAGTTTGAGATAAAGTCAAATTTGTTTTGGTCAAGATTTAAAAACTTTGTAACAGCAACTGAAGAGGTGTCAAAGCTTTTAAAATCCGGTTTCTTCCTTTTAAATGCTTTTTCAAACAATATATATTTAAGAGTGCTAATTGCCCCATAATTGATAAGTCGCCAAACCACTGATCCAGGCATATTTTGGCTCACTTTGAGATTCATAATTGAGTTTAACATTCATCTATATTTAAAGTACTATTAAACTGTGGCTGAGTAGCTCAGTTGGTATGAGCGAACGACTGAAAATCGTTAGGTCGCCGGTTCGATCCCGGCCTCAGCCACCATTCAAAACATAGCTGAGGTTCGCTGAAAAGATTGGTTTTAATGAAAATTTGGTTAGAAGCTTTGAAGGATAAATACTTTGAACCCTCAATGCTCCGTTGGGCAGTAGTTGGTATTTTGACAACTGTAATTGATTATCTGCTTTTCATTTCTCTTTATGGGCCAATTAATTCAGTATTTTTAGTGAATTCAATATCGGTAAGTGTTGCCACTTCACTCAATTATTACACCCATTATCGTTGGACATTTAAGAGTGAACAAAACCATTCACGCTCTGGATTTAAGTACTTACTCAATCTTACCTTTTGGTGGTTTGTTTCAACCTCAATTATTCAATCTTTGATTTTGGTAAATATTGATCCAAGAATTGCAAAACTGGCCCCACTGGTATTTATTATACCAATAAATTACTTTGTCTTAAATAAGTTAGTTTTTAGAAAAAAGACTTAAGAATCTTTTGTCCTAAAAAATACGACAAACATAAGCACCCACAGTAATGCAGCTCCGGTAACCGCATAACTTTCAATCGCAATATTTATACTTGAAATCAGAAGTGCAACTGCTGCAAAACCTGCTGAAAATGTCCATAGGGTAAAAGCTGCTTGTTTTCGTGATAGTCCTGCGCGAATCAATCGATGCGATAGGTGATCCTGTCCGCCTTGAAAAGGTGAAAGATGCCTTCGAACTCTTGATAAAACTGCAATAGTTGTATCTAAAATGGGAATTGCAAGCAGCAAGATTGGGATTAAATACGAACCAATCTGTGTCTGGGTATTTGGTTCAAATTGAACTGATAATGTGGCGAGCAAAACGCCAAGGAATAGCGCACCAGCATCACCCATATAAATCTTTGCTGGGTTTTTATTCCAGACTAAAAATCCTAGGGTTGCCCCTCCGGTTACGGTAGATAGAGCAGCAATTAAGTATTGATCTCCAGATAGCGCTAAATACGCCAGTGCCATGCAGGAAATCGCAACCGTCCCTGCAGCTCCACCATCTAGATTGTCAAAAAAATTTATTGAATTACAAATTCCAACAATCCACACAACTGTAATAATTGAATCAAAAATTGATGAGCCTGTTGGATTGCCAACATTGTCTGTAATTAACAAAATACTTGCAGTAAACACACCCGCAAACGTTTGGGCAATAAATCTTGGCAAGGGAGGTAAGTTTCTTATGTCATCCCATAAACCGATCAGTCCAAGTAATAGTGCTGGGCCAAGAACTGAGGTTGCTAGCCAGAAAGTACTCGAGTTAAATTCTGCAAAAAGTGAGGCACTGTAAGAAACTGTAATTACCCCAATAATTATTGCTACCCCACCTAAATAAGGAACAGGTTTCTTATGGGATTTATGTAAGGAGTTAGGTCGATCAACCACATCAGTTGCAATAGCAATCTTTCGCATGATTGGTGTTAGTACACCTACAAATAGATAGGAGATTACAAACAGTAAGAAGTACTCAGTATTTGTAATTCCCATTTGGCTAGATAATTTTAATTATGCTGAACCAGATTTGCGTCTATGCATCTTTGGGGCAGAGCCGCCAGTTTGCCCTGAGCCAACCTTGGATCCTGAGGCAGGACCTGCGCTCTTACCAGAGTTGGTGCCCTTTTGTTTTTTTGCAAGAGCTGCCAACATCTTAGCTTTTGAATCATCGCCAGTATTTTTCTCTTCGCTCATAGTTAATCTCTATCCATTCTTTAACTGTTGCCAGTTGTTTTCAGAAGAAGTGCTTTAACCTCAGACTCTTTATATCTTCGATGTCCCCCTAAGGTTCTAATTGAAGTTAACTTGCCAGACTTTGCCCATCTGGTAACAGTCTTTGGATCTACTCTAAATAGTGATGCCACCTCAGCTGGGGTCAATAAGACCTCTTGGTCTGAGTTCATTTAAGTTGCCCCTTACTAACTTTAGTTGGTGAGTATGTCCGATTTAAACCTTATGAGGCAAGTATTGTGGTTTGGGTAAGTAAATGACAAGTATTTAAAATTACATAGCCTGTTCAAAGGCTGCTACGCGACGCCAGCGTGTAACTAATCGCTCATAGCCCTGGCCCGCCAGCGCGCCATCTCCTGCTGCTAACCCAGCGAGAGATCGAGCAACATCTTCTATTGAACTGTCCGCGTTTAAGCCTGGTTGACCATTTTCAATTAGAGATTTCTCTAAGTAAATAGCTAATCCACCGTAGTCACACTCTACAATTGAGTTAGACTCAAAAATTGATAGCCATTCAAGTAAATCTGCAATCTCCTGTTCGATTGGCCCATGGCCAAAAGCGTTTACCACTGCTTGATGGGCAAATAAACATCTCTGCTTAGCATTTGACATTGAGGTTCGAATAACTGTGTAAGCACCATCATCATTACTTCCTCGAATTCGATCTGAAGCCTCAAAGAGTGAAAACCAACGTGGGGGGATGCTCCAAGTTGCAGTAATGATGTGTGAGACCTTATCTTCAATACTTTCAGAGTTTAAAGAAAGCGCGTTTTCGATTTCTTTTGGGAGAAAAAAACTACTTACTGTGAATGGCAGTGAAGATTTGAAATCATCTAAAGCCGTCCAACATCTTGCTGCTGTTGACCATGGAGCTATGTATTTTTTGTCATCGATTTCTAAAATGTGCGCACCGTCTAATTTAAAAGCTGGTGGTTCTGACAAAATTACCCGCCGAAGCGCCATATGTTGCTCATCTCTTCCTGTTCGTGTTGTGACTAGAATTTGATCCCACCTATTTTGATTCTCTTTATCAAAAGCTGCTAAAGGTTCATAAACCCTAAGGGATGCAACATAAGGAGTTGGTTGCATTAGTTACTAATTAATTTCGA
>Ga0164292_10001826_pt1 | contig 17323 bp, 14 predicted proteins | sample GEODES117metaG_FD_111486 | JGI IMG/M metagenome (GOLD analysis project Ga0164292, IMG submission 111486) | Eutrophic lake water microbial communities from Lake Mendota, Wisconsin, USA - GEODES117 metaG | ecosystem: Environmental > Aquatic > Freshwater > Lake | place: USA: Lake Mendota...
ACTCCGCGACCATCGCTGGAACGCCACTTCACTTGGCTACAATCTTCCTTTTGATACCTTGCATGCCGCCATTAAGGATCACCGCCCCAAGCTGTTCTGGCTGAGTGTCAGCTACCTCCCCGACCAACAGCGGTTTGTCGATGGCTATCGCAAACTCTACGAAGAGTTTCAGGGCGATACATTCTTTGTCCTGGGCGGTCGGGCAATGAATGAAGAACTTCGCCGACAGATCAAATACTCTGTGTTCTGCGATACCCTGCAACATCTCGAAGGCTTCATCGAATCGCTTTCGGGCAAGGGGAACACTCGGCGGGAAGCCAAGCCGGTCAGTTAATGCTTGGCGCTTGAAGGATGACCGGAAGAACTGCAAACGCGTTCGGCTGGTCAGGTTTCAACGCGGAGTCCGCAACTTGAGGCGCTCAACTTCTGGCGCTCAACATGAGGCGCCCAAATCGAGGCCATCATTTTGGGGCCAAGACTTCGGGGCCCCGAAAAGAAGTTGGCTTTTGCTCGGCCGGGATCAGAGGCTGAGCGGTTCCTCGGCCATTTGCCGCTCTTTTTGCGTCAGGGCGTGCATGGAGTTGAGCAACTCGACGTCGAGCTTTCGTTGCAGGACGTTGCGGCGAGAGAACATCCGCTTTTGGGTGGCCTCCATGACTGCGGGAGACATTTCCGTGACTTGCCCAAAAGAGCGAGCGTAATTGGTAAAGCTCGGGACATTCGTGGTAACGAAGCCATAGACCATGCTGCAAACACCGATCGTTTTGCCGGTGAAGACGCTGGTGTTGATTGCTGTCTTGGAATAGTCGCCAATGATGCAGCCGATAAATTGCATTCCGGTTGGGACGCGCTCGCCACTGTAGTCCATCTTGACCTCTCCATAAGTATTCTTGAGGTCGCTGTTGCAGGTACCAGCTCCGAGATTGATCCAACTGCCGAGATAGCTGTGGCCGAGAAAGCCGTGATGCTGCTTGTTCGAAAACGGCTCGATAACCGAACTTTCGACTTCGCCTCCAATCTTGGTCGTGTGACCGATCGAAACGTAGTCCTTGATCGCTGCATGCTCGTTGACTCGTGTCCGGGGACCGAGGTAAAGCGGACCACGCAAGAAACAGAAGGGACCAATGGCGGTATCGTCTTCGATCAGAATCGGTCCCGCCTTCGTATTGGTCACCACAAAATCACTGATCGTAACGCTGCCGGAAACAAACACTCCATCCGCGATTTCACGGTATCGATCGCCGGAGAGGCGGAAGGCAAGATTCTCGTCGAAGATCCGCTGATTAAAGCGAATCACGTCGTGGGGAAAATCAAACAGATCCAGATTCACTGGCAATGGACTCAGATTGCGAGTGAACTGTTGCAGCGCCAGATTCACTTGTCCACAGTCGACAAGGCTGCTGCGTGCAAGATTGACTGTCGGCACAATCGCTGCGGCAATTGCTTGCGTCCCGTGCGTCACAACGAGCGGCGTGGGATTGGTGGCCAACTGCATGATCTTTTCGAGATTGGCTCGACCGGGGACAAGCCGGGCATTGAGACACAAGGTCCACGTCTCTGTCGGCTGCAGGCTGCGGCAAAGCTCCCGATGATCCGACTGCAGCAAGGGCTGCAAATGGGGACGAACACTGGCACTGGCCTGTTCGGCAAAAATCGCTTCCACCCAATCGAGCAGGCGAAAAGAACCACAGCTGATCGTAAACGCTGGCCGACCGGTCGTAATGGGATAGAGCCGGGAAACAAATTCGTCTTCGAACAACAGAACGTTCATGGCGGGCGCAACGGTTCGAGAGGACAGACCGAAGTGGATAGCGTCAAAACTCAGGGCTGTGTTGTAGCAAACTCCCTTGGGAATGAGCAGATCGCCAACCGCGATTTCAAGAGTTCCTGGCCTGGCTCATGGAAAGCTGGGGAGTCCTGGAGGTTTGCGGTGCGGCAAGCCGACCGCTGGACCTTGTTGAGAGCATTCCTGTTCGGCCAATTGCCGATGCAGCGCGAGAAAAGGGCACGACTAGCAGGTGTGTTTCAGAAACAACAGGCGCAAAAAGAAAGGCTGTGACCGCTCCGGGGGGAATGGAGCAGTCACAGCCATTCAGTCGAATTCCATGGGCCAAGCCGGTTCGCCGACCGACTTCGCCCGAGAGCCTGAGTCGTTGTTGGAGGCGGCGTTAGCAGCGGCCTTTACTTGACATTCGGCGTGGCGGCAGCCGATACGGCCGGACCCATCGCGCGGATGACTTCTTGAGTGATATCCAATTGCTTGTGGAAGACCACAGCGCGGTTAACGCCCTTGATGACGTCAGCCCGATTATTGGGATCGATTTCCTCGCTATCGAACCGCAGAACCATGACAATGCCGTGCTGTTCGGCCATTGAGGCCACAACTTGTTGCATCTTCTGATAAGTCTCGAAGTAGGCTTGGGCTTCCTTGGTCAGCAGTTCCGTCTCGGCCTGGCGAGCCTTGGTCTTGAGCGCGGTGCTTCGCTGTTCGAGTTGACCTTCCAGTTGAAACCGCTGGTCGCTGTTGGCTTCCATACCTTGCAGCTGCTGGGCATCGAGTTGCAGCTTTTCCTGCTCAGCCTTGAATGAAGCCTGATATTGTTCGGCTTCGGACTTGATCGTTTTCATCTTGGTGTCGAATTCGGCGTTAGCCTTGAACACTTTGGCGACATCCAGCACCACAACCCAGCCACCACTGGCACCGCCGCCACTGGCGGCATTTCCTTGGGCAAAGCTCAGCCCACAGCAGGTTGCAATCAATGCACACGACAAAAGAAGTGATTTACGATTCAATTTCTGTCCTCCTTGACTGGAACTTCGACTGATGAATTTTTCTTGGGCTGTCCCCGACGCAATCCATGCGAAGCAGGGGAAGCCGAGATTCGTTTCGCTAAAGCATTCCTATAAGCAACCACCGTGCCAAAAGCTGATCCGCTGTGGCAACTGGTTTCAGTTCTGCAGGAATTGACGCAGCTGGCCGGTGTATAAACCTGGCGCTGGCTGACAAATCACAGCAACAACGCTTCCCAAGCAACGACAACCCTGTGAACTTTCTACAGGCGGTGTTGTAAGGATTACATGGCTTTGGAGCAATGCAGATCGCTCGAATTTCCTTAAGTGATAGCAGCCAGCATGCTGGCAATCAGGCGCGGCGGCCAACTTCGGATTGGTTGACTTGATTGGAACCGGGTTCTGGTCTCTTCGGCCGAAGTTTCTGGTGGTCCTGCGCGCGAAGTTGTTGACTGGGATTCGTATTTCCCGCGATCCGGCTGATTGATAGACTCCGCCGCCCGGAAAACCGAGTGTGCCAGTCGCCGTCATTGCACCGCTCCTGATGGCCTTACTGCCCGCTGCGAGTGCGGACCACAGGAGCCGCTGCCGGCACTTTAGCCTTCCCCGCTCTCACCTGACGATCACCACTCATCACCAGATCCGCCATGCCAAGTCTATTGCGTCGGTTCCCGCTACTGCAGGCCCAATCACTATTCGCTTGGGCCCTACTCGCCTTGGTACTGCTCGCTTGTTCGAACCGGGCGGTGGCGAAGGGGGATGATCTCCACAGTCGCCGGCCCTTTCCCTCGCATTGGCGCGGGGAAGCCGAATTGCGGGACATTCACTTTTGGGATGGCAAGGTTGGTTGGGCGGTGGGCGACTGCGGTACGATTCTCAAGACAACTGATGGCGGGCTGACTTGGAACGAATGTCAGGCGATGCGATCGATCAAATCGCAGCAGCGAATGACGCCGGAGATGAAGGCACTGGTCAACATGTCTCGCGATGCCGCGGGGAGCCTGCCGGAGAAAACGGTAGAGGCGGTCGCCAGCCCGATCAGTGCAACTCTCTCCAGCGTCCACTTCATCGATGCCGAACGAGGCTGGGCAATCGGAGGTTACGCCGTTCCGTACGTCGATCGCACTCGGGCCGTCGTGTTGAAGACCAGCGATGGCGGTTCGACCTGGATACCACAGGCCAACGTCATGGCGCCCCGAATCCTGCAGGCGCGGTTTCAGTCGGCGACCAGCGGCTGGGCGTTTGGTGACGCCGGCCATCTGTTTCGCTCTGGATTCCTGACTACGGCTGACGGCGGCCTGAACTGGACTGCTCAAAATGACTCCGTGCGGCGCAGTTGGCTGGGCGGCGCGGTAACCAGCGGCGGGTTTGTCGGGATCGATGACTCCGGCCGGCTGCGCGTCTATCAGGGTGGACGGGTCGAAGCGGCAGTGGTCCAGCAGCGTCCATTACAGCCATTAAAAGCGGTCAGCATGTGCGATGACCAGCGAGGGTTTGCCGTGGGAGCATCCGGAACCTTGCTGGAGACGCGAGATGGTGGCGGGTCGTGGCTGGTGCCAGCGGCGATCGCAGCGTGTGCTCCGCTGCGGCACTACGACCTTCGCACCGTGGTCTGTGTTGGAAATCGGGTTTGGTTTGCCGGTAATCCCGGGACGCACATCTTCTGCTACGACTTGGATTCGGAAACATTGACGGCCAGTCGCACGGGAACACTGGTCGGCCTCAATCGCTTGACCTTTAATGGCCCCAAGTTGGGCTGGGCCTGCGGCCAGTTCGGGACAATCTTGAGAACGGCCGATGAGGGTGAAACGTGGCAAGTCCAACGTGGGGGAAGCAGCGAAACGGCGCTGTTGTTTCTCAGTTGGGACGACGGCTTGCCAGCGCTGGAAGCGATGGCCCGGAATTCCGCAGATGACGGACTCCGCGCGTTGTCGTGTCGGGTGCGAACGCGCGAGGGGAACCAGGTTTCCGCCGACCGTTCGGCCGAAGCGACCACCGCCGCTGGCTGCTTGAGCGAAGTGCAGATTGACGGCAGTGGTGCAGACCAACAGCCGACCGATTGGCCGCGGATTGAGCGTGAGTTGGTGCAGCTGATTCGCCAGCACCGGCCGCGCGCCGTGGTCTCGGCGCAGTCAATGCTGCGGGCTGCCGATGGCGCGGTGGTTGACGTCAACCAATTTCTGCAGCGCGTGATTCGACAGGCAGCGGCAGCCGAGTTCGAAAGCGAACAGGCAACGGCAACCATGACGGCACCCTGGCAAGTCTCGCAAGTATTGCTGCAGCAGGCCGGCGGTGGACATTGGCCCTTGGCCGACAATGTCTTCCTGACCCGCATCAACCGCCTGCTCGGGGATCAGGTCGCCCTCAGCCGAGCGCTATTTGACAGTCCTTTGCGCCGCGGGGAGCCCGTCGGGTTTGAGTTGATTCCCTGCGGCGACCGGATGAATCTCGATGACCGCGGCACCTTGAGCGAGGGCTTTCGCCGGCTGGGGGTACAACTACCCCAACGGGCCGGCAGCGGAGCCGCGCGAGGAAATATGCGTGAGGTTCAGGCGGCGATGACGAAAGGCTCGCAGCTGCAGAATCTGTTGGGCTATCAGGTCCGAACGACCGGCGATCAACTGGTTTGGCAACAAGCGGTCAGTCAATGGCTGCAATCGGCCGATGAGGAGACAACCGGTATCTGGTTGGGCGAGCTCGCTGAGCAGTACCTGGCTGGAGGCAAGCTCGCGATGGCAGCCTTGACGCTGGAGCAATTGGTAACGCGCGTCCCCCATCATGGCTTGGCGTCGGTGTCTCAACTATGGCTGGCCCAGTTTGGCGCCAGCCGGGATGCGGCGGTGGCATTGTCAATCGTCGCAGAGGCGGCTCAGGAAGAGTTATTAGCGAAGTCGGATTCCGAGACACTGGTCGATCCTGCTGTCGCGCCAACTTCCTACGAGTCGCAAATCATGAAGATCGAACAGGATGGAGTGCAAAAGCTGGTTTGGGTCCCAAAGCCCAAGGAGACCCGCCCAGTAGAAGAACAGGGACAACCGGCAGCCCGGGGCCTCTCTGGGGACGAGGACTTTTGGGCCAGTGCTTCACGAAAACTGAATCGCGTCAAGCAACGCGATCCTGACTTGGGAGCTTTGCCTCATCTGAAGTGGCTTGAGGCGCGCGTGACAGCCGAGGTCGCTGAATGGGAGACAGCCCAGCCACTGGTGCAGCAGTTGGTGCTCGACGCGGCTACCCCGGATGCGCTTCGGCGTTTGGCCCAAAGCAGCTTGCTGGCGGAAGCGGCAACTGCCGACTCGAAAGAACGTGGCGTGAAGGTGCAACGAGCATCATCACCGCCATGGCTGGATGGAATTCTGGATGATGCCGTGTGGCAAACTGCACGGAATGGTGGGCCGTCACTGGACCACTTGGTAGAGAACGCCCTGTCGGACGAGGTCTGGCTGGCGCACGACGAAGAGTATCTTTATGTAGCCCTCCGCTGCCGCAAGCTTCCCGGGGTTGCTTACCGTTCGCAAACCAAGACCCGGACTCGGGACGAACGTTTGGACGATCACGATCGCGTAACGTTGCGTTTGGACCTGGATCGCGATGGCTATTGGCCCTTGAGCCTTTCAGTCGACAGCCGTGGAGCTGTGGCTGACGGATGTGGCACGACTGTAGACTGGAATCCGACTTGGTATGTCGCGCAGACGGCCGACGCCGAGAGTTGGTCAATCGAGGCCGCCCTGCCCTTGTCACAGTTACAAGCCACCGGCAAGCTCGAGGAACTGCGCTGGGGATTGAGCCTGAGTCGGCACGCTCCGTGGCAGAATGCCGACCTCTGGCACCCTAGCCGGGCCGCCCCCAAGCTACATGCTCCGCTGCAGACCCCACTGTTGGGCGGTGACCCGATTTGGTTGAGCTTTGAATAGAATTAGCTCCGCTGGTCGTCACTCCGGAACGGGAAGCCGAAACGCTCTGCCTGCATCAAAAGCCGGTTCTCCTGAGCCGTCGATTTGCCCTGCGGGCCACGGTGTCTTTCAGGCTCTGTATTGCTGAATACCCAGCGGTGGGGTTGGCCAGCGACTGGATGGAATTTTCCGATTAACTGGCCTATCCACGGCCGCTTTCTCCTACAATTGGTATCCGGCCGGAGCGACTGGGGCAGGCGGGGACCATTCGTCGAAATGAATTTCAACGCAGAGGTTTCCCCCGGCCGGAGCCAGCTTCGCTCGGTCATGGGGAAACTGCTTTCCTGTCGCCCGGACAATCTTTCACTCACACCGAACGCATGACAGAACGCACACGCTATCAACAGAACATCATCCGGAATTACTATGAAAACCGCGATGCGATCGCCCTGCAGCGAGCACAGGAATTGATTACGGAGCTGTATCTCTCCGAGGGCAAGAAGCGCGAGAAATATTGGGACAGCTTGGTCGGCCACCTGCAAAAGCTGGGCGTTAAAGAGGACGTGCTCACCCACCTGCGGAAGCAGGATGACCCCCAGTTGGTTGCAAAGATCATTCAAAAGCTGGCTGGTTAGGCAGGGCTGAGCAGTATCGTGCCGGGCCGAATTAGGCCCGCTTGGGCTGAGGGCTTCTGTCAGAAGCTGGCTTGATGGTTAGACTGGGCTGGGAAACCTCACGAAGTCTGAACCTCTCAAGGAGCCGAATAAGTGGAAAACAGCCAACTCAAGGGACTGGTCAAGATCCTGCAAATTATTTCGGCCAGTCTGATCCTCGGAGTCTTGGGCTTTGCCGTAGTCACGCTGCTGGTCGTCAACTGGGAAAAAGTTTCAGCCAGTTTGACTCCACTAGGGATCCTGGCGCTCGCCCTGCCGCTGGTGACCGGAGCGATGTCACTGATCTTGCCCGGCGTGCTCTTTAAGCAAGCGGCGCGTGCCTACGCCCGTGAAAACCCCAAGCCGGAGATCGCTTCTCTACTGCGCGCCAGTGGAACCGCCGCTACGACTGAGACCATCGTCGGGATGGCTCTGCGGGAAGGCGGAGCGCTCCTGGGCTTGGTGGTCTGGCTGATCGAAAGCAACGTGCTCGGCTTGGTCGGGGCGCTGCTTGGATTGGGCTTGATGATTCTGACCTTTCCGACCTCGGGTAAGCTTGAGCAGAAACTGGCCGACTTCAGGGCTGAGGTCAAGTCGCAACAGCGGAGCGTTTGAGTTCGACTTAATTTTCGGGAGCTGAACTTGAGGATGACTCCTTAGCTCTCTCGACTGAAAGAGCTGAGCTGCGGCAGGTATTACTTCTTGCTGAGTTGCCCGAAGTGGTCGGAATCGGGTCAGGAGTCTTCTCCTCGCGGCCGCTGCGCGGCGGTCATGAAAAGTGCGACACAAGTCGGCGCATGCGTCAGTTCACCGTCGTGGATTTTCTGGATGGCAGCGGCGAGCGGGAGAGCGACCGTCTCAATCAACTCAGTCCCTTCGGGGGCCGCTTCAGCCGGCGAGAGTCCGGTGGCCAAGTAGAGCTGAACAGGCGAGCGGATAATGGTGGTGTAGGGATCGAGTTTTACCAGCGGTTGCCAATGCTCGGCGACCAAGCCCAATTCTTCCTGCAATTCGCGACGGGCGGTTTCCAGCGGATCCTCTCCCGGTTCAATCCCCCCGCTGACTCCCTCCAACGACACGCGGCCAATCGCATAGTGAAACTCGCTGGTCAGGTGCACCCAACCGCGATCGTCGAGCGGCAAGACACAAACGCCGGGCTTCATTTGTACGACCACATGCTGTCCCGGTTGCTCGTCAGGCCGGATCACTTGGTCGAGCTCGACTTGTACAAAGCGATCAGCATAGACCTCGCGGCTGGCGAGAATCTTCCAGGGGCCGTGCACGCGCATCACAGGGTTCCTTGTCAGAGTTCCTTGTCAGACTGGATGGCACCGCAATCGCGGAACCAAACCAGAGCTGGTTGCGAATCCTCACGGCAAAACTCCCACCGCGAGTTGATCCACAGCAACTCCATACGCACCGCATCTGTGTTGTGGATCCGTACTGCGGAATCTGTACTGCGACATTCGTACTGCGGGATTCGTACTGCGGGATTCGTAACGAGAGTATAGCGGTCGGATCGTCCGTCGGGCGCCGCCTGACGTCCGGCTTGTTACGGGGCAAGGATTTGGGATCGTTCTGAAATTTGGGACGGCGCTGGGATCTCGCGGCGGCCATTAATTGGCTTCGGAAAGACTCGCTCAGATTCCAAGCGAGGAGAGGGCATGGAGTAGTTCCGAGTACTTTTGCAGGACTTCATTGGTCAGATAGACGCCGCCATCGCTGCGTCCAAAACCGATTTCGCTGCAGCGAATCGTTTCTGCCAAGTCGGGCGGGTCGCCGGCATAAGACTGGGCATCCTCGAGCCTTTCGAGTGGGGATGGTGAGGGATTGGCTGCAGACCCTGCCTGTTCTCGGCGGAGTGTAAACAGCTGGTGGCTCGCTTGGTCGCAAGCCTGGAGATAACGGTGGACTGCCCAGAGGGCGGCGCCCTCGCCGTCTCCGGACTGGATCATGATTTCGAACAACCCCGACTGAACGTAAAACTTTGCCATGCTGCTGCTTCCTTTCAGGAGTAAATCGCTATCGGCCTCAAACCTGCCTGTTCGGTCCACTTTCGCTTGCCTTTCACCTCGGCTTTTCCCCATCGCCGCCTCCCCGAAGCACTTTCACTCGGGGTTGTTTCGCTGGGGAGCCAATTCGCTCGCAGCGTTCAAATTTTTTTGGATCGCTGAAAATTGTCGCTGAATATTGTCAATGCGCTGCGGCGTGGGGCAATTTGCGAGAGTAATCCGATTCAAGTTTGCCGACCGAATTTCCGAAACCCGGCCGGCTGTCGCCCCTCAATACGCATCGACTATCATTTTGGTGCACATTTTTTTGTTCACCGCACGATTGGCTGGGGCAGCCAAGTATGTTCGCAGGGCGGTGGACACGTTCGGTCCTGGGGGAAAGAGATTGGCAAGTAGCGTGGAAAATTCCGCCGCGGAGTCGGGTGACCAAGTCGAAACACTGCTGTTTGAAAGTTCGCCATTCGGCAATCTCGATGCGATCGTCGAACAGGATAGCCGCACAGTGTATTTCTATTTGAACGGGCCCGAGCCGTTTGGGACCCGAGCCTGCTGGGTTCGCAATCTGGTCCCCGGACCGCTGGCCCTGAATGCGGCAGAGCTCGAGGCAGGACTGCCGCCGGTGCTGCCGCGATTGCATTGCCACACTAACCAACCGGGACCAGTTCCCCTCTCGGACCAGCTGCGCGTTGTCTGGTTCACGGAGGGAAATGGTGCCGCCCTATTCGAACAGGGGGAGTTGCTGGCGGTCATTCCTCCCTGGAGCGGACTGGAGGGCTTTCACGGTTACGCGCGAGACTGCGCGAGCGAAAATGAAATCTGCTGGCCCTTGCCTGATACACCTGTGCTCAGGGAAAGAGTGACAGTTGCTGCCGAGACATGGGAGGCTTGGCGATCCGGCCGACCGTTTTCACAGCTGCAGCCGCAACTCCTGCTGCGGTACGAGCAGCGGTTTGGGCCGAGCGACCAGTACTTTGCCATCGATGGCGAGAAGTTTCCGCCTCGGGGCCTGGGAGTCTTTCGGGATGAGTCGGCAGTGACACTGGCAACTGTCGGAGTGAGCCTGATTCCTCAGCCCAACGTGGAACTCGCGGTAGAGAATCCGCTGACTCAACGGCGAATTGAAATGGCCCTGCGAATACCGTTGATTGCTGGAGAGCTGGTCGAGAACGAAGTCCTGCGTCGGCTGGCCGGGCAACTTGCGGGATTAGCGGCAATGCCCTGGAGACGCTGGACTTGGTTTGGCCAGCAGCAGACTTGCGAATTCGATTTCGGCCCAACCCGGCAGCAGGCGGTTTTTATTCGTTCGGGGAGCTGGCAAAAAACTTCTGATTGGGAACTGCCCTCAGCGTTTGGCGAACCGGCCTCATTGCTGTTTGTCGTTCCGCTGACGGCCCCACAATTCGCGACGGTCCAAACGCAGGGGATCACCAGTCGATTGTTGGATGAATTCTTCGCAGCCGGATTTCTGGCCTAAGGCCTGCGGAGCGACTTGCCGGTTCAACTCGAGCCTTGGCCCTACCTGCAAACGAAAAAAACCGTGCGAGCAACAGAGTGCTGGCACGGCTTTCATTGTTCGTTCGGTTCTTTTCAGATGCTAAGTAGGCGAGTGTGAATCGAGGTTTCGCAAACGCTTTGCATCATCCAGAAAACCATGACTCTTCCAGAGAATTGGCTCTCTGTCAGAATACTACTTACCTTCCTTCGGCAGAATCACGCTGTCAATTACGTGAATCACACCGTTGGTGCAGCCGATGTCAGTCTTGATGACCTTGGCGCCGTCGATCATGACGGTGGTGCCGTCGACCTTGACGGTGACTTCTTGACCTTGGACGGTCTTGGCCGACTTGACCTTGACAACGTCAGCAGCCTTTACGGTGCCGGGAACCACGTGGTAGGTCAGGATGGCGATCAACTTGTCCTTGTTTTCTGGCTTCAACAGGCTTTCCACGGTGCCCTTGGGCAGCTTGGCAAACGCTTCGTCAGTCGGCGCGAACACGGTGAAAGGACCCTTGCCCTTGAGGGTGTCAACCAGGCCGGCGGCCTTAACGGCGGCAACCAAAGTCTTGAAGCTGCCTGCGCCGACTGCGGTGTCAACGATGTCCTTCTCGTCAGCGCGAACAACGGTGGAGACGGTCTCGGCATGACCACCCTGGCTCGGGCAGGTCTGGGCGAAGCTGAAACCTGAAGCGACGAGGGTCAGGGCGGCGAAAACAAATGCGGAAATCTTCATTACGGAACCTCTTGAAACTTGCTGTCTTAAACTGCCAAGCGAACTTTGCTGATTGGCTTGTGTGGGATAATCCGCAGGGGCCAACCGGATTCAACCGTCATTTTTCTAAAATTTCCAAGTCGTCCTGAGCGAGTTGGTTGTTTCGATGAAAAATCGTTCACAAATTCCTGTGGATCATTCGCTGCCGACGAGCTGGCAATTTGCCTGCCCGACATCACCCGAGGGGCTGGCAGTCGGCTTCCGGCCACGCTTGGCTGCCCGACCAAGGCAATGCGGAACTTCCAACCAAGCTACTCATTCATGCTTGCAGCCGATCAAAACGGTTTGCCAATCGAAGCGAGCGATAACTTTCGCTCATCGCCTACCGGGATAATCGCATCCGACAGCTGAAATCGATTCGAGCGGAAGAGGCCCTTGGCAGGCAGCGAGGCTCTTCCGGACCACGCGTAGATGCGCCGCGAGGCACGGGCTTGGTCTATAATCACACAGACTCGATTTGAATTCACTTTCTTGGCTGAGACAGGTTGTACAGCATGGGTTCGTTGACTTGGGCCATCATCTTGGTCGCCGTTGGATTGGCGGTAGTCGTTATCGAGCTGTTCGTACCGTCAGCTGGACTACTGGGAGTCGTGGCTGCAGTCCTGCTGATCTCGGGAATCATCTCGGCTTTTTTTCACAGCATTGAAGCCGGGGCTGCACTGCTGCTGCTTCTGGTCTTGCTGCTGCCGGTTTTGTTTGTCGCTTTGGTCAAGGTTTGGCCGAGCACTCCGATCGGTCGGCGAATCCTGCTCGGGCGAATGCGGGAGGAAGAGGTCATCCTCAAGGGCGAGCATTACGATGGGCTGAAGCAACTGATTGGCGAGACCGGAACAGCCAAGACCAAGATGTTGCCCAGCGGAATCGTTTCCATTCAGGGCAAGACCTATGATGCGGTTTCAGATGGCTTCGCAATTGAGCCTGGCCAACCGATCAAGGTGACGGCCGTGCGAACCAATCGGATTTTCGTCCAGCCTCATGATCCGGCCGATGATCAACCGACGAAATTCGAGGGCCATGACCTGTTGGGCAAAAGTCTGGAGGAGCTGGGGATCGATCCGCTGGACAGCAATCGTTCCTGAACGGATTGCCGGGCCGCTTTGAAGCGTCCCATTGCCCTGACTCACGGGCGACCAAAGCAATCGTTAAACTGGACCGCCAGAGGTTTTACGATTGCCCCAGCTCCAAGGCGACAGACATGGTTCGTTCATCCCCAGTTCCGACCGCACCTTCGGATTCAGACATGCGCTCGGAAGAGGGCTTTCGCCGGGTGCTGGGACCTTTTAGTGCGATGAGCGTCGTGATTGGCGCGATCATCGGCATCGGGATTTTCTTTACGCCGCAAGCGATTGCCAAAAGTGCCGGCAGCGCGGAATTGGCGATGGCTGCCTGGGGCGTCGGCGGGCTGATTGCCCTCGTCGGAGCATTGACCTTTGCCGAACTCGGTTCGCACTATTCACGAACGGCCGGGCAGTATGAAATCCTGCGGGATGCTTATGGTCCGTTCGTTGGCTTTGTCTATGTGTTCTGCAACGCCACCATCGTGCAAGCTGGTGCGATTGCCGTAATCGCCTATTACACGGCACTTAATTTCGGCATCGGGATCATTCCCAACGTGCAATTGGACCAGCAACACCAATGGAATCTGAGTGTGGCGACGCTGATGATCGTCGGCCTGACGGTCGCCAATCTGATCGGAGTCCGCTGGGGTGCCTATTTGCAAAACGTAACGGTGATTGCCAAGCTGGCGACGCTATTGGCAATCACCGGGCTGGCCTTGCTGTTCCGACCTGAGGCTGCGGCTGCCGTGTCGGAGGTCGCGTCTGCTCCGGCCGAGTCTACTAACCGCTGGGGCTTTCTGACCGCAATCACAATCACCCTGTTTTCCTACGGCGGCTGGCAGCAGGCACTGTGGGTCGGCGGCGAGATCCGGGACCCCCGCCGGAACGTTCCGCGGGCAATCATCTTCGGTGTGCTCATCGTGATCGCGATCTATCTTTTGGTGAACTGGGCCTATCTGCAGCTTTTGGGATACGCGGGGATGGTGAGTCCCAGCACCAAGGCGTTGGCTGCGGATGCCGTCGGACAAGTCTGGCCTGATTGGGGCCGTCGGGCTGTGGCGTTGGCCGTCGCGTTCTCGGGGTTCGGGGTGCTCAACGCCCAACTGCTAACCGGTCCGCGGCTGATTTGCGGCATGGCTCGCGATGGCAAGTTCTTTCCGCTCTTTGGTGGAGTGCATGGCAAGTGGGGGACTCCAGTCGCGGCGATCCTGATGTTGGGCGGGCTCGGCCTCGGGCTGTTGCTGGGCATGGAGCTGGTTGCCTTCGGCCTGCGGGCCTTCGCGGCTGAAGGCGGGGCTGCCACCGTGGCCAAGACGGGTGTCGATTACATTGACTCGCTGACCAATGGCGTCGTGCTGGTCGATTCAGTGCTGTTCATGCTGACCGGGTTGGCAGTGATCGTTTTGCGAAAGCAGTTCAAGCAGTCGCCGGACGCGATTCTGATGCCGTTCTATCCCCTGTTTCCCTTGTTGTTTGCACTGGGTGAACTGACAGTGCTGGTCGGAGCCTTCATGTTGCCCCAATACCGGGACGGCGCGATCATTGGGCTGCTTTGGATCTTGCTGGCGGCCGTCATTTACGGAATCTTCTTTCGCAGTCGCCGCGAAGCAAGCCAAAGAAAGAGCTGAGAAACCGAAACGGCGGCGAGCCGGCATGGGCCAGGCTCACCCAGCCTTGGGGGGCCCAGCCAATTCAACTGGCGGTTCGCTACCTGAGGGCAGGAGCGGAACTGGCGGCAATCGCCGTAGCAGGCCCCATTTCGGACCGACCCTGTGGTTGCGATACTGAGCACTTCCATTTCCCCCTTGGCTACTGAAGTGAGCACATTCCATGCGCACAATTGCGAATCACAACTTCTCCAGGCTGTTTTCTATAAGCGTATTGATGGGCGGGATTGTCTGGGCAGCTGCCAACGGGCTGGCTGCTGGTGACGATTGGCCGCAGTGGATGGGCCCGCAGCGGGATAACGTGTGGCGTGAGACGGGCCTGCTCGAGAAGTTTCCCGCCGGTGGGCCGAAAGTGCTGTGGCGGAGTCCCATCAAAATTGGTTATGCCGGTCCAGCGGTCGCTCAAGGAAAAGTCTTCGTGATGGACTTTGCCAGTCCGGGGAACGTGCAGGTCGACAATTTCGCCCGGAAGGAATTCCCCGGCACTGAGCGCGTCCTCTGCCTCGAGGAGGCCACGGGAAAAGTGCTTTGGGAACATGCCTACGACGTGGTCTACTCCGTTTCCTATCCGTCTGGTCCGCGCTGTACGCCAATCGTGGATGGCAACTTGCTTTACACCTTGGGCGGTGAGGGCAACTTGAATTGCCTGGAGGTCGCCAGCGGAAAAGTGGTCTGGAGCAAGGAGTTGAAGAAGGAGTATCAAACCAAGGCGGCCTTGTGGGGCTATGCAGCCCATCCGTTGATTGATGGCGACAAGTTGATCACCCTCGCCGGTGGTGAGGGTTCGCATATTGTGGCCCTGGACAAGCGTACCGGCCGGGAGCTGTGGCGGGCCCTCAGCTCCAAGGAACAGGGCTACGCTCCGCCGATGATTTTTGACGTCGGGGGCGTGCGGCAGTTGATTACGCTCCGCCCCGATGCCGTCACCTCGCTCGATCCCGAGACGGGCAAGGAATACTGGTCGGTGCCGTACCAAGCCACCAATGGCTCGATCATCATGGCGCCAATGGTGATTGACAACCATTTGTACGTCGCGGGTTACAGCCAAAAGAGCCTGCTGCTGAAACTCGATCCGAGCAAGCCGGGCGCGACTGAGGTTTGGCGGGACAAGGTGCGCGAAGCGATCTCGCCAGTGAATGTCCAGCCAATTGCCGATGGCAATGTGGTTTACGGCATTGATCAAGGCGGCAAGCTGGCCGCGCTGGAATTACCCGGTGGCGAACGACTATGGGACAGCAGTGCCTACATGGGAGCCGCTCGCTTGGGCGGATCCGAAACCGCATTCATGATCCGCGAAGGCGAACGCTACTGGCTGTTTAACGAGGCGGGTGACTTGATGATTGCCCGACTGAGCCGCAGTGGGTACGAGGAAATCGATCGAGCCCACGTGATTGAACCGACCAATAACGCGTTTGGTCGCAAGGTGGTTTGGAGTATGCCGGCCTTTGCCAATCGGCGGGTCTACGTTCGCAATGACGAGGAAATTATCTGCCTCGATTTGGCGAAGTAATGATCGGCCGCGTGATCCTGAACTTCGGCTTGCCTGGCGGAACCGGGCAAGTCGACGTCCTGTGCCTTGCTCGCGCCTAAAGAATCCGCGCGGCAAGGTCTGCCAGCGGTGAGCGCTCACCTTTTTCCAGGGTGACATGAGCGTAAATCGGTTGCCCGACCATGCGGTTGATCAGGTGGCTGAGCCCGTTAGAGAGCGCGTCGAGATAGGGCTGGTCGATTTGCTGCAAATCGCCGGTGAGGACAATCTTGGTTCCTTCGCCGGCGCGGGTAATGATGGTTTTGACCTCGTGCGGGGTCAGGTTTTGAGCCTCGTCGACAATGAAGTACATCCGCTGCAGTGATCGGCCGCGGATGTAGGAGAGTGGCGTGATCACCAGTCGCTCGGCTTCGAGCATGCTGCGAATTTCCTGGGCCTGAGGATCGTTTTCCCGAAACTGGTGACGAATCACGTTCAGGTTGTCAAACAATGGCTGCATGTAAGGATCAAGCTTGGCCTGAATATCGCCGGGCAGGAAGCCAAGATCGCGATTGCTGAGCGGCACAATTGGCCGGGCCAGAAGGATTTGCTGGTAGCGGGCTCGGGTTTCCAGCGCTGCGGCCAAGGCCAGCAAGGTCTTGCCGGTGCCAGCCTTTCCCGCCAAGGTGACGAGCGGAATGCTTTGGTCCATTAGCGCGCGGAGTGCAAACCACTGCTCGGCATTCCGGGGTTGAATCCCGAAAGCCGACTGCTTTTCGATCTTTCGGAGCGTCCGGTCGCCGGCTGAATAAGTCGCCAAGACACTTTTGGATCCATTGCGGATCACAAAATTCTCATTCGCGACCGGTTCGGAAATTTGCTCGAAGTGTTCGACCGGAACAACTCCGTTTCCTGCAAAAAATTCCGAGATCTGCTCGCTGGGAACGCCTTCCACCAAGCGTTTCCCGGTGTAAAGCTGATCGAAGTTTTTGAGTTTGTCAGCTTCATAGTCCTCGGCTGGCAGGCCCAGTGAGCGGGCCTTCAGTCGCACGTTGGTGTCTTTGGAGACGAGCACCACTTGGCGGTAGCGGCGCTGACGGGAGAGCAACAGGGCCGTGTTGAGGATCCGGTGGTCGGGCTGGTCCTGAATGAAGATATTGCGAATTTCCGGTTCGAGCTGTCCGCCTAGAACCACGCGGACATTCCCCAGCCCGGCGCCGCGGCTGACACCCGACTCGCTGAGAATCGGGCCAGTAAGGTTATCGAGGCGGCGGATAAATTCCCGCGCCTGAAAATGAATGTCTTCATTTCCCCGTTTAAATTTGTCGAGTTCTTCCAACACGGTAATGGGGATGGCAACGTCGTTTTCTTCAAAGCTCTCCAGGCAGCGGGCATCATGGAGAATGACGTTAGTGTCCAACACAAACAGCTTGGGTAGCCGGTCGCTCATGCGGGGGCTCGCGAACCAGGGAGGGTTTGAGAGGCAACACGGAGCATCTTAATCCGAGTTCACATC
>Ga0164292_10001827_pt1 | contig 17321 bp, 12 predicted proteins | sample GEODES117metaG_FD_111486 | JGI IMG/M metagenome (GOLD analysis project Ga0164292, IMG submission 111486) | Eutrophic lake water microbial communities from Lake Mendota, Wisconsin, USA - GEODES117 metaG | ecosystem: Environmental > Aquatic > Freshwater > Lake | place: USA: Lake Mendota...
CGTGGACGCAGCGTCGAGGGTTCCTTCGTGTTCGGCAAGTTCGATTTCCCATTCGGCCAACGGTTCGCCGTCGGGACCGAGGACCACGCGATCCTGCTTCGCGGCTCGTGGGGCATCCGACACACCATCGCTATTGCTCGCGGACTCACCGTCGCGTGGCGTCTTCTCGCTTCGCGGCGCACGTGGAGCCTTCTTCGTCGGCTCGGGAGCGGCGGTCTGTTCGAGAATCTTCTCGATCAACTCGGCCTTCTTGGCGCGGGACACCGACTTCACGCCGAGCGCCTGGGCGATTGCCATGAGTTGCTCACGGTCCTTCGACTCGAGAACGGATTGCTCTAGTGCTTCTGCAGCCACTGCTGCCCACCTTTCATTTGCGCTTTCGAGCCACGGGAAAAGCAGGGAGAAATGAAACGAATCCCCGAGAAAACATTTCGCGTGAGCGGGATCTGATCACCGCTTCGAAAACCGCCCGCTTCATCGGGCGACCCCCACCATAACGACCACCGGCGAGCAATTGCAACGCCAGCAGGTAGGGCGACAAACGACGAGATGTCAACGGCCGGAGAGCTCGGCGACCATGGCCTCGACCTTGCCCAGGTCGTTCGCCACGGGGGTGACGAACTCGGGGCGGTCGAACAGGTCGGCCATGTGCACGGGGAGACCCGGATGGACCCCCGTCGCCTTCTCGACGGCATCGGGGAACTTCGCTGGATGCGCAGTTGCCAGAGTCACCATCGGAACTCCGTCCTCGCGATGGCGACGAGCAGCTTCGACACCGACGGCGGTGTGGGGTTCGATCAACTGCCCCGTTGCGCGATGAACGTCTTCGATCACGCGCAAGGTCGATGCGTCGTCGCAACGTGCGGCACGGAAGACCGGCGCCAACCACTTGTCATATTGATCCGCCTCCACGGCGAACGCCCCGGCAGTTCGGAACCGCGTGAGTTGTTCCGTCGTGAGGCCTCCATCGCGGTCGTTCATCTCGAAGAGCAGACGTTCGAAGTTCGATGACACCTGGATGTCCATGCTCGGACTCAGGGTGGGCATCACGTCCCTGCTGCGCATTTCCTGGGTTTCGAAGAATCGCGTGAGGATGTCGTTGGAGTTCGACCCCACCACGAGACGATGGATCGGCGCACCCATCCGACGAGCGATCCATCCCGAGAGAACGTTGCCGAAGTTGCCGGTGGGGACGCTGAACGAGACGCCGTTGTCGAGCGACACTCCAGCGGCGGACAACTGCTGGATCGCGGAGAAGTAGTACACGACCTGGGCCATGATGCGTGCCCAGTTGATCGAGTTCACTGCGGACAGACGGTGACGTTCGCGGAACTCCTGGTGGTTGAACATCGCCTTCACGAGGTCTTGACAGTCGTCGAAGGTTCCGTCGACGGCGAGTGTTTTCACGTTCGGCGAGTTCACCGTGGTCATCTGGCGACGCTGCACGTCGCTCACACGCCCCTGCGGATAGAGGATCACGATCTTGACCCGCGAGCAGTTCTTCACTCCGTCGATCGCCGCGCTGCCGGTGTCACCGCTGGTGGCACCGACGATGGTGATCGATTCGTCGCGCGCTTCGAGCAGGTGATCGAAAAGGCGACCGAGGAACTGCAGGGCCACGTCCTTGAAAGCCAGCGTCGGGCCGTGGAAGAGCTCGAGCATCCAGTGACCGCTCTCGAGTGGCGCAAGTGGCGTCACACGTGGATCACGGAAGGTCGAATAGGCCTCGCTGCACAGACGGTACAACGTGTCGCGATCGACATCTGCTTCCGCAAAAGGGAGCATCACATCGGTGGCGAGCGTCGCGTAGTCGGCAGAAACCTCGGCCGGCGCCGTGGGCCACGACTCGGGAACGTAGAGACCGCCGTCGGTCGCCAGACCGGCAAGCACTGCGTCGGCGAAACCGAGTACCGGAGCTTGACCGCGGGTGGAGACGAACCTCACGATCAGGCACCCACGACCCGAACGAATCCGCCGGAGCGCTTGACGACTTCGAGACCGGCGAACTCGCGCAGACAGTTCTGCACATCGGCTTCACGAGCCTCGTGCGTGATGAAGACGAGGCGAGCATTTTCGTTGATCCCCACCTGTTCGGCCGTGCGAATGCTGACGCCGTTCGCCGCGAAAACACCCGTGATGGCATGCAACACGCCCGGCTGGTCGAGCACCTCGAGGCTGATCAGATATTCGCTGCTCGTCTCTTCGATGGGCGTGAACGGAACCAGAGCAAACGATCCGAGTACGGCATGGGTCTTCTTCGTCAGATTGATGGCCGCGTCGACGACGTCGCCGAGAACGGCACTCGCAGTGGGATTGCCCCCCGCGCCACGGCCGTAGAACATGAGTGACCCCACGGCATCGCCCTCGACGAACACCGCGTTGTAGGCGTCACGAACACCTGCCAACGGATGTGCCGTCGGCACCATCGCCGGGTGCACACGCACCGCCAGACGTCCCGAATCACCGTCACGCTCGGCAATGGCGAGAAGCTTGATGACGTACCCGAGACGCTCTGCAATTGCGATGTCCGCTGGAGTGACGAGCGTGATGCCCTCGCGATGAACATCACTTGCGACGACCTTCGCTCCGAAGGCGATGCTGGCGATGATCGCGCATTTCGCTGCTGCATCGAATGCCTCGACGTCGGCAGTCGGGTCTGCTTCTGCATATCCGAGACGCTGCGCCTCGGCCAGCACTGCCGCGTAGTCGGCGCCGTCTTCCGTCATCTTCGTGAGGATGAAGTTGGTGGTGCCGTTCACGATGCCCATGACACGGCGGATCGGCTCGCCGCGAAGGCTCTCACGCAGCGGACGGATGAAGGGAATGCCCCCTGCCACGGCCGCCTCGAAGAGGAGATCGGTCCCTGCCTCATCAGCGGCGGCGAACATGTCGACGCCTTGCTTGGCCAGTAGCTCTTTGTTGGCCGTGACCACGGGCTTGCCCTGTCTCAATGCGGCGAGAATCACGTCACGCGCTGGGTCGATGCCACCCATCAACTCGACCACGATGTCGATGTTGGGGTCGTCGACAACGGAACGGACGTCGTCGGTGAGAGGCACTCCACCGCGAGCCCGGGACGTGTCCCGCACGGCGATCTTCGCGATCTCCAGCGTGATCCCGGTTCTCTCGGCGATGGCAGCACGGCGCTGATTCAGGAGATCGACGAAGGCGGCCCCCACGTTGCCGCACCCCAACACCCCGATCCTCACTGTCGCACTCACCCCCCGAAGGCTATTCACAGTCCCTTCGGTTTCCGGTGCGAAAAAGGGGTAAAGGAACGCGAGTCGGATGCCGATACCTCACTCGCAAGCACAACTACCCTCGTATCCGGACCATGAAGAGACTCCTCCCCGCTCTCGCCGTCATCGCCTCCACCGTGGGCCTGGCTGCCATCGCCGCCCCCGCAGCCCACGCCGAGCTCGCACCGGGCCAAACTCCGGCGTCGATCCTCGTCTACGGCCGGGGCAACGGTCACGGTCGCGGCATGAGCCAATACGGCTCTCTCGGCTGGGCCACGGCCTACAACAAGACCTGGCAAGAGATTCTCAACTTCTATTACGAAGGCACCACGCTCTCGCAGCTCACCGAAGCCGACGCCGGCCTCACGCCGAACGGCGTGATGGGTGTTCGGTTGACGAATCTGGACAATCGCCAGACGGCAACAGTGTCCGACAACTCGACTCTCGTGCTGCAGGGAGACCCGGTTCCGGACCGTCGCTGGGCCGCCCTGGTAGCCCGCGAGATCCCCGGCACGGTCGGGTCCTATCGCGTGTGGGGCAGCACCGTGCCTGCCTGCCCGAATGCAACGAAGACCCCCGAAGAAAGTGGATTCGTTCAGGTCGTCGACCTTTCTCCCACCGCACGCATCTCGACCAACCTGAGCAACGATCCGTCCGCGGCAGTCGTACCGAACGACATGGTGGGCGTGTGCGAGCCGGGCGGCACGGTGCGCTACTACCGCGGCATCGTGGCGGCCGTCAACGGAACCGATGGAGAAAACCGCACGGTCAACGAAGTCAGACTCGACGACTACCTGCGTGGCGTGGTCCCCCGCGAATCACCCGCAGCATGGGGTGACGTGGCCGGCGGCGCGGGAATGAACGCACTGCGCGCACAGGCAGTCGCGGCACGCAGTTACGGTCTCGCAGAAAAGCGTTACAGCTATGCCAAGTCGTGCGACACACAGAGTTGCCAGGTCTACGGCGGAGCAGCAACCCGCGACAAGGTCAACGGAACCGTCAACGTCCTCGAGGACATCCGCACCAACACTGCGATCTCGGACACCTCGGGCTGGATCATGCGCAACGCGAACGGAACCGTGACCCGCACGGAGTTCACCTCCTCGAACGGCGGCCGTACCGCAGGAACCACGTTTCCCGTGAAGGTGGACGACGGTGACGTTGCCGCCGACTCGGTCGATCTCCTGTGGAGCACCGTCATTTCGGCGAGCACTTTCGAATCCAAGTATCCCGAGATCGGCGTCTTGGTCTCGGTGGTCACGACCCACGACGGCCTGGGCGGAGACTGGGGTGGTTATGCCACGAGCGTCGCCATCAACGGCACGGCAGGAACGAAGACGCTTTCGGGCTGGGACTTCCGGTCGGGCTTCGGCCTGCGCGCGCCGTGGTTCGAGACCACCCCCGTCTACGGAACGGCGCCCACGGACCCGGTGGTGGGTTCGATTCTCTTCGTCGGCGACAGCGTCGGCGCCAGCATGGAGACTGAGTTCGCTCACATCGTCACTCCTGCCTACCCGGCGATGAACTACCAGGCGGTCTCGGGTCGTTGCATGGTCGGGCCGACATGTCTGGGGCTGCCCGACGGACTCACTGTCGTGAACTCTCTTCCCGCCGAGGAAACCCCCGCAATCGCCGTCATTGAACTCGGCTACAACGACCCTCCCGCCACCTACGCAACCGAGGTCGATCAAATGGTGGCTGCGCTCACGGTACGCGGAGTTCAACGGATCATCTTCGTCAACATGTCGACACGACGAACCACGGCCTCCTACGGAGCCATGAACGACGTGCTGACCAATGCCTCGAAGATCTATTCCAACGTCACCATCTTCGACTGGAACGCGCACTCTGCGGATCCCGGTGAATGGCGATGGTTCGTTCGCGGCGACAATGTGCATCTCACGTCCACAGGACAGACCGAACTCGCGCTCTTCATCAGGGCGCAGCTCGATGCCATGCGGACACAGGGCCTTCTCCCCCAGAGCACGGGAAGCCCCAACGTGATCGTCGGACTTCCGCTGGCCCAGAGCGACCGGGGCAACATGGTGAAGACGTTGCAGAAGAAGCTGAACTCCACCTTCAAGTTGAAGAAGCGAGCCATCAAGGTGGACGGGGTCTTCGGTCGAGCGACGACGTCGTGGGTGAGGAAGTATGAAGAGCGGATGGGTCTTCCCGTCGACGGCGTTGCCGATGAAGCCGTGTGGCGCAGCCTCGGCCTCGACCAAAAACCGCGCAACTCTGTCATGAGGTTGGGCACTCGTCACGTATCGGTGAAGACCGTCCAGGCATCACTGGCATCGGTGATGAAGGTTCCGCTCACACCCAACGGGACGCTGGACAAGAACACCTCCAACTACGTGCGGGAATTTCAACGCCGCATGAACATCCGAGCGAACGGCGTGGTGAACAAGGTCACTTGGATTGCGCTGATGACGACGTCAACTCGCTCACGCTGACGCCGAAACGCTCGGCCCAAGCCTCGTCGCTCACCATCTCCGCGTAGTAAGCGCGGTACTCACGCTTCAGTCGCGGATACTCCCGACGCAGACGCATGAGGCTCTTTCGCAAGGCGCTCATGTCGTCCCAGAAACGTTTGGCGTCACGTTCGAGAACGTACCCTTCGTCGAGACGCGGATGTCGATGGAGGATCGAGGTGCTCCGCGTGGCGAGCCCGACGGCGCGGGAGTTGATCGGCGCGACAGCTGTCTTCTTGCGCAGAATCCACTTCGGCAGGATGTAACCACCGACGAGCGGCACGGCGGCGATGAACCCGAGTAGGCGGATCGGCTTCGGAATCCCCGGCGGTACGGGCATGGCGCCCAGTTCCGGCGACAGAGGTCCGGCCTTTTCCTCCGGGCACGTCCGTACTTCGTCGTGCATCGCCGAATGGTCGACCGTGCGCCAGAAGTCCGGTCCCTCGAGGTAATGATCGAGCCCCTTCAACATGTACTCGAGACTGGCGTAGCGCAGGGAGAACAGGTTGCGGAACCCGAACGACAACGTGCGGTAGGCGGTGTGGTACCAGCGGTGCTTGTCGTAGACCAGTGTCTCGACGAGCAGCATGTTGCGCGTCTCGTAGTAGAGCGTCATCGGCCCGTTCTTCAGCGCGAAGTCGGCGTGCCACACCGCGACACCCTTCATGGTGATGGTGTGTTCGCCCGTGTGCATCAAACCGAACGCCACGTCGTCACCGCGCACGAACACCGGCAGCGGATTGTCCTTGCCGACCTCGATAGGGAATGCGGTGAACCACCACGCGGTGTACTCGAACCCGGGCTCCGGCTCGTCTGCAAGAACATTGATGCGATCCCGCAGGTCGTCCTCGCGACCGATGGCACGCAGCGGATATGTGTAGCGCCATGCGTAATGCGCACCGGCCTCGAACTGCATCCAGGGAATCTCCTCCGAGATCATCGCCCCGTGCACGCACAGCTGCGGATCGGTCGCGTACCGGAACAATGCGATCGTGCGCACCAGTGACTCCACCTCCATCGAGATGTCGTCATCCATGAACAGCACGTGGGTGGTCCAGTCGTCGTGACGCGCATGAATGAGACCGCGCGCGAAGCCCCCCGCTCCACCCAGGTTCGGGTTCGGGATCACCGTGTAGTGCAGCGAGCCACCGGCAGGCACTTCGAGGTTGCGGCCATTGTCGACGATGGTGACGCGGAAATGGTCAGCGAGCGACGGCACCTCGGCTCCGAGACGCCGCATTCGGTCGATGTTGGCCAACACGTACGGCTGACGATTGAAGGTGGTGATGACCGCATTCAGACGCACATCACGCAGCGGCGCGTTGTCGGCGTACCAGCCGCCGCTCAACAACCGGGCACCGCGAATCGCGACGTAGTACGAGTCGACGCTGGTGTCGGCAAGTCTGCACACCTCGAAGGTGGCGGCTCCCGCGGCGTTCATCCGTCGCGTGGCCACCACGGTTTCCTTCAGGCGCTTGACGGCCACGATCTCGATGTCGCATGCGCCGTCGACCTCGACACGAACATGGAGGCCCTGCACGGAGGTCTTGCGCCTCCAGCGCGCAGCATGGAACACACCGAAATAGGTGTCGAAGGAAAGCAGATCACCGTCGATGCGCTCGTAGAGCGGCGGCTCGAGAACGTCGGGGCCGGCAGGCAGGATGCGCTGCAACAGATGCGACTCCGAGAAGGTCGTGTCACTCACAACGGGTCCACCGAGAAGGCCGACGGCCTCGTGCCGTTCTCCCAGGCACCGAGGAGTGCGCGCACCGCACCGAGGGCTTCGTGAATCGTGACGTCCATGTCGAGATAACGATACGTACCGAGACGGCCGACGAACGTGATGTTCGACAACTTCGAGGCCATGTCGACGTAACGGCGCAACTGATCCTTTTCCTTCACGAGTCGGATCGGATAGTACGGAATGTCGGTGTCGCCGCACAGTCGGCTGTACTCGTGGTACGTCACGCTTCGATCATGGGATTCCCACGGTGCGAAGTGCTTGTGTTCGGTGATACGGGTGTAGGGGACCTCCGCATCGCAGTAATTCATCACCGGACAACCCTGAAAATCGTCGTCGTGCACCTGGCGCTCGAAGTCGAGCGTGCGATAGCCGAGACGACCGTGCTCATGGTCGAAATAGGCATCGATCGGACCACTCCAGACCGCATGATCGAAAGCGGCGAGCTCCGCACGGGTCTTGGCGACCCCCAAGGTCACCGTGATGTTGGCGTGGTCGAGGATGTTCTCGACGATCGGCGTGTAGCCGTTGCGCGGGATCGCCTGGTACGGATGGTTGAAGTAGGAGTCCTCGTAGTTGAAGCGCACCGGCAGGCGCGCAAGGATGCTGGCGGGCAGTTCATCCGGGTCGACCCCCCACTGCTTGCGCGTGTAGCCGTCGAAAAAGGCCTCGTAGAGCTCGGGCCCGACGAAACGAAGACCCTGTTCGCGGAACGTCTGTGGCTCGGTGATCGACGTGTCGGCCTTGCCGGCAATGAACGACTCGGCTTCGGCCGGCGACAGCGTCGTTCCGAAGAACTGGTTGATGGTGAGCAGGTTGACCGGCAACGAGAACACACGACCCTGCGTGGTTGCCTTCACACGGTGGTTGTAGGGCATCATCTCGCCGAAGCGATTGATGTATTCCCAGACATGTTCATGAGCGGTGTGGAAGATGTGCGGTCCGTACACGTGGACCATGACATCGCCGTCCTGTCGTTCGGTGTGGCAGTTCCCTGCAACATGCGTCCGTGAATCGAAAACGTCGACCCGATGACCCGCTTCGGCCAGCTCCCGAGCCATCACTGCTCCGGAAAAGCCGGCTCCTACCACTGCGACATGTCGGGGGGAACTGGTCACCCCGCCAGCCTAATGAGTCATCTGCGGACCGCAGAGATTCGCTAATGGGACATCTGCGGACCGCAGAGAATCTTTAATGGGACATCTGCGGACCGCAGAGTCCTTCCAAATCCTTGACTTGGATGCGGTCGCGGTTGGCGTAGGTCACCGGATTGTTCGGGTCGATCCGCAACTTGAACGTACGGAACACCATCTCGGTGGTGTCGACCGCCATGATGCGGCCGATCAACGGTTCACCGAGATCCAGCAGCAACTTGATTGTTTCCAGCGCCTGGATCGAACCGACGATTCCCGGCAGTACACCGAGAACGCCGGCTTCGGCGCACGACGGAGCGAGTTCAGCCGGCGGCGGTTCGGGCACCATGTCGCGGTAGGTCGGTCCGCGCAGCGGGTGGAACACACTCACCATGCCTTCGAAACGGAAGATCGAGCCGTGAACCACCGGAATACCGAGCTTCACACTTGCATCGTTCAAGAGATAGCGGCTCGGAAAGTTGTCTGCACCGTCGACGATCACGTCGTAACCCGAGATGATGTCGAGGATGTTGCTGGCATCGAGTCGTGTGTCGTAGGTGACCACGTTGATGTCGGGGTTCATCAGCGTCAGCGTCTTCTTGGCCGAGTCGACCTTGCGATCACCGATGCGGTCGAGATTGTGGAGGATCTGTCGCTGCAGGTTCGACGCATCGACCACGTCCATGTCGATGATGCCGATGGTTCCCACGCCGGCGGCGGCGAGATACAACGCGGCGGGCGAACCGAGACCGCCCGCACCGAGCATCAGAACCTTGGAGCCGAGCAACTTGGCCTGTCCTTCGACACCCACCTCGGGCAGCAAAAGATGGCGCTGGTAACGGTTGCGCTGATCAGGCGTCAACTGGACGGGCGTCTTCCACGGCTTGCCCTCGTCCTTCCACTTTCCGAAGCCACCGTCCATGGAGACGACGTTGGCGTAGCCCATCTCACCGAGCGTCTTCGTAGCGAACGCACTGCGCACACCTCCGGCGCAATACACGATGACCGGCGCGTCCTTGTCGGTGATGCGGCCCTCGATCTGGGCTTCGAGATGACCACGGGGGATGTGAAGAACGCCAGGGAGTGCACCCTGTTCGAACTCGTCGGGTTCGCGCACGTCGAGCACCACGACGCCACCGTCAGCGATGCGTCGCTGCGCTTCGTTGGTGTCGATCTCGGTGATCTGGCTCTTGGCCTGCGAGAGAAGGTCGCGGAATGTTGCCATACCAAAAGCCTACCCGTTTGGTCGGGATTTACACTACGGGGCGGCGGCCACGATCCTCGGCAGAACCTCGCCGATGTCGCCGTTCACGATCACGTCGGCGAAACGATCCATCTCGGTCGGCCCACCGTTGACGATGACAATGCGGGCCCCCGCCGCCTTGGCCCGCGGTACGGCATTCGCAGCCGGGAAGACCGACAGCGTCGATCCCACCGCCAGGAACACGTCGCAGGCTTCGCTCGCCGCCATGGCCCGGTCGATGACCTCGGGCACGAGGGCCTGGCCGAAGCTGATGGTGTCGCTCTTCAGCACCCCGCCGCAGAGCAGACACGCCGGGTCCTCTTCCCCCGCCCGTACCCGCTCCAACACCTGGGCCATCGCCATCTTGTCGCCGCAGCCCCAGCACACGCTGCGAAACATCGTGCCGTGGACCTCGATCACACGATCCGGGTCGTTCCCTGCACGCTGGTGGAGTTCGTCGATGTTCTGGGTGATCAATGCATGCAGGCGCCCCGACCGCTCGAGTTCGACGAGCGCGAGATGCCCGGTGTTCGGCTGCGCGGTCCATGCCGGAGAGTTGACGCGGTTCTGCCACGCGTACCTGCGAACCTCAGGGTCGGCCAAATAATGACTGAGCGTGGCCATCTTCTCGGCCGCCGGGTTCTTCGTCCACACGCCGTTCGGTCCGCGGAAGTCGGGAATCCCCGAACTGGTCGAGATGCCGGCCCCGGTGAGAACGGTGACGCGACGGGCACCGGCAATCAAGGCTCGCGCGGCATCGACCGATTCGACACGTGTTTCTTTCACACGGCGAAGTTATCCACTCTCGCGCACACATGGAGACATGACCAACGCCCACCTGCATCATCACTCACCCCACGGCTCCGCACATCAGAGCATCCGCAACCCGCTTGCCGCCGACCGGCTCGGCGTCGTCGGCGAGACACTCATCGTCTACCCATGGTTCGACGCTGTTGTCGACGCCACCGGTCACCCTGTTTGTGGTGACTACGTCGAGCAGTTCTGGCTGGGTGTGCTCGGACCGACGGCCACGTGGCTGGCTCGCCGACTCGTCAATGGCTTCGACCACTACCCCGACGGATACGAACTGAATCTCCCCGACACTGCCGCCGCGCTCGGTGTCACCTTCCGCACCGACAAGGAGTGTCCGTTCACGCGCGCCCTCGAACGACTCACGCTGTTCGGCCTGGCACGGACCTATTCGTACGGACTCGCCGTTCGCACACGCGCACCGTTGCTCGGTGCCCGGCAACTCCAGAAACTGCCGGCCCACCTCCGCGAGGCACACCGGCTCTGGGAGTCGTGATCAGCTCGCGCGAACGGGCTGGAAGTTGTTGACAGTGTCGATGAGGAGACGCGTGCCGAACGCGGTGGCGCCCTTCTGCATCCACCCGCTGTCGCCGTCGACCTTCATCGGACCGGCGATGTCGAGGTGAGCCCACGGCACGTTGCCGACGAACTCGCTGAGGAATAAGCCGGCCGTGATGGTGCCGCCGTACGGACCACCGATGTTGCGCATGTCGGCGACCGTCGAGTCGAGCAACGGGCGATACTCCTTCACGAGCGGCAGCTGCCAGATCGGCTCGTCGACGCGCTTCGAGGCGTTCTGCAACTGGGCGACCAATGCGTCGTTGTTGCCGAGAACGCCGGCGACCTTCTCGCCGAGAGCCACCATGCATGCTCCGGTGAGCGTGGCGATGTTGACGATGGCGTTGGGCTTTTCTTCGGCGGCGAGCGACAGTCCGTCGGCAAGGATCAAGCGTCCCTCTGCGTCGGTGTTGTGGATCTCGACGGTCTTGCCGTTGCGCATGGTGAGAACGTCACCCAACTTCAGCGCGCTGCCCGAGGGCATGTTGTCGGTGCACATGAGATATGCGGTGACCTGGTTCTTGCACTTCAGCGCGGACAACGTGCCCATCGTGGCGAGAACTGCGGCCGCGCCGCTCATGTCCATCTTCATGACGGCGTGCGACGGATCTGACGGCTTGAGGCTGATTCCGCCCGAGTCGTACATCACGCCCTTGCCGACGAGAACGATGTGGGGCTTGCGACCTCGACCGGACTTCGCGTCGCGCGCCGGCACGTAGGTGAGCTTGACCATGCGCGGCGGCTCGGTGCTTCCCTTGTTCACTCCGAGGATGCCACCGCAACCCATCTGGTCGAGTTGGTCCTTGTCGTAGACGGTGACTCCGAGACCGGTGGCCGCGGCGATCTCGACGGCACGTTCCGCCATCATGCGAGCAGTGAGATACGCGGGCGGCATGTTGGCGAGATCACGGGCCGTGCACACGGCGTCGGCAACGACGACCCCTCGCTGAATGCCGCGACCGACAGCCGCTGCGTTCGCGGCGGATGCCGCAAGCGAGACCTCGGTCAACTTCGGGGCCACCGACTTGTCGGACTTCAACGCCACGTAACGGTGCGTTGCCAACCGGATTCCTTCGACCACTGCCTGGGCGATGTCGGCTTTGTTGCCGCGGCCGATGTCGGCGAGACCCGTGACCAGGGTTCCGGCCTTGCCGGCGGCGCGTGCCAGTGCCGCGGCGGCGTTGCGTGCTTCGATGGTGCCGTACTTGGCGATGTCACCGACACCGACCGCGATGACGACGCGTGATCCGCCGAGACCGTGGAGAACGAGCGTCTGGCCGACCTTGCCGTCGAAGCCCCGATCCGAAAGTTCGCGACGGCCGAGACCGACCGCGACGGGGACGGGTCCTTCGGTGGCAACGGGGATGCCGACAGCGTCGGCGCTGATGTTGGTGGAACGGGAAACCTTGAAGGAGATGCTCACGCGGTCACTCTACTGAGCGCACTGGACGGCTCTTGCCCTCTTGCCAACGTGCCATGGTCCACAACAAGTCGGAGAGACGGTTGAGATACGGAACCACGTGCGATGGCGTCGGTGCCGCGGCGAGGGAATGACGTTCGGCGCGACGCACCACCGTGCGAGCGAGGTCGAGCCATGCCGAGACGGGATGCTCACCGGGAACCACGAACTCGGTGGGATGTTCGAACTGCGTGTCGAGGTGATCGATGAGCTCTTCCATCTTCACCACCATGTCGGCAGAGACACAGGACTGACCGGGCGTGAGTTTCGACCGATTCTCCGGCAACGTGGCCAACTCGGCCATGAGCACCCAGAGATCTCGCATGAACGGCACGAGCATCGAGGCCACTTCCTGCGACCGCTCGTCGTAGGAGTTGTTCATGGCTGCACTGCGGGCCAGGCCGAGCACTGCTTGTGCTTCGTCGACGGTGCCGTATGCACGGGGAAGTTCGGAATCCTTGGGGACCCGTCCTCCGTAGAACAGCCCTGTGGTGCCGTCGTCTCCGTCACGTGTGTAGATGCGTTCTCGTGCCATGCGCGACCGACGCTAGTGGCACATGGTCATGCCCACCCGATCGTGTCCCGATAACTTGAGGAAGTCATGAAAAAGCAGACGTATCTCGAGGCAGTGAACGAACGAGTCATCGTGTTCGACGGAGCCTTCGGCACCTTCGTTCAGGGTCTCGATCTCGGAGCCGACGATTTCGGCGGCGCATCCCTCGAAGGATGCAACGAGATGCTCTGCCTCACGCGCCCCGATGTCATTCGTTCGATGCACGAGGCATTCCTCTCCGTCGGAGTGGATGCCATCGAGACCGCCAGCTTCGGATCGTTCTCCACCGTATTGACCGAATACGACATCCCAGAAAAGGCGTACGAGCTGAACGTCGCCGCCGCCCGTCTCGCACGTGAAGTGGCCGACGACTTCGCCACCGACGGACGCAGCCGATTCGTCGCCGGCTCGATCGGTCCGGGCACCAAGTTGCCGAGCCTCGGACACATCGGTTTCGGCGAGCTGCGTGACGCCTACGAAGAGCAGGCACGTGGATTGCTCGACGGAGGCAGCGATCTCTTCCTCATCGAGACGTGCATGGACCTTCTGCAGATCAAGGCCGCGATGCAGGCCTGCCGCGGTGCCATGAAGTCGGTTGGTCGAGAGATCCCCATCCAGGTGCAGGTCACGATGGAAACCACGGGCCGCATGCTGGTCGGAACCGAGATCGGCGCGGCACTGGTGGCACTCGAGGCCATGCGCCCCGACGTCATCGGCATCAACTGCGCCACCGGGCCGGCCGAGATGCAGGAACACCTGCGTCACCTGTCGCACCACTCCCCGATTCCGATCTCCGTCCTGCCGAACGCCGGACTGCCGAGCATCGTCGACGGCAAGACCCACTACGACCTCGGCCCCGCCGAACTCGCCTCGTTCCACAAGCACCACGTCGAGGACCTGGGCATCACCATCGTCGGCGGCTGCTGCGGCACCACTCCCGAGCACCTGCGACAGGTGGTCGAGGCCGTGCGCAACGTCACCCCCGCCAAGCGCACACCCACACTCGAGCCGTCGCTCACCTCTCTCTATTCACCAGTTCCGATCCGTCAGGACAACTCGTTCCTGATCATCGGTGAGCGCACCAACACCAACGGGTCGAAGGCCTTCCGCGAACTGATGCTCGCCGAGGATTGGGACGGCTGCACCAAGATGGGCAGTGAACAGGTCCGCGAGGGCGCCCACGTCATCGATGTCTGCGTCGACTACGTCGGTCGTGACGGCACCGTCGACATGGACCAGATCGCCGCCCGTTTCGCCTCGCAGGTCAGCGTTCCCCTGGTTCTCGACAGCACCGAACCGCAGGTGATGGAGGCCGGCCTTCTGCACAACGGTGGTCGCGCCGTTCTCAACTCCGCCAACCTCGAAGACGGCGAAGAACCCGGCAGTCGACTCGATCGCGTGTTCACGCTCGCGCGCGACTTCGGCGCTGCCGTGGTGTGCCTGCTCATCGACGAACGCGGCCAGGCCCGCGACGTCGAATGGAAGATGGAAGTCGCCCACCGTCTCCACAAGATCGCCACAGAGCGTTATGGATTGCGGGCCACCGACCTCATCTTCGATGCCCTCACCTTCCCGCTCGGCACCGGCGACGCCGACCTGCGACGTGACGGAATGGCCACCATCGAGGCCATCCGGCGCATCAAGACCGAGATCCCCGGCGCGTTCACCACTCTCGGCGTCTCCAACGTGAGCTTCGGCCTGAAGCCGGCTCTTCGCCAGGTGTTAAACAGCGTGTTCCTCGCCGAATGTGTCGCGGCCGGCCTCGACTCAGCCATCGTGCACGCCAGCAAGATCCTTCCACTCTCACGTATTTCCGACGAACACAAAGAAGCCTGCCGCGCACTCATCCACGACGAGCCGTACGACGGCGGTGACGCACTCACCGCACTTCTCGGCATGTTCGAAGACGTTCAGTCGATCCAGGCGGAGAAGGAAGACCGCAGCGGCTGGACCCTCGAACAGATCCTCAAGCAGCGCATCATCGACGCCGAGCGCGACGGACTCACCGACGACCTCGACAAGGCGATGGCACAGGGAATCCCTCCGCTCACCATCATCAACGACATCCTCCTCGACGGCATGAAAGTCGTGGGCGAGCTCTTCGGCTCCGGCCAGATGCAGTTGCCTTTCGTTCTGCAGAGCGCCGAAACCATGAAAACCGCGGTTGCGCACCTCGAACCTTTCATGGAGAAGGTCGAAGGCCAGACGAGCAAGGGCAAGTTGGTGCTTGCCACGGTCAAGGGTGACGTGCACGACATCGGCAAGAACCTCGTCGACATCATCTGCACCAACAACGGCTACGAGGTGTTCAACATCGGCATCAAGGTGCCCATCGCCGACATGGTTGCCAAGGTGAAGGAAGTCGACGCCGACGCACTCGGCATGAGCGGACTGCTCGTGAAGAGCACGCTCATCATGCGCGAGAACCTGGAGGAACTGAACGCTCTCGGCATGTCGGATCTGCCGATCCTTCTCGGAGGCGCCGCCCTCACCCGCACCTACGTGGAGAAGGATCTCCGCGAGGTCTACGACGGACGCGTGTTCTACGGCCGTGACGCCTTCGAGGGACTCAACACCCTCGACAAGTTGATGTCAATGAAGCGCGGCGGCGAGGACGACCCCACTTTCGGTCGCACGCCGAGCGGACGCGTTCTTCCCGAACGTCAGAAGATCGACAAGAGCACACTCGATCTGCCGAAGCGGTCGCCGGACGTCGACACCGACAATCCGGTGTTCACTCCGCCGTTCCTCGGATCCAAGGTCGTGAAGGGCATCGGCATCGACGAGATCGCCGCGTACATCAACGAAACCGCACTCTTCCGCAACCAGTGGCAGTACCGCCCCGAGAACGGAGAGACCGACGACGAGTTCAAGGATCGCATCCGCCCACTTCTGCGCGAACAACTGGCCATGGCCAAGGCCACCGGCGTGCTGGTTCCCCAGGTGGTCTACGGCTACTTCCCCGTGAATGCCGACGGCGACGACCTCGTCGTCTACACCGACGACTCGCGCACCACCGAACGCTGCCGCTTTCACTATCCGCGACAGCACGAGGCCCCGTATCTCTGTATCGCCGACTTCTTCCGCAGCGTCGAGTCGGGACAGGCGGACTACGCCGCGTTCCACATCGTCACGATGGGCTCGCCGGTCAGCGAAAAGGCCGCAGAACTCTTCGCCCAGAACAAGTACCAGGACTATCTCGTTCTCCACGGCATCGGCGTGGAGATGGCCGAGGCGCTCGCCGAGTACTGGCACCATCGCATCCGCACCGAGTGGGGCTTCGTCGAAGAAGACGGACCCTCGTTGCACGGTCTCTTCCGCCAGCAGTACCGCGGTGGCCGCTACTCGTGGGGATACCCCGCCTGCCCCGACCTGGAGGACAACGCCACCGTGGCCGACCTGCTCGAAGCGGGCCGCATCGGCATCGAAGTGAACGAGGAAACCGGTTGGCAGTACCAGCCCGAACAGACCACCTCGGCCATCATCTGCCACCACCCCCGCGCCAAATACTTCGTCGCCCGCTGACCAGTCGTTACGGTGGGGTCATGCCATTGATCGCCGCCGTGAAGCTCGGCTTCATGAACTACGTCAACCCGCGTGGGCGCGCCCGTCGCGCCGACTTCTGGTACTGGTTCCTCTTCGTCCTCGTCGTCGAGATTCTGCTCAGCAACGTCAGCAACAACCTCGCCACGCTCTTCTCGGCAGCCACGTTCCTGCCGTACATCATGTACGGCATCCGCCGCATGCACGACACCAATCACGTCGGCTGGTGGGTTCTGTGCCCCATCGTCAATCTGGTGTTCTGGGCCAGTCCCGGAGACCAGGGCGAGAACCGCTTCGGACCGCCACCGCCACCGACGGTCTGATCAACCACGTTCGATCATCCACGCGTCGGTTGCGACGCGTTCCGTCCATCATCCACGCGTCGGTTGCGACGCGTTCCATGCCTCAACCAAACGTGCATACCGTCCGTTAAGCGCCAACAAATCGGAATGCGTGCCGTGTTCCGCCACCTCGGCGTTGTCGATCACCGCGATGGCGTCGGCGCGCTGCACCGTGGTGAGGCGATGCGCCACCACGATCACGGTGCGACCGCGCATGAGAACGTCCA
>Ga0164292_10001828_pt1 | contig 17312 bp, 10 predicted proteins | sample GEODES117metaG_FD_111486 | JGI IMG/M metagenome (GOLD analysis project Ga0164292, IMG submission 111486) | Eutrophic lake water microbial communities from Lake Mendota, Wisconsin, USA - GEODES117 metaG | ecosystem: Environmental > Aquatic > Freshwater > Lake | place: USA: Lake Mendota...
CGACGCCAAACGGTTGGCCGTTAACCGCCTCGGCCCGCACGATCGTGGGACGCGCATCAACTGGAGCTTGCGCAGTTAGCGAGCAAGAGCCGCCCCCAAGGTGCAGAAACGCAAACAGAGCGACAGTCCACTTCAATCTCAGCAAGCGCAACATCAAACTTCCTGTCTTCAAAGCACAATCTCCAAGATGGTATCCGCCGGGCCGCCTCGGCATTCAAGCGAACGCCCAGCCTAATTCTCAAAGTTTCAAGGCGTTTAGTCAAAAGGGCTGAATTTGACCCGGGGTCCGCTCGATCGTTCGGCCATTCTCCCGGGATTCGAAAATTTCTTGAAAGAACAAATCCACCCCCAAAATGGAACCAACCTTAGAAACACCCTGTGAGCCGACCAAGCCTTGGACGACACAGGTCCTCAAGCTCGTCAAACTGCGGCGGTTTATCCCCAAGCCTGACGACTCGGATTTGGCTTGCCCTTGACAGTCGCCACCGCGGCTCCGAAAATCCGGAGGGTTACGGAGCTCTGGAGGTGTGCGCGTCGGAAGAGGCGGCCAGAGTGAAGGCAGGTGCGTCATCGCGCTGGTTGATAATCTCGCTCGTTAGTGATCGCGCTGGTTTGTCATCGCGCTGGTTTGTCATCGCGCTGGCCGCAGTTGACGGGGTTTAAGGGCCGCGGTTTTCCAGTTGCACCGAGAGCTTACCGTTCGCCTTTCGGAATCCTCTCGACGGGCCTTTCGGAATAATCTCGAAGGGCGATGAGAACACGTGTTCCGGGCGAGATGATATCCGGTCGAAACGATATCCAGTCGACTTTTTTGGGGGGGCCGACCTCCTCAAAGCAAAATGTTTGTCCTGCTGAATCCATCGGGTTGGTTCAGCGAACTACTACGGCAATCACCTCGAGCTGGTTCACAGCCCGGGGAAACACGGCAGGTGCAGCATGATTCTCTCGGGTGCCGAAATTCAGGCCAAGATGGGGACGGACCTTAAAATTACGCCGTTTGACCCGGCCAAGCTGAACCCAAACAGCTACAACCTCTCGCTGCACAACGAGATCATGACTTACGAAGAAGTCGTGCTCGACATGAAAAAGGTCAACCGCTGCCGTTCGCTTATCATCCCCGATTCCGGACTCGTCTTGGAACCGAGCCGCCTGTACCTTGGCCGAACCGTCGAACGCACGGAAACCCACAACCATGTGCCGATGATTGAGGGACGCTCATCGATTGGCCGACTCGGTTTGTTTGTGCACGTGACCGCGGGCTTCGGCGACGTTGGCTTTGCCGGCTTTTGGACCTTGGAAATGTTTGCGGTCCAACCGATTCGCATTTATCCCGGCGTCTCCATTTGCCAGATTTTTTACCACCAAATCACTGGCCAAATTGAAGAGTATCGCAGCAGCAAGTACCAAAATAACCAAGGCATTCAACCCAGCCTGCTCTACAAGGAACTCAATCCTCAGGCTGAGACCGAAGAACGCCAATTGACCTTGGGACTCTATTCCTGAGCAAGGCAGTTATAAATCGCCGGGTTACAGTCAGCTTGGTTCGTGCCCCCCGCTCCAGGCACTATTCGTCGGCAAGGTAAACAAGCATCGCCGGCGACCCGAATACAGGCCGCCGGCGATCCCATTCTCATGCCTTGCAACTCTCATTCAACTGCGAGCTGAGAAGACGAACTGCTCGCCGACGTGGTCAACGTGAATCGTCTGCTGCGGCTGGTATTCACCTTTGAGCAACTCGGTTGCCAACGGATTGGCTATTTGCTGCTGAATCACGCGCTTCAAGGGCCGAGCCCCATAAACCGGGTCATATCCCTGATCCGCCAACGCCTTCCGCGCTGCCGGTGTGACATCGAGCCGATACTCCTGGGCCTCCAGCCGAGTTGCGAGCAGATTCAACTGCAAGTCGACAATCCTGCCGATTTGTTCGCGACCGAGCGGATGGAAGACAATCTTTTCATCAATTCGGTTGAGAATCTCGGGCAGAAATCGGGTTCGCAGTGTCTGTTCAACGGCCTCGCGAATCTCCTGCATCGCCCCCCCGGCTTCGGCAATCTTTTGAATCACCTGGCTGCCGACATTGCTCGTCATGACGATAATGGTGTTCGTAAAATCAACCGTATGTCCGTGGCTGTCCGAGAGCCGACCATCGTCAAGCACTTGCAACAGGATATTGAACACGTCATCGTGTGCTTTTTCAATTTCATCCAGCAACACTACACAATAAGGGCGACGTCGCACTGCTTCGGTTAACTTGCCGCCCTGCTCGAATCCGACATAGCCCGGCGGGGCGCCAATCAGCCGACTGACGGTGTGCCGCTCCATGAACTCACTCATGTCAATGCGGACCATTGCGTCTTCATCATCGAACATCACTTCAGCCAGCGCCTTGCAAAGCTCTGTCTTGCCGACGCCAGTTGGCCCGAGGAACAGGAACGAGCCAATCGGCCTGTTTGGATCCTGCAGACCACTGCGACTGCGACGGACGGCATTGCTCACAGCAATCACGGCATCGTCCTGCCCCACAACCCGCTGATGCAAACGCTCCTCAAGCACCAGCAGTTTGGCCTTTTCGGACTCCAACATGCGGTTGACCGGAATGCCCGTCCACGCCGCAACCACCTCGGCGATCTCGTCTTCCGTCACCTGTTCCGGGATCAGGCGTTTGCGATCGTGGTCGACCGCGGCGCCTGACTCACGCCGCTTCTCGGCGGCTTCAATTTGCGAGTTCAGCTGTTTCAACTGAACATCGACTTCGTACAGGCGGCGATACTCGTCCTCTGAGACTATTCGCCCACTGGCCAGCTTGGTTTTGATCTCGCTGTCAAGCTGGTCAAATTTCCGCTTCAGATTACTCTGTTCCTCGCCCAGCCGTTTGATATCGGTAACTCCCAGCTTCTCCGACTCCCACTGCTCTCGCAGGTCCGCGAGTTGCTTCCGCTGTTGCTGCATCTCCTCCTGAATCTCTTCGAGGCGCTCTTTCACGCCGGGGTCATTCTCGTCGGCTAATTGACGGGCAGCGAGTTCCAGTTGGGTCAGACGCCGCTGGACAATGTCGATCTCCTGCGGGACGCTGTCCAACTCCATCGCCAGCTTGGAAGCAGCTTCGTCAACCAGGTCGATCGCCTTGTCGGGGAGAAAGCGGTCGGTGATGTAACGACTTGAGAGCTGGGCAGCTGCCACCAACGCACTATCCTTGATTTTGACGCCGTGATGTGTCTCATAGCGTGTTTTCAAGCCGCGCAAGATCGTGACGGTATCCTCGACAGTGGGTTCACCGACCATCACCGGCTGGAATCGGCGCTCGAGCGCTGCATCTTTCTCGATGTATTTGCGGTATTCATCCAATGTTGTCGCGCCAATGCAGTGCAGTTCACCGCGAGCCAAAGCCGGCTTGAGCAAATTAGCTGCGTCGCCACTTCCCTCAGCAGCACCAGCACCAACGACGGTGTGCAACTCATCGATAAACAGAATGACTTGCCCCTCGGCATCAGCCACTTCGCGTAGCACCGCTTTCAACCGCTCTTCGAATTCACCACGAAATTTGGTCCCGGCAACCAGAGCCCCCAAGTCGAGCGTCACCACGCGCTTGTTTTGCAAGCTCTGAGGAACATCGTTCATCACGATCCGCAACGCCAAGCCTTCGGCAATCGCCGTTTTGCCGACGCCCGGTTGGCCGATCAACACCGGATTGTTTTTGGTCCGGCGGGAAAGGACCTGCACGACCCGGCGGATCTCATTGTCGCGTCCAATCACTGGGTCGAGTTTGCCAGCCTTGGCCCGCTCCACCAAGTCAATGCCGTACTTCTTCAGGGCCTGCATCTTGCCTTCCGGGTCAGGGTCCGTCACCTTGGCACTGCCCCGCAGCGATTGCACAGCCTTCTGCAAGCTGGCTTCATCGACGGCATTCATTTGCAGAATCCGCTTGGCCGGTGAATCGACCTGTGCCAGAGCGAGCAGGAGGTGTTCAGTTGAGATGAACTCATCCTGCATTCCACCGGCGATCTTCGCTCCAGCCTGAAGCACATCATTCATGTGCCGATTGAGATTGGGGCTGCTGCCCCCACTCGCTTTTGGCAATCGGGCAAGCTCACCGGCAAGAATCTGTTGCAGTTGCCCCATCGGCGCCCGCATGTGCTCAAGAATCGGAGCGACCAAGCCATCCCGTTCCTCCAGCAGGGCTACCAGCAAATGCAGCGGCGTGATTTCGGGATTGCCGGCAGTTTGGGCTTTGCCCTGGGCTGCAACCACGGCTTCGCGGGCTTTAGTCGTCAGTTTTTCGAAATTGAAATTCATGGCAGGTTCCAATCCTTGAAAAAAAGCCTGCCACCCGGAATGCCCTCGGGCAATTCCTCAAATGACAGGCTGACTTGACTATCTAGTTCTCGCCGGACTCTCAGTTCCCGCTCGCAAGCACTCACATCTGGACTCAAGAGCCACGTTCGCGTTGAACTTGGCCGCACAAGTCGGCTCGCAGGAGGAGGTAGCTTTCCAACTTTTTTGCACTGCACCACCCTCGACGCGAGGGTGGTCAGATTGCGAACAGAAGCACTCACTTAGTCCTTCTTGACTTCGAACTCGGCGTCAATGGCATCGTCGCCATCTGATTTGCCTGTTCCGCTGGTACTTCCGGCTTCCGCCGTCGCTCCAGCCTTTTCGTACATCAACTTGCTGAGGGCGTGGGAGGCTGCTTCCAGTTCCTTGACTGCGGATTTGATGGCCGCAACATCCTCACCTTCAGCCGCTTCACGAACCTTCTTCATCGCTGCGTCCAACGGAGCCTTGTCCGAGTCCTTCAGCTTTTCCGCATGCTCCTTCATCATTTTTTCGAGTTGGTAGCACATGTTGTCCGCTTCGTTGCGGGCACTCGCCAATTCGAACTTGCGACGGTCATCCTCGGCGTGCGACTCTGCGTCAGACTGCATGCGGTTGATTTCATCCTTGGAAAGACCGGACGATTCCTTGATCGCCACTTGCGCTTCCTTCCCCGTTCCAAGGTCTTTCGCCGTCACGTTCAAAATGCCGTTTTGGTCGATGTCGAACTTGACTTCGATTTGCGGAACTCCGCGAGGTGCCGGTGGAAGCCCGCTCAAGTCGAACTTACCCAGCAGCCGGTTGTCAGCCGCCATCTTCCGCTCGCCTTGATAGACCTGAATCGTGACCGCGGTTTGGTTGTCAGCGGCCGTGCTGAAAACCTGCTTCTTTTCGGTCGGAATCGTGGTGTTGCGCTCTACGAGAGCAGTCAAAATGCCGTGTTCAGTTTCAATGCCGAGTGTCAGCGGGGTGACGTCCAGCAAGAGCACGTCCTTCCGGTCGCCCGCCAACACGGAGCCTTGAATGGCTGCACCCACTGCCACGACTTCGTCAGGATTGACACCCTTATGAGGCTCTTTCCCGAACATCTTCTTGACCAATTCCTGGACCTTTGGCATCCGGGTTGATCCGCCGACGAGAATCACTTCGTCGATATCGCTGGGATTGAGCTTGGCATCCTTGAGCGCTTGTTCGACAGGGCGGCGGCACCGTTCAACCAACGGGTCAACCAACTCTTCGAATTTGGCCCGGGTGATATTCATCTGCAAGTGCTTCGGCCCTGAAGCGTCAGCCGTGATGAAGGGAAGGTTCAGGTCAGTATTGGGCCGCGAGGACAACTCCTTCTTGGCCTTCTCGCATGCTTCCTGCAAACGCTGCAGAGCCATCACGTCCTTCCGCAAGTCGACGCCGTTGGACTTTTTGAACTCGTCGGCAACATAGTGAATCAATGCTTCATCGAAGTCATCGCCACCGAGGTGGGTATCACCATTGGTGCTGATAACCTCGAAGACCTTCATGCCGTCATCGTCATTCAACTCCAGCACCGAGACGTCGAACGTTCCACCACCGAGGTCGAATACGACAATCTTTTGCTCCTTCTTGCCCTTGTCCAAGCCATAAGCCATCGCGGCTGCGGTCGGCTCGTTGATAATCCGAGCGACTTCCAAGCCGGCAATTTGGCCAGCATCTTTGGTCGCTTGCCGCTGGGCGTCGTTGAAGTAGGCCGGAACGGTAATGACGGCCTTGTTGACTTTGTGACCAAGATAGGACTCAGCGGCTTCTTTCAGCTTCCGCAATACTTTGGCCGAGATTTCCTGCGGCGTGTACTGCTGGTCGCCAATCTGAATCTTGACGTACTCGTTGGCTCCACCCACTACCTTGTAGGGAACCATCTTTTCTTCCGAAGCGACTTCATTGTGGCGACGCCCCATGAACCGCTTGACTGAGTACACCGTTCGCTCAGGGTTGGTTACACGCTGGTTCCGAGCGGGAGCCCCTACCAAGGTCTCTCCGTCGCGAGTAAACCCGATCACACTGGGCGTGGTCCGCTCGCCTTCCTGATTGGCGATCACTGTCGGCTCGCTGCCTTCCATGATCGCGACTACCGAGTTGGTAGTTCCCAAGTCGATGCCAATAATCTTCTCGCCTTGTGCCATGCTTTTTCTCCTGCTGCTGGGGCTTGGTCTGCCCGGAACGTGTTCTAGCCGATGGTCCCGACTGCTGTTCGCTGACTGCACCCCGCAATTCAATCGGGGCTGGGTTGGTTTTCCACTGGTTTGCTGATTTTCAACTAGTTTCGGGCTCTCACTTTCTGCACCGGAATCGGTGCCGATTCGACAGAACCCGCATTGCCGGGTGAAGAAATGCAAAGCCCATGCCAGTTATCAGAAAACGTCAATTCGCAGCGATTTACCAGCAAAAATCCAAATCTCCGGAAATGCGCAATCCATTGAATGCCATTTTGACAGCCGACTTTTCCCACTCCTAAGTGCGGCACTGCATCGGTGGGCGGTCTGCCGGCAGGGCAAAACAGAAAGGAAAAGTAAGCTCAGGCCTGAGCCCAAATGAAGCTGGGATGATTTGCCCCGCGCTGGGCAAGCGTGGCTTACCCAGCAACCACCCGTTCAAAAATCGGGTGGGAACCGGGAAGACAACTAGTCACGCTTGAACAGCCGGTCGAGGCTCCACAAACCACGCCCGCGGGTAAACAGCCGATCCCAATTTCGCTCCAACTCAGCCGGAGCCCGCTCCAAGGAGACAGCTCGCCAACTATCCGCGCCAGCAGACTCGACCAAGCCCAGTCGAATCAACTTGCCAAGGGCATCATGCAGGTCAAATCGAAGCTCACGGCGGACCACGCGCAAGAGGAAGCTCTCACACAGTGCGGTCAACTCGAGTTCACTCGTCGCAGCTTGCCCGGGGCGTTGCAACAGAAGGGCATAAGCCAGCAAAGTCTCCCCGAGTTCCTGCTCTTCTGCCTCGCTGAAGATCCGATAGATTACGCCTGAATTGTTATCCAGATTCTTGAGATAGAGGTTGCGCGTCAATCCAAGCTGATATTTATTTCTTGTGCCGAGATAACTGATAAACGAGCGAATCAGATAGCCGCCCAAAATCAGGATCATCACGATCCATTGCCAAATCGCCACGAACGTCAAAAAGGTCAGTGCGAGTGCCCCTTTGACAATCTTGTATGCAATCAGTGCGGCCCCTGAGAGTGTGGGCAGCAAGATTCTGCCTTGGTCGAGCAGGCTGAATCGCACGCGGGAGCCAGGCAGCAAAACTTCCAGCTCCGACTCCGGAATGTTCTTGAACACTTTCAGGTAGAGCACGTCGGTTCGCAGGGCAGGGTCAACGCGCTTGTGAGGCTTCAGACGAAAGATCATCACCAGCCGCTGGAACTCCGGGATCTCGACGCTCTCTTCGCGGAAGAAACGATACCAAGGGCGCCGGGTTAATTTCATCCGACGATATCCTCGGGCAAAAACCAGCAGTCGGTCAAAAACCGAAAAATCGACATCGAGGCGAACATTCCAGGCTCCACCAATTTCAATCGCCTCTTCGAGGACCTGCTGGGACAGCTGCTCATAGTGCGCCGCATGCAGGAGACTGGTGAGCCGGTCCAGAATGGACTCTACGTTCCGCTCCACTTCGTCGGGAGCATCCGGGGTTAGATCGACAACCTCCCCATCCGGATCGAGCGGGGCGTACAAATCCTCGACTTCAATCAAAGCAGCCAGGTGCTCGACATGGAACAGCGCCACCAACTTCTGGCAAAGCGAATCAAATCGCTCCCGCTCCGCGCCCTCCAAGGCCAATTCTTCAGCCAGTCGGCGAATCAGATCACCATGCCGCAGCGGAATGTAAAGGTCGCGCTCATCGGGTGGTTTCCGTTGCTCAGGAGGCTGTGCCGTGCTCATTACTCAACCGCCGTCCGAAATGTCATTCAAACTGCTGCCCGCGCGGACACACCATTGGGATAGCTTCACCCAATGCAAGATAATTGGACCAGCGCCAACCATGGGTGTGAAGTATTACGACCTGGCAATTGCCCAGCTGAACCCGAACAAGCTCCGATCCTGAGGCGGTGCACCACCCGCAGAGGGCGAACCAATACCGCGCATAAAAAAACCGAACCCCGCGGGGCTCGGTCGTCAATTGAAATTCAGCTTAAGTGCCAGCCACCGAATCGGTGCTTCAGGTGCCAGCCTGTTTTGGGATTGGGGATCCAGTCCCATCCCCCCAAGTCCGAACGCTTCTTGGCCTAACCGAACCCAAGTGCCGCAAGCCCGAGAAGCCAACAACGTCTCGCGAACACGATCAATTCAATTCTCAGGTGGACGCCAACCATCCAGCCTGCCACCGGTCGATCTCGAGGACCTCAACCCACAGCCAGCCGAAAAAACTCAGAGCTCGTGGGCTAAACTTCTTCCTTCGCCGGAACCACAACACGGGTGTTGTAATACCCACAGCGTGGGCAAACCACGTGCGTCGGAATCGAGGCACTGCACTTGCGGCAAACCGTCAGATTCTTGGGGGTCAAGCGATCGTGGGAGCGGCGTTTGCCAGTGCGGGAATTCGATTGTTTTCGTTTAGGTACAGCCATGACAGCCTCGACCAATTCTCTGTTTAAATATGTTCCAAGGTGCCTCTTGTCTGAGCACCTCTTTCAGTTCTTCGAACCCTGCGTCTATTCCGAACGTTTCACAGCTTCCCGGCTAACCGCGCCCTTTGGCGAGGTACCACAAGGCAGCAGTATTGGCCGAAATCGCAGCAACGACTTTCGCAGCTAAGACTTTGATCGCCAGAGCCGCCAACGCGGACGACTGCGAAACAGGCCCATCGGCCAATGTAACGAGTCCGAAACGTAACGAGTCCGAAACGTAACGAGTCCTAACGCGACGAGTACGAAACGCGACGAGTCCGAAACTCCGGAAACCCCAATACATCGGCTCAGGCTGATCTAAAAATCCAGCCCGTTAAGAAAGGGAAAATAGTAGCTAAAACCGGGTCTTTTTCCAAGGGGTCCCGCCTCTCTCCGCAAAAAACAGGGGACAAATTCAAGCTTCGGGCGACAAAACCGGGCGATTTCCTGTCGCTTTTGCAAGGCCGCCCCCGGACAGGGCCTTCATTAAGCACGCGTAATAACTGGGTGCGGACTCCAACTCCCGGCGGTCAAAACTCCAGACTCTTGCCATCCTAAACCAAGGCATGCCTGCCGCCTCAAACTGGCAAGCGAAGCGAAAGTGGCCCCGCGGGAACGCAGAGCAGCCGGGTCACCAACTCCGGCAAGAGAATACGTTGAAGCCGAGGGGCTAGCGCAATGCCACTCGTAAACGAAGCAGAAGAACCAATGCCTCTTCCGGCTTCACAAGCCACACCCAGCCCCCTCAAAGCACCCAAACAGCCAAGCCTAATGCCCAGCGGAAAATTCATGGGAAAATATATTCCGATTAGGCAAAGTTTGACGGCCAGACCGCCGATACCTCCATTAACGGAAAATTACAGTGCTGCTTGCGCCTACAAGCAGCTCCTGAAATTGACCGTTGGGGGGTTCGATTTCGGCAGTGTGCTGCGACGCTGCCGCTTGATTTGCAGGCTTGCTGCGAGCCGGCAGTCAATTCGAACGTCAGCACGGATATGGAAATCCAATGAGCTGCACCTTACGCCACAGACTTGCCTGGCTGCTGGTCGTTTTCCTGATTGCGACCGGTTGCTCACCTAGTCAACCGCTCTATTTGCGCGACAACGGAAGCCTGTCGCATTATCTCGAACAAGCAACCCAGGTTGAATACCCGGACGTGGAAGCCTCGCGCCTCGAGGAAGTGGCTCAATCCAAGCCTCCAGTCACGGTGGTCGACCCCGATTTCGATTCTTTTTACGATCTGACGCTGGAAGAATGCGTTGCCATCGCCCTGCAGAACAGCAAGGTGATTCGCGGTTATGGCACTCCGGCCCTGCAGGGCAGTCGCGTCTCGCCCGGCATCGATACGCTGACTACCGGCCCTCAAGGCGTTGGCACTTTCTATAGCGTTGGCATTCGCGAGTCCGAACCGGGACTGCTGAACATTGCCGGCAACCTTCCTCAACCAAGCGTGATCACCACCAACTCCGGACTCGATGCCAACCAAGGGGTCGAAGCTGCCTTGGCTGAGTTTGACGCGCAAGTCTCGAGCAACCTGTTCTGGGCCAAGTCCGACGAGCCCCGCAACAACACCCTGATCAATCCGATTAGCCCCCAGGTTTTCCAGCAAGACCAAGTGACTTGGCAGAGCCAAATCGCCAAGAAGACCGCGGAAGGTACGCAGCTTTTTGTCCGCAACTCGAACATCTACACCAACAACAACATTCCCTTGCAATCGGAGGGTGGGTTCCAGGTTCTGCCCAGTTGGTGGCGTGCCAACCTCGAAGTCGAAGCGCGGCAGCCTTTGTTGCGGGGCCGGGGAGCTTTCATCAATCGCCTCCCGATTATTGTCTCGCGGATCGGCACTGACCAGACGATTGCCAATTTGGAAGCCCAGCTCCAAAACATGGTTACGAACGTCGAAATCCGCTACTGGGATTTGCAAGCCGCCTATCGCAATCTCGAGGCCGCCAAACAGGGTCGCGATGCCGCCCTCAAGACCTGGCGAGTAATCAAGAACCAATTCGATACGCCTCCGGCTGACGTCACGATTCAACAGTACGCCCAGGCCAGTGAACAGTATTATTTCTTTGAACAACAAGTTGTCGACGCGTTCAATACGCTGTTGTCAGCTGAAAGCAGCCTCCGCTGGTTGCTGGGCATTGCTCGCTCTGACGGCCAGATCATTCGGCCGACTGATGAACCGTCGCTGGCCCCAATCGCCTTCGACTATTACGCGTCGGTCGACGAGGCTCTGCTGTTCCGACCCGAACTGCGGCAACAACGTTGGGAATTGAAAAAGCGGGAACTCGCTGTCGCCTATGCCAAGAATGGCTTGCTGCCCGAAGTCAACGCCACCATGCTCTATCGCTTCCTCGGGCTCGGTGACAACTTGGTCAGCTACGACAGTCCACCTCCTGTCTTCCCCAACCCAAGCAGCGGGGCGTACAACGAATTGTTTGAAGGTCGCTTCCAGGAACTTCAATTCGGCCTCGAAGCCCGTGCCAATGTCGGCTTCCGACGTGAACTGGCCAACGTGCGGAACGCTCAGCTGAAACTGGCTCAAGAACACGCCCGCATGGAAGACGTCGAACTGGACGTCAGCCGCGAACTGGGCGACGCGCTCCAGGCAGCGGCCGCCAATTACCGGGCGCTGCAAATCGCATTCAATCGCTGGTCCTACACCACCCAGGAATTGATGCACTTTGACCGCACGATTGAAGTTGGCGTGGAAACGATTGACACCGTGCTCGATGCTCAACGCCGTAATGCCCAAGCCGAGATCTCGTTCTACACGGCCTTGGCCGAGTACAACAAGTCGATCGCGCTGGTGCATCGCCGCAAGGGGACGATTCTTGCCTACAACGGCATCGAGTTTGCCGAAGGTCCCTGGACCGGAAAGGCCTACCACGACGCCGCCGAACTGGCCCGTCGCCGCTCCGCCAGCCGCGAGGTCAATTATGGCTGGACTCGTCCGGGCGTCATCAGCCAAGGCCCCATCAGCGCGACGCTGGATGGCGGTAACGGCTGTGCAACAGGCGACTGCGGGATTCCTGAATCGATTCCCGCCAACCTGAACAACCCCACGCCGGTCGAAGAAATCAGCCCCAGCCTGGAATCGCCGGAAAATGCCTTGCCTGCTCCAGGCGAGCAAACCTTGCGACATCCGCTGCGCAATTCGCTGAACTCTTCCATCCGACAGGTCGGGTATGAAGAAGCTGTCGCACCTGCAAAGCCGCAAAATCTGCGAACGATTCAGGGTACCGAGCCAGCCCGAGACCCAATCACTTCCTCACTGGAAGCGACTAGCCGGGAATCGATTTCAACCAGCCAATTCAACTGGGAAAAGTTTGGAGTTGAGGACCCGTCCAAGGCCAAACCCGGAATCCGGGCCACCATCAAGACCGATGGAAAATAGCCCAGTCCAAATCGCGCCGCCTACTTTCGACTCACGCTACGCTCACCCTAAGGCCCTGCCATGAAAGCTATCCTCCGCTTGCCCGCCAGCATCGCTCTCACCTGCCTCGCAGGTGCCGCCGCCCTGGGCTTCAGTGGCTGCTCGATGTGCTGCGGCCCCTATGACTACCACTATCCGGCTTTTCCTGGAATCGTCGAAAGGGCCGATCCTGTCTACGGGCGGGTGGGCTCCATTTTTTCCGACCCATACAAGGCTGGCAGCGGTCCGGCCGCGGACTCCAATCTCAAACCTACGGTTCGCAAACAGGCCCCGGACATCGATGACCTCGACTCGATTCCTGAAGCACTGCCCGAACCAGACCTCAACTCACCGCCAACTAGCCCTCAAGAGCCAATGAAGATCGATCGCGAGACGCGCAATCCCATTCGCTCGGCCCCCACAACACAGTGGCGTTGAATCGCAATCAGGCAACGCGAAACAACGTCTCAACCATCGCACAGGTCAACCACCGCAGCCGGTTGGCCTGTGCGATTCTTTTTTTTATCGCACCTCAATTAAGCGAATCCTCAAGGGCAACGACTCCGCGCCCGCTCAAACTAACGGCCGTGACCTTGCCACCTTGTCCCACAACTTCTTCTCAACCGGGGCCGCCCCATCCCCCGGTTCAGCAGCTCAATCGTGGCCAAACCCCGCACCTCAGAGCCTTCGCACGCAGCCTTTCGCGTCATGCATTAGTCGGTTTGGGTTCGTCGTTTTTAATTTTCCTGCTTACCAACTACTAACAAGTATCTCTTACCTTCTTCTCAGCCGGGTATCGCGCCACTCATCCTCGAACCTGCCTTCCGGACTGCGCATAAAAAAACCGGAGCCAGCTCGCAAGCCACTCCGGTCGTCGTTCGATACTTGAACTGTCGCTCGAAACTAACGCTTCGAGAACTGGGTTCCGCGGCGGGCACCTCGCAAACCGTACTTCTTGCGTTCCTTCATGCGGGAATCCCGCGTCAGAAAGCCTTCATGACGAAGCTTCGGAAAGTTCTCGGCATCCATTCCGCACAAGGCACGAGCCAATGCCATGCGGCAGGCACCTGATTGTCCAGCTGGTCCGCCACCGGAAACCGTGACCGACATATCAATCTTGCCACCGAGCCCAACGGCCTCCAGCGTATCGGTGATGTAAGTCCGCTGGGTCATTACCGGGAAATAGTCTTCGAACGTCCGACCGTTGATGGTCACGTTGCCCGAACCGGTTTTGATACGCACGCTCGCTACCGAGGTCTTGCGTCGTCCAGTGCCCAAAAATTCGCCGGTCTTAGGGTCTTTCTTGCTCGCAATCATGTTTGCCTGAATTCCTGATGTTCGCCGTTACTTGTTTTGTCACTTTGCCGAACTCACAGCCCCCAGTCTTCAAACTAGGGCCCGGCTCAGGCAAAGGTCACCTTCCTAATTGGATACTGCTTCAAACTTCAACGGTTGAGGGTTTTGAGCCTGATGCGGGTGAGCATCGCCCTTGTAAACCTTGAGCTTGCTCAGCATGTCGACGCCAAGTTTGTTCTTGGGCAACATCCGTCGTACCGCTTCCTTAATGATCAATTCCGGAGCCCGATTGAGGCGGTGTTCCGCTGTCTCGGTTCGCAGTCCGGTGTACCCGGAAAACCAGGTGTAAGTCTTGTTGGCCATCTTGTTGCCAGTGAAGCGAATCTTCTCGCAGTTGATCACGACGACGAAATCGCCGGTGTCCACGTGCGGGGTGTACTTGGGCGTGTGCTTGCCCATCAACACCATGGCGATTTCCGAGGCCAAGCGTCCGACAACGGCATCGCTCGCATCGACCAGCCACCACTGCTTATCAAGTTCGTTCGGTTTCGCCAGAAATGATTTCGTACCAGCCACAACTCAATTCCTTAAAAACGAAGCTCCGCTCGGGGCCCGACAGACTCCATCCGCCCAGAAATGCTCGGGTTTGGGAAAGCCCCCAAATCTATCGATTTTCCCCAGGGTCAGCAAGGGTCACACCCGAAAAGTGACCAAAAACGCGGTTTGGCCGACTATTGGGCCGTCCGCTGAGGGTCAACGTCAATGCTGCTTCGGGACGAGCGCCCCGAAACTTAACCTCTGCAATATCGGCGGTTTGCTCTCCAGATTCCTCGAAAAACCGCCGCGAATACCGCACTGGGCGCCCCATCCGAGCGTTCCCGTCGGCAAATGGTAGCCGGGTGCACGCAGGCAAGCTCCTTTCATTTAGCCTCATATGCGGAACATCCGGCAAATCTCCCGCCGTGCACAAATTTTTCCCGCCGACTCGTTTATCTGGGCAAAGATTAACGCACTTCAGGTCGATCTGACCTATGCACCTCGCCTCGGGTCGCCCGGCATGGACTGCCGCAAGAAACCGGGCCGCGAACTTTAAACAAGTCAATTCAGGGCCATTGGAGGGCCAACATGCAGCTCACGAGCACCGCCCCCCATGTCCGAATCCTCTTCTTTTCCTCGACTCTGCAATCCGGCTGAGCCATCTGCCTTGGTACCGGCTGGAGTTCCAGCCATTTGCCAACCTCTGACCGCAGCTTTCGAGTCGGCCACCGGCTGGGTTCTCGACTTTGAAGAGTCCCGGTCCAGTTTCCGCCGGCGGAAAGCCGAGCGTCTTCCCGAGTCGGCTGCCGCCGGACGCCTCCAGATCACGGACCTGTCGGCGGGCATTCCGGCAGGCAAACCGGCGGCCAGCCGCGAGCATTGCGATCAACTGGCAACCGCCATCAGCTCGCTTTACCACCAACTGCAACAGTACCGTGATGAATTGCGTTTGGCTCAAACCCAACTCGCGGTCCCCGGACGGGTGGCGCTGACCAAAGACCGGACTGAAAAGCTCAATCGCTTACTCACCCAACTGCTGCAAACCGCTTGTTCCCAATTCGGCTACGAATCCGCAGCCGTCATGGTGCTCGATGCCGGGACCACGATGCTGGTTCAGCGGGCCGGGATCGGTCCACATTACCACCATGCCAATGGAACAGGCCGCCTGCTCGATCAAAGCCAAGCCGACATTGAAGCTTTATCCGGAAGCGTCGTCGTCCTGAACTCTCGAAGCGAAGTTGCCAGCTGGCAAGCCCCCGTCACCAGCCGTGCAGCCGTTTGCATTCCGATCGCTTCGCTGGACAACCTTCACGGAACGCTTTGGCTTGCTGGTGAAACCAAACGCGAACTCAGCGACAACGATACGAATCTGCTTGAGATTATTGCCGGCCGAATCGCAGCGGAACTTGAAACCGCAGCGCTGCTCGCCCATCAGGCGACGCCCGTTCCGGCCACGCAAGCCACCCCAACCGAAGCCGAAGCAGATGAAGTTTGGGCGGCATCCTCCGATTGGCTGCCGGTTCCGTTTGATGGGTGGGAACTCGATTGCCCCCAACCGTCAGAGCATTCGTCATCCTTGCAGACGATGGCCCTTTCCCAAGTCGATGCCGGGGAGAATCTCCAACTCCTCGTCGCTTGCACCGAACACTCGGGCGGCGAAGAACTGCGGCGCGCACGTCAAGCCTTTGCCGTTCTCCGGGGCTTGGACCTCGATGCGGCTCAATTGTTCCAATCGCTCAATCAATTCCTCCGAGCAGAATCGGCCACTGAGTCGGAATTGCGGTTTGCCTGCATCAAGCTGGATCCCTTGTCCGGTGAATTTGAGTGCCACGGCCATCCAGAAGTGCGAGCCAACCTCGCTTTGCCCGACCAGCCAGATACCTGTTCCCAAACGAGACGGTTTGGCTTCCTCTCCAACGGCAGTTGCCTTCGCATTGCCTGTAGCAGTTGTCGCACCGACCTGCTGATTGTCCGCCGCAAGTAGTTCCGACAGAGCCCCCCAAACCGTGTCTGGCCGTGCACTGCTCCGCCAGCCACAACCGCAGGCAGGTTGGCATCCGCCGGAGCCGTAATGCTCCGCGCATTTTGCGTCGCTGCAAAAGCAGCAAACGATGCGTGGCCGGGTGGGGCCAAGCCAAACCTGCCAACTTCATCCGTCACGGCTTCCGGCCGCGAACCAGGTGGTAATGACCACTGGACCAAACTTCGACTTCCGCCAGCCACTGGGCTGCATGTTCGCGATACCATCCCGGTAACTTGGTCACCAGCAGACACTCGCCCCCGGGCCGCAAGGCTCTGACGGCTCCATCCAAAAAGCGCCGCGCGATTTCGAAGTTGGCAAAGTAGGGTGGATTCGCGGTTACGAGATCAAAACTCCCGGCTCCCGGCACGTCCGCCGTATGCGACAGGACGACTTGCAAGTTACGGAGTTCATTCCGTTCAGCCGCTATCCGAGTCGCCTCGACTGCCCGGGCATGGCTATCTACTGCCCAGACATCCAGCGACGCGTCCCTTGCGGCCAAGCCGATAGCGATCGCACCACTGCCGCAGCCCAGGTCAAGGATGCGCTGGCCGCTGTGGACAACAACTGCTTTGAGAATCTGCCGAGCACCGGGATCAAGTTGGCGATGAGCAAACACCCCCGGGCGCGTGTACAACCGAAGCAAACGCTCGGCATCCCGATAGACCACTTCAGCCCGAAATTCTCGCACCCGCTTGAGCTCATTCGCTTTCTTCAAGCGAAACACGGAACCGCGGGGTTCGACCTGACATTCCACCGGCCGCGTCCACTCGCGCAGTTCTTCAAGCAGGGCAGGGTGGCTCTGGCTGTCGACACCAACCAACAACTCGCCGCCCGGCTTAAGATGCACAAATGCGGATTGAACGAGGTCGCGATTGAGTTCGGCAGACTCGCGTCTGCGCAGCGGTGCATAGATCAGATCGTAGGGCCCAGCCAACCAATCCGCGGCGCAGCCGATCTGCAAGTTCGCCGGAACCTCGCCACCCTCCCGCACCAACGCGGCCTGAAATGAATCGAGCACCAGGCATTCAATCGAGGCTGCTGGCCAACGCCCGGCCAACTCCCTTGCCAATTGGCCACGGCCAACG
>Ga0164292_10001829_pt1 | contig 17310 bp, 12 predicted proteins | sample GEODES117metaG_FD_111486 | JGI IMG/M metagenome (GOLD analysis project Ga0164292, IMG submission 111486) | Eutrophic lake water microbial communities from Lake Mendota, Wisconsin, USA - GEODES117 metaG | ecosystem: Environmental > Aquatic > Freshwater > Lake | place: USA: Lake Mendota...
CTTCGTCTCCGCACCGACCGGCAGTGAAACAACAAGGCTGCCTTCGGTGTTGGCCAGGTAGTTGATCTCTGCAGTCCAGTCGGCCGGCAGCAGCGGCCCGTCCAGCGGCATCCGGACAACAGCGTCGGGCTGGGCCTCGGAGGACACGAAGTATCCGCACTGCGGCGCCGGCCCGGGCGCGATCCTGCGCACCCAGGTCACGTCCGCATCGGCCAGTCGCCCGCTCGCGTCGAGCATCCGCAGCAGGTCGGTGGAGCCGCTGAATTCCGGGCGGTCGGCGATGAGGGCGAACATGTGGCTGGCCAGGTTCTGAGGGCCTTGCACCCGCTGCAGGATCAGCGGATCGACCTCCTGATCCAGCAGGGGCGCGGGCGATGTCGCCCTTGCCTGGGCCAGACCCGCAACGGCGTTGCGCAGGTAGGCCTTCGTCGGGTTGTCCTGCCAGCTCACCAGAAAGGTTTTGGTGGAGACCAGGCTGCTGGCGATGAAGGCCACCGCGAGGGTCGCGACCACCGCGCGGCGCCGGGCCGATGCATCCAGCCACGCCGTGCCCGGCCGGTTCGGGGCGCAGAACCCGACCGCCGCCAGCAGTGCCAGCATCACCACAAGGTCAGGCAGGTAGCGCAGGGTCTGGGCCAGTTCCAGTGCCGTGTACGCCGATGACCGCATCAGATAAATCGGCACCTGGCAGGCCACCGCATACCCGGCGGCCACCAGCCACACCGGGCCGAGGCACTGCTTGCGCAGCACCGACACCGCCACCGCCATTCCCAGAGCGACCCAGCCCAGCGCCATCACCGATGCCGGCGGCACCGCCCACGGTGAGGCCGGCGCCCAGCGCTGCCACTGCCACGGGCCCCCGACCAGGCCGGGCACGATCCCGTGGGTGACCGAGCGCGCCAGCAGGTCCCATGTCATGCCCAGGTCAGAACTCCATCGGCGCTGGTCGACCACCATCAGGTAGAGCGCCACCCACGCCGCGGTGATACTCAGGCAGGCCAGCCACAGCGGACGGCCTCGGCGCCACGTCGACAGCAGCGCACCTGATTCACCGTGCACATAGCTCAGCAGGGCGACGACGGCGAAGGCGGCGAAGGGAATCACCGCGGACTTCTCGAAGAAGGTCAGACCGACAGTGAACGCCACCGCGCCGCTGATCGCGTAGCGGCGAGACCCGGTGCGCGCCAGCAGGATCGCGTCGGCGCACACCCAGGCCATCGCCGCGATCATCGGCAGGTAGTTCAGCGCTGAGGCCCACCACGCGAACGCCGGCACCGCCAGCGGGGTGAACAGCGCAAAACCCAACGGCGCCAGCAGGACCGGGCGCCAGCCGAGAATCACCCGCAAGGCCCGCAGCAGGGCCAGCGAAGCGATCGCCTGCAGAACGAGCAGGCTCACCGCCGGCCAGGTCCAGACCAGCGGGGCCGCCCGGGTGATCACGCCGCCGAGCAGAAACGCCGCCGGCATGATGTGGCCGTCGTGATCGGTGAACAGATACGACCACGACAGCAGTGATTGGGTTCCGGCTCGGCCGACGATGATCAAGTCGTCCCAGTAGAAATAGCCACCGAAGGCCAGTTCCGCCCGCACCACCAGGTGCACTGCGATCAGTGCACCCGCAGCCACCGCAACCGCCGGCATACGGGTGGGCGGCCGAATTGACATCGCCACGACTGTACGGGCGAATGCGCCGTTAATCGGCGCGGGCCAACGCACTCAGGTGCACAGCGATGCCGACCAGGGGACCGCACAGCAACGCCAGCACGGTGCGGGTTTCCAGCGCCAACGGACACGTCAGCAGCAGGGTGGCGGCCAGGGTGGCGCCCACCCAGCCGACGGCGTAGGCCCGGTGCAGTGCGGCGGCCACCGCCGCCGCGCCGGTCAGGGTCAGCAGAGCGATCGACACCGCTGCGGCGGTGAGCCAGGCCAGCAGCGCGCCACTGGTCACGTACTCGGGGCCGAATCCGACCCGAAGGATCCACGGACCCACCAGGAACGCAGCGACGACGCCCACTGCGCCGACGCCGACGATGATCCCCGCCGGCCCGAGCAGCGCCCGCAGTCGGGCGCTGCGGTGGTCGACGAAGTGGGCGATCAGATTGCCCTGCATGGCCGTCATCGGTACCAGCAGCGGCGCCCTGGTCAGCGTCACCGCCAGGATCACCACCCCGCCGGCCGCACCGAGTTGACCGGAGGTCGCCTTGAGCAGCACCGGAAAGCCCATCACCAGAATCGCGCTGGCGCCGGCCGCGGCGATCGAATGCGCCGCTCCCCGCAGAAATCCCGACACCGGCCCGGCAGTGCGTAATCGGGCCGCCGAGCGCACCGCGGGTGAGACCGCCAGCAGCAGCAACCACGCCAACGAGCCGCCGACGGTGGCCCACAGGTACCCGGCCAGGCCCCAGCCCGACACGTAAGCCGTCACGGCCAGTGCCAACCGGGTCGCCGCATCGGTCACCATCAGGGCCCCGTAGTACGACCAGCGTCCGGTGCCGGCCAGCATGCCCAACAGCGTTGCGTGCATGCAGAACCCGGCCAGCCCCGCCGCCAGCAGCGCCACCGACAGCGGCCGCGCCTCGGCGAACACGTGCGGCGCCCACAGCGGCGAGGTGCCGGCGATCCCGACAGCCGCGGCCACCCCGACGCCGACCGCCACCCACATCGGGCGGGTGTGCGGGCCCTCAGCCGTGATCGGTGCCCCTGTCGGTGCCGCCCTCGAGCGCACCTCCCGGGTGGCTTCCTGCAGTAGTCCGTTGGCTGCGCCGGCCACCAACCCGAAGGCGCCCCAGAACACCCCGAAGACGGAGAACCCCGCCGGTTCCAGTCGGCGCGCGGCCAGATACAGCACGCCGTAACCGCACAGCGCGGAGATCGCGGTGGCCAGCCCGACCCGCGCGACGCTGCCGCGCGCCACCGGGCCGGCGGCGGCGACACTGACCGCGTTGAGCCCGGCATCGGTCACAGCGGCGGCATCCCGGTGGAATACAGCCACGCCTGCCACAACGGCCGCAGTGAGACGTCGGCGTAGTTGGCCGCCAGGCCGGTGAAGTCGTCGGTGACGACCGTGCCGTAGCGGTGCCGGGTGGTCCAGTCCCGCAGCAGTGCAAAGAACTTCTCGTCGCCGATGATGCCGCGCAACGCGTGCAGGGTCAGGGCCCCGCGCTTGTAGACCCGGTCGTCGAACATCTCCCGCGGACCCGGATCGGACAGCAGCAGATCCTGCTGGGCGACCAGCAGACGCTGGTGGTGCTGGCGGGCCAACTCGGCCGCGGTCCGGCCCCCGGAGTGTTCGGACCACAGCCACTCCGCGTAGCAGGCGAAGCCTTCATGCAGCCAGATGTCCCGCCAACGGCGCGCGGTGACACTGTTGCCGAACCACTGGTGGGCCAACTCGTGGGCGATCAACCGCTCCGCACCGCGGGCGCCGTCGCAGTGGTTGGCTCCGAAGATCGAAACCCCTTGTGCCTCAAGGGGTATTTCCAGCGCATCGTCGGTGACCACCACGGTGTAGCCCGCCGCGAACGGATAGGGGCCGAACAGTTTGATGAACAGTTTCATCATGGCCTGCTGCCGGCCGAAGTCGTGGTCGAACCGGTCCCGTAGCCGATCGGGTAGGACGGCCTGCATCGGTACCGGCGCCTTCGGTAGCCGGTGCAGCGCGTACATACCGATCTGCAGTGTCGCCAGGTAGGTCGAGGTCGGTTCGGGTTGCTCATAGGTCCAGACGGTCTGGCCGGCCCGGACCCGCCGCGACACCAAGGCGCCCGGCGCCACCGCGTAGTAGGGGCTGTCGGTGCTGATCTGGATCAGGTAGCTGGCCTTGGAGCTGGGATGGTCGTCGCACGGAAACCAGGTGGGTGAACCGTTGGGCTGGCCGGCCACCAGAGCTCCGTTGGAGAGTTCCTCGAAACCGACCTCGCCCCAGAGCGTTCGGATCGGGCGCGGCGTTCCGCCGTAGCGCACCACGATCGCCATCGCCGACCCGGCCGGCAGCGGGCCGGCCAGACGGATCCGCAGCTTGCCCGCCGAAGTGCTGAAATGGCCTGGGCGCCGGCCATTGACGGTGACCTTGCTGACCGCCAAGGCGTCGGCCAGGTCGAGAGTGAAGGTCTGCAGCGAGGCCAGCGTCACGGCGGTGATGGTTGCCGAGCCACTCAGCCGGTTGCTGGCGACCTTGTACTCCAGATCCAGTTCGTAACGCGACACCCGGTAGCCGAAGTTGCCGCTGTCGGGAAGGTAGGGGTCGATGACCGGCGGGGTGGCACCCTTGCGTGCGTTGGCCTTCACGCCGCAGTCTCCGGCATCCCCGGCCCGCGATCGGCCCTGGAGCGCTTACGTGAGACCTGCCACGGGGCAATGGGATTGCCCTGCCAGCGAGTTGACGGCGGAACCTCGTCCCCGCGCATCACCAGTGACGCCGGGCCGATCGTGGCGCCGGCGCCGATCCGAGAGGCGGGCAGTGCGACGCAGTGCGGGCCCATGGTTGCTCCGTCCTCGAGTACCACGGTGTCCATCCGCATGATGCGGTCGTGGAACAGGTGCGTCTGCACCACGCAGCCACGACTTACGGTGCTGGCACGCCCCAGCGTGACCAGGTCGGCCTCGGGGAGCCAGTAGGTCTCACACCACACCCCGCGTCCGATCCGGGCGCCCAGGGCGCGCAGCCACAGATTCATCACCGGGGTTCCACTGGCGGCGCGGGCGAACCAGGGCGCGGCAACCGTTTCGACGAAAGTGTCAGCGACCTCGTTCCGCCAGACAAAAGAAGACCATAATGGCTTCTCGCCCGCCTTGATACGGCCCACCACAAGCCATTTCGCGGCGACAGCGACAACGCCGGCCACCGCGCCGGCCAGCAGGATCACCACACCGCAGGCCAGCGCAGCTGCGCTGTACCCACGCGATAGGACGATTGCCTGCAGCGCCATCAGGGTCCCGGCGCCGATCGCGAACGTCACCATCATCGGCACCAGACGGCAGGTCTCCACCGCGCTGCGGGCGATTTTCAGCCGCAGTGGCGGTTCGTAAGTCAGCGCCAGGTCGGCGGTGTCGGCGTGGCGGCGCAACCGGATCGGCGGGCTGCCCAGCCAGGACGATCCGGTCTTGGCCTTCGGTGGGGTGGCCGACAAGACGGCCACCAGACCGTCGTCGGGAACCCGCCGGCCTGGCTGGGTGATGCCGGAATTGCCCAGGAAGGCCCGCTTGCCGACGGTGGTCGTAGCGATGTGGATCCAGCCGCCGCCCAGTTCGTAGGAGGCCACCATGGTGTCGTCGGCCAGAAAGGCGCCGTCCTCGACGACGGTGAACTTCGGTGTCACTAACGCTGTCGAGATCTCGGTGTTGCGTCCCACCTTCGCGCCGAGAATCCGCAGCCACACCGGCGTCAACAGGCCGGCGTAGAGCGGGAACAGGTAATTGCGGGCGGCGTCCATCAACCTTTCGGTGCACCACAACTGCCAGCCGGTCCGGCTGCGGACCGGGTGGTAGCCCTCGCGCAGGCCGATCGCCAGGGTCCGCACCGCGCACACCGTGGTCAGCGCATAGATCCCGGCGGCCACCAGTGTCCCCACCGGAACCCAGGGTGCGCCCACCCGCACCGCCTCGGTAAGGGTCGCGGTATCGCGCACCGCCCACGCCAGCACCCCCAGACCCGCGCCCAACGACACCAGGGGCAGCGCGCCGAGCAGCATCGAGGACACCACGTAGACACCCACCCAGTGCGACGCCCGTGGTGGGCGGTGATCCGGCCACGGGTGGCGCGCCTTGCCGGACTTCACTGCCGGCGATCCCTTCCAGTACTGGCCGTTTTTGACCTTGCCCACCACCGCCGATCCCGGTGCGACGTCGGCGTCCTTGCCGACCACGGCGCCGGGCAGCAGCGTGGTCCGCGAGCCGATGGTGGCGTCGTTGCCGATGGTGATGGTGCCGATGTGGAACAGATCGCCATCGATCCAGTGGCCGGACAGGTCGACCTCCGGTTCGATCGAACTCCGGTTTCCCAGGGTGAGCATCCCGGTGACCGGCGGGGCGGAGTGCAGATCGACCCCTTTGCCGACGGAATTGCCCAGTGCGCGTGCGTAATACACCAGCCAGGGTGCGCCGGCCAGGTTCTCCGCGCCGCTGGCGTCGGCGAGCCTTTCGGCCAGCCACACCCGCAGGTGCTGCCATCCGCCGCGACGGTAGGTTCCCGGCTTGAGCCCGGCCATCAGCAGGCGCGCGCCGGTCACCGCGACAGCCATCCGCCCGAGCGGGGTGATGAAGACGATGAACGCGAGCACAACCACCCACCAGTCCAGGCGCACCAGCCACGGCAGCGGATACAGTTGGGCCGCAACGTTGTTGATCAACACCAGCCAGGTCAGCCACTGCAGTCCGGTGAGGGTTGCCAACGGCAGCGTCAACGCGACCTGGGCGGCTTGGGCGCCGATCGGCATCGGGGCGACGTGTCGCGGCGCGGTGGCGACCGGTGGGCTCTGCTCGGCGGCCATCTCGTCGAGGAACCCGGCTAGCGACCCCAGTCGCGGATGATCGTAAAGGTGCGCGACGGTCATCCCGGGGTAGCGGGGGCGCAATGCGACCACCAATTGGGCCGCCGACAACGAACCTCCGCCGAGGGCGAAGAAGTCGGCCTCGGGCCCGTCTACGACCGTGCCGAGCACGTCCTGCCATTGGCCGGCCAGCAAGCCCATCGTTCCGCCTAGCTGGGAACCGACATCGGGCACGTCACCCGGTGGCGGCCAGGGCAGGGAGTCGCGGTCGACCTTGCCGGAGGTCCGGGTGGGCAGCTCATCGACCAGCACCAGTCGCGGCACCAACGCAGCGGGCAGTGACTCGGCGAGATGGGCCCGGGCCTCGGCCAGGTCGAACGATGGGTCCGCCGACGCGATGTAGCCCACCAGAACCGGTGTGCCGCTTGCGGTCCTGCGCACCGCGGCCGCACCGCCGCTTACCCCGGGAAGGTGGACCAGCGCCGAGTCGACCTCGCCGAGTTCGATGCGCCGACCGCCCACCTTGACCTGGTCGTCGGCGCGGCCCTGGAAATACAGACCCTCAGGCTCCAGCCGCACCAGATCCCCGCTGCGGTAGGCGCGAGGCCACCCCAGCGTCGGCATCGGGGCGTACTTCTCGGCGTCCTTGGCCGGATCCAGGTACCGGGCCAGGCCCACTCCACCGATCACCAACTCACCGACGCCGCCGGGGGCTACCGGCGCCCCGGTGTCGTCGACGACCGCCAGGTCCCAGCCCGCCAGCGGCAGACCGATGCTGACCGGCGCGCCGCCGGCAAGCTTGGCCCCGCAGGCCACGACGGTGGCCTCGGTGGGCCCGTAGGTGTTCCACACCTCTCGTCCGGCACCCTCCTCGCCCGAAGCCAGCCGTTCGGCCAGATCCGGCGGGCAGGCCTCACCGCCGAAGATCAACAGCCGCACCGCCTCCAATGCCTCGGCGGGCCACAACGCCGCCAGGGTGGGCACGGTGGAGACCACGGTGATGTCGCGGGCCACCAGCCACGGGCCGAGATCCATGCCGCTGCGCACCAAGGCGCGCGGGGCCGGCACCAGGCAGGCGCCGTGCCGCCAGGCCAGCCACATCTCCTCGCAGGAGGCGTCGAAGCCGACCGACAGCCCTGCCAGCACCCGGTCGTCGGGTCCGATCGGGTTGTGCTGCAGGAACATCCGGGCCTCGGCGTCGACGAACGCGGCGGCGTTGCGGTGGGTGACCGCCACGCCCTTGGGTGTGCCGGTCGAACCGGAGGTGAAGATGATCCAGGCGTCATCGCCGACCTGCGGTGGCGCAGCGCCCCAGCCGCGGGACGGCCCGCGTCCACTACTCAGGCCGGCCTCGGTGATGATTCCGGCCACTCCGGCTTCGGAGAACACCAGTTCGGCCCGTTCGTCGGGGTCGTCGGCGTCCACCGGCACGTACGCCGCGCCGGCGGCCAAGGTGGTCAGGATCGCCAGGTACAGCGAGTAACTGCCGGAAGGCATCCGGATGCCGACCCGGTCACCTCGGCCGATCCCACGGTCCGCCAGCCACCGCATACCGGCGTCGATGTCCTCAATCACCTCGCTGTAGGTCAGCTGGACATCGCCGTCATCGATCGCCGCCGCATCCGGATATCGGGCTGCGGTGTCGTACAGGATGTCGACCAGCGTGCGGGGCGCGGGAGCCTGCCCGGACTGCAGGTACTGAGCGGGGATTGTGGACATCGCCCCGAATCCTATTGTCACCTCGCCCGGGCCGGTGTCGCCTCGAGGGCCAAGGCCTGAGACACTTTCCTTCAGAGAGAAATACTCCCTCGCCGCGGTGTCGTCACCACGTCGGCCGCCTGCCAGCCGTCCGGAGGTCACCCCGCGTGAATGTATCCACCTTCGAGTGGGGCATCACCCTTGCCGTCACACTGGCCATCCTGCTCGTCGACGTCCTGATCTTCGCCCGCCGGCCGCACGAGCCGAGCCGGCGGGAGTGCCTGACGGCCCTGAGCGTCTACGTCGGTTTGGCGGTCCTATTCGGAGTGTGGGTGTGGCGGGTCCACGGCGGTCAGTACGGTCTGGAATTCTTCGCCGGGTGGCTCACCGAGTACAGCCTGTCGGTGGACAACCTGTTCATTTTCATCATCATCATGGCCAGCTTCAAGGTGCCCAAGGTCTATCAGCAGCAGGCGCTGATGGTGGGCATCGTGCTGGCGCTGATCTTCCGCGGCATATTCATCGCGCTGGGTGCGGTGGCGATTGAGAAGTTCTCCTGGATCTTCTATCTGTTCGGTGCCTTCCTGGTGTTCACCGCCGTCAAACTCATGCGTGACACCGACCACACCGACGACGGCGACAACGCGGTAGTTCGATTCGCCAGGAAGTACCTCAACACCACCCACACCTGGCATGGCCTCAAGCTTTACGTCAAAACCGGGGGCAAGCGGCTGATGACCCCGATGTTCCTGGTGATCCTGGCGCTGGCGACCACAGACCTGCTGTTCGCGATGGATTCCATTCCGGCGATCTATGGCCTGACCAGCGAGCCGTATCTGGTGTTCACCGCCAATGTGTTCGCGCTGATGGGTCTGCGCCAGCTCTATTTCCTGTTGGGCGACCTGCTCAACCGGCTCGTCTACCTGTCCCAGGGTCTGGCGTTCATCCTGTTCTTCATCGGCGTCAAGCTCCTGCTGCACGCGCTGCACGAGAACGAGGTGCCCTTCATCAACGGTGGTCAACCCCTCAACGTCCCCGAGATACCGACCCTGCTCAGCTTGGCGGTAATCGTGGTGACACTGCTGCTGACCGGGATCGCCAGCCTGGTCAAGACCCGGGTCAGTGACACCCGCTAGCCGCCGTCAGGCCCAGTTGTTGTAGCCACCCTCGGGCCCGAGCATGCGCTCGAGTCGGCTGCGGTTGAGACGGGCGATCTCGTTGCGCAGGATTTTGCGCTCGGTTTCAGCGTCGTTGTGCAACCCGCCGCCGATCGCCTCGAGCACCGCCGACAGGCCGCCGGGCCAGCCACAGATCCCCGGATACGCATCCAGGATGTCGTCGAACAACTCATCCGGCAGGGCGAACAGCAGCGCGTCCGTCCTGCGGAACAGTGTGTCGCGATCGGCATAGGGGCGTGTCCTGGCCAGATCCGCCGCCATGGTCACGCTGTTGCAGCACTCGAACAGCGCATGCACCGCGCGGCGGGTCGGCAACTCGTTGAAGGCGTCAAGTCCAACGCACTGGTGCAGCAACACACTGTCGATCATGGATAACCCAAAGCACACCCGGGTTACCGCTCGTTACAGCGAGGAAAACTCTCCGGAGGCTCCCCGGGCTGCAGTCCAGCAGGCCCAAGTGGTCCTAGTGGTCCGAGTGGCCCTCAGCGGTGAATCGTTGCCGAGAACGCTCCACCTCGGCCTCGGCCTCGGCGCGGCCGACGTAATTGGCGGCCTCGACGAACTTGCCGGGCTCGAGATCCTTGTAGTGCACGAAGAAGTGCTTGATCGCCTCAAGTTCGAAAGCCGGCACGTCGGCGAGCTCGTTGATGTGATCCCAGCGCGGGTCACCGGCCGGAACGCAGACCACCTTGTCGTCACCGCCGGCGTCGTCGACCATCTTGAACATCGCAACCGGGCGCGCCTCGACGATGACGCCGGGGTGCACAGACTCCGGTAGCAGCACCAGGGCATCAAGTGGGTCACCATCCTCACCCAGGGTGTCCTCGATGTAGCCGTAATCGGCGGGATAGCCCATCGGCGTGTAGAGATATCGGTCCAGCCGCAACCGACCGGTCTTGTGGTCGATCTCGTACTTGTTGCGCTGGCCTTTCGGGATCTCGATCGTGACATCGAACTGCACCGCGCGACTCCTTCCGCCGTCCGGTCGGCTCCATCATCGGGACGACCGGAAAACACCCTAACGAGGGATTCGCCTCAGCACGGCCTCGTTGGGCACAATGAGAGCCGGAACTGAAGGAGAGGTCATGCTTCGCACACCCCGGCGCGGTAGCCACGTGCTCATCGCCGCTGCCGTGATTGCGCTGGTAGCCGTGGTGGTAGCAGCCGCTGCTCTCCTGACCTCCGGCGGCAGGAGCAACGCCTCGGTCCCGGCGCCGAGGCCTCCGGCCAGCCCCAAACCCGCGCTGATCGCGGTGCCGGACTCCGCCACTGTGCCGACCACGGCCGGTATGACGGCGGCGCTGGCCGCCGCCGTTGCCAACCCCAACCTCGGCAATCTCACCGGCCGGATCTCCGACGCCAAGACAGGCACCCAGATCTGGGAACAGCGCGCCGATATGCCCATGCAACCGGCGTCGACCAACAAGATTCTGACCGCGGCCGCCGCGCTGCTGACGCTGGACCGCAACGCGCGGGTCACGACCGTCGTGCAGGCCGCCGACCAGACCCGGATGCCGGGCGTGGTGGTCCTGGTGGGCGGCGGCGACCCGGTCCTGTCGGCTGCGCCACCCCGCGAGGAGAGCTGGTACCGAGATGCCGCCAGGATCTCCGATCTAGCCGACCAGGTCCGCGACAGCGGGATCACAGTGACCGCCGTGCAGGTCGACAACTCGCTGTACACCGGACCGGATATGGCGCCAGGCTGGGATCCCGCCGACATCGCCGGCGGGGACATCTCCCCGGTCCAGTCGGTGATGCTCGACGCCGGACGGATTCAACCGACCACCGTGGAATCGCGGCGCTCCCCGACACCGGCGCTGGACGCCGGGCGGGCGCTCGCCGTCGCCCTCGGGGTGGACCTTGCCAAAGTCACCATGGCCCCCGGGCCTGCGGGTGGACGGCAACTGGCCTCGGTTCAGTCGGCCCCGCTGATCGAAAGGGTGCGTCAGATGATGGTCGCCTCGGACAACGTGATGGCCGAGACCATCGCCCGGGAGGTGGCGCAAGCCACCGGGCGGCCGCTGAGTTTCGCCGGGGGCGTCGACGCCGTTCTGGCGAAGTTGGCCGCGGCCGACATCGACCTCACCGGCGCCTCACTGGTGGACTCCAGCGGGCTTTCGGTTGCCAATCTGCTCACCGCGAACACTCTCGACGAGGTCATCAATGCAGCCGCGGGACCGGATCAACCGGCGTTGCGGCCCATGTTGGACATGCTGGCGGTGGCGGGCGGCAGCGGCACCCTGTCGGACCGCTTCCTGGGTGTGGATCCGAAGAAGTCGTCAGCGGGCTGGCTGCGTGCCAAAACCGGATCGCTGACCAAGACCAACTCACTGGCCGGCATCGTCACCGACGTCAACGGCCGGGTGCTGAGCTTCGCGTTCATCTCCAACAACGCCGGGATGGAGGGGCGCACCCGGTTGGATGCGCTGGCCGGGATTCTGCGCACCTGCGGCTGCGGCTCATGAGTGAACTGATGAGCCGGTGTCTTCGTCCCCCGAGCTGACCGTCGGTCGCTCAGTCGACTGGCGTTTCGCCGGAACCGTCGGCGCCAGGCTGGCCCGGCCCGAACCGCCAGCCAGTGACTACACCCGCCGGCAGGCCATCGACGACCTCGCTGAGGCAGCCGTTGCCGCGGAATCGCCCGTGCGGGATGTCACCCGGCTATTCGCCGGCGGTCCCGCACCGCAACCGCGAATCGTCAACCGGGAGCAGTGGATTCGGGCCGCATCCGATTCCATGCGGGTGATGACCGGCGGCACCGACAGCCCGGACAGCAGCGTTACCGGGCGGATCGCCGGTGCCCAGACCGGGGCCGTCCTCGCCTTCATCTCCTCGGGCATCCTCGGTCAGTACGACCCCTTCGCCGGCAACGCCGACCAAGACGACGAGAAGGGTGGCGCCCTGCTGCTGGTGTACCCGAACGTCATCTCCGTGGAACGGCAACTGCAGCTGTCACCCAAGGACTTCCGGCTGTGGGTGTGCCTTCATGAGGTCACCCACCGGGTGCAGTTCACAGCCAATCCATGGCTGTCAGAACACATGTCACGTGCGCTGGGGGTGCTGACATCGGAACGTGGCGACGACTTCGGGCAGGTTGTCGGCCGACTCGCCGAGTTCGTCAAGGATATTCGGGGATCCACCGGCGACCCGCAGAACTCCGGCGTCATCGGTCTGATGCGCGCGGTGCAGTCCGAGCCGCAACGTGAGGCGCTCGACCAACTGCTGGTGCTGGGCACGCTGCTGGAAGGCCACGCCGACTACGTGATGGACGCCGTCGGTCCGGCGGTAGTCCCGTCGGTCCATCTGATCCGCAATCGCTTCGACGACCGGCGGGAACGTAAACAGCCTCCGCTGCAACGGTTGTTGCGCGCCCTGCTCGGAGTCGACGCCAAGCTCAGCCAGTACACCCGCGGCAGGGCCTTCGTCGACCATGTCGTCGACCGGGTCGGGATGGAGCGGTTCAACGCGGTGTGGTCGGGCCCGGACACGCTGCCGTTGCCTGACGAGATCGAAAAACCGCAGCGATGGATCGACCGGGTCCTCTAGCCGCACTGCGCACGACGGTGGACGGGTTCGCCGCCACCTGGCTGCCTGATGCGAAGTCATGGTGCGTGGCGCTTTCCGGCGGTCCGGACTCGCTGGCGCTGACCGCGGCGGCCGCCCGACTGCGGCCGACGACCGCGTTGATCGTCGACCACGGGCTGCAGCCGGATTCCGATGCCGTCGCCGAGACGGCGCGAGAGCAGGCGGGAGTTCTCGGATGCGTTGCGGCGCAGGTGCTTCGGGTACGGGTCGGGACCGACGGCGGACCGGAAGCGGCTGCCCGAACGGCCCGCTACAGCGCACTGGATCTAGCTCGGGACGGCGCTCCGGTGCTGCTCGGGCACACCCTTGACGACCAGGCCGAGACCGTCCTGCTCGGGTTGGGGCGCGGCTCCGGCGCCCGGTCGATCGCCGGGATGCGGCCCAGTGACCCGCCGTGGTACCGGCCGTTGCTGGGCGTGCGCCGCCACCACACTCACGCGGTGTGCGCCGAGGCGGGCCTGAGTGGTTGGGACGATCCGCACAACCACGACCGCCGCTTCACCCGGGTGCGACTGCGCGCCGAGGTGCTGCCGTTGCTTGAGGACGTACTGGGAGGGGGAGTGGCTGAGGCCCTGGCCCGGACCGCGGCGGCGCTGCGCGAGGACACCGAGGCCCTCGACGGCCTTGCCCACGATGTGCAGGTGACGGCCGTCGTGAATGGTGCGTTGAATGTCACGGCGATCGCAGAGCTTCCGGTCGCACTGCGTCGTCGGGTGATCCGGGGGTGGCTGCTGGCCGGCGGTGCCGCCGGCCTGACCGATGGCCAGATCCGCGCCGTGGATGCACTGGTCGTTGATTGGCGCGGCCGGGGCGCAGTGGCCGTCGGCGGCGGGATTCCCCGCACCCGGCTGTTCGCCGAGCGTCGGGGTGCTCTCCTGACGCTGCGAACCGAACCGGTGTGATTGCCAGTTCGATTGTCCGGGCCGATTGTCCCGGCGGATGCGGCATGGCACGCTGTGGGCGTGTCGGCGCATGAGCTGTACCCCGGGGACATCAAGTCGGTGCTGGTGTCCGAGGAGCAGATCCGGGAGCGGACCTGCGCGCTCGGTGCCGACCTGGGTCGCGACTACTCCCACACCAGCGAGGATCTCCTGCTGGTCACCGTCCTCAAGGGCGCAGTCATGTTCGTCACCGACCTGGCCCGGGCCATCCCGGTGCCCACCCAACTGGAGTTCATGGCGGTCAGCTCCTATGGTTCGGCGACGTCCTCATCGGGGGTGGTCCGCATCCTCAAGGACCTCGACCGCGACATCGCCGGACGCGATGTGCTGATCGTCGAGGACATCGTCGATTCCGGGCTCACCCTGTCCTGGCTGCTGCGCAACCTGGCGACCCGCGGCCCGAAGTCGCTGCGGGTCTGCACGCTGCTGCGCAAACCCGATGCGGTGCGCACCGATGTCGATATCGCCTACGTCGGATTCGACATCCCCAACGAGTTCGTCGTCGGTTACGGCCTGGACTATGCAGAGCGTTACCGGGACCTGCCCTACATCGGCACCCTCGAGCCCAAGGTGTACGAGCCGGCCTAGCTGGCGGCCTAGGTGAGCTCCCACACCGCGGTCACCGAGAAGCTGACCGTCTGCTCGCCGGGCTGCAGGGGCACGTCGGCGGCCTTCGCCTCCGGCGCTGCCTGAATCTGTCGCGGCGGATTCGATTCGGGCGCTTCGGAAATGGAGATCACCCGGCCAAGTGACAGCCCGGACAGCTCAGCGTACTGGCGGGCCCGGTTCTCGGCGTCTTGAAAAGCCTTCGCCCGCGCGTCGCTGACAAGTTGCGAGTCGTCCTCGATCGAGTAGGTCACCGAATTGATCCGGGCGGCGTTGCCGCCGACATCGATGACGGTGGCCAAAGCGCCGGGAGCCGCGTCGAGTTCCCGGATCGTCACCGCGATCGTGTTGCTGGCCCGGTAGCCGGTGATCGCCGCGTTCTCGCCGTACTGCGGCGCCACGTTGACCGTGGTGGTGCGGATGTCGGTGGAGTCCAGCCCGCGCCCGTTGAGGGCGTCGATGACCGCCTGCTGGCGTTCGTTGGCCTGGTTCATCGCCGCGGTGACGTCCGGGGCGACCACCTCGATGCCGACGTCGGCGGTCACGGTGTCGGGTGCTCCCTGCACCTGGCCTGATCCCACCACCGTCACCTGACGGGGGTTGCTCTGGACCGGGGGAGCGGAGTCGCAGCCGGAGAGCACCGTTGCGGCCACAGCGGCGGTCGTGAGCGCGGTCGCAACGGTGGCGAACCGGCGTCGCCCGGTCTTTTCCGGCCGTGTCGTGTTCAGGGCTGGCAGGTCGATCGGCATGTGCCACGGTAACCCCCGCCTCGCGCACTTTCGACGACGTCGGCCGGCCGGATCGGATTCAGGTCCAGGACACGGTTTCCAGGAACGCCAGCAGTTCGGCGTTGATGGCGTCGGCCCGCTCCTGCTGAATCCAGTGTCCGGCGCCGTCGAGCATCACCTCGCGGTAGGGACCGGTGGCAACCTCGCGGGCCCGGTCGATCTTGGTGAAATTCAGGACCGGGTCGTCCGCGCCGCCGACGAACAGAGCAGGAACACCGATTGTCTGGGCGGTCGGCGGCCCCATGATCTGCCAGTTGCGGTCAAAGTTGCGGTACCAGTTCAACGCACCGGTGAAGCCGGTACGGGTGAACTCCCGCACGTAGTGCTCGAGGTCGTCGTCGGTCAGCCAGTCCGGCAGCCGGTCGGGTTCGGCGAGCCGGTCGATGAAACCCTGGGGTCCCGGTGCGAGCATCCGCACGGCAGTCGCCTCGTCCCGGCTGGCCCGCATCCCGCCCAGCATCCGGCGCATGGCGCGGTGCGGGTCGGCGGCCATCTCGGCATCGGCCACACCAGGCTGCTGGAAGTACAGAATGTAGAAGAAGTGATCGCCGAAAATCCGCCGGAAGGCCTCGGTCGGCGGAGTCAGCGGGCGGGGTACCGGCGGCACGCTCAAACCGGCCACCGCGGCGACCCGGTCCGGATGCAGCAGCGCCGCACTCCAGGACACCACCGCGCCCCAGTCGTGCCCGATGATCGCACCCCGCCGCGCACCGGCCCGATCCAGCAGGGCCACCAGATCTCCGGTCAGCGCGGTGATGTCGTAAGCCTCGACCGGGCCCGGCCGCGAGGACCCGCCGTATCCGCGCTGGTCGGGCGCGAGCACCCGGTACCCGGCCGCGGCCAGCACCGGCACCTGGTGCCGCCAGGAGAACGCCAGTTCGGGGAAGCCGTGAGCCAGGATCACCACCGGACCGTCCGTCGGCCCAGCCTCGAGCACCCGCAGCCGGACCCCGTTGACGTCGGCGAACGAGAATGTGTCCACGGTGCTCAGCCAAGCACAGCAGAACGGCTCCGGCGAACAGCCGGTTCGGGCCTTGAGAACCATTCGATGACGCGAAACCCCGCGGGCCCTGTGGGGTGACTCGGTAGCGGTAGCCTGAGAGATTGCAGGCAGCGCTTATGGAAGGACGGGGGCCCCACGCGGGCCGAATGCTTGATGAATCGCAAAAACGTTATCCGCACCCTGACGGTGATATCCGTCGTCCTTCTGCTGGGGTGGTTGCTCCTCTTTTTCAACGACGACACCCGCGGCTTCAAGCCGGTGGACACCTCGGTGGCGGTGGCCCAGATCAACGCTGACAACGTCTCGTCGGCCCAGATCGACGACCGCGAACAGCAGGTCCGGCTGGAACTGAAGAACGGTAACGGCGAGACGGGCGACGCCACCAAGGTCCTCGCGAAGTACCCCACCGGTTACGCCGTGCCGCTGTTCGACTCGCTGACCGCCAAAGGCATCAAGACCAACACCGCGGTCAACCAACCGAGTGTCCTGGGCTCACTGCTTATCTACATGCTGCCGCTGCTTCTCCTGGTGGCGCTGTTCGTCCTGTTCTCCCGGATGCAGACCGGCGGCCGGATGGGCTTCGGCTTCGGCAAGTCGAAGGCCAAGTTGCTGTCCAAGGACATGCCGCAGACCACCTTTGCCGACGTCGCCGGCGCCGACGAGGCGGTCGAGGAGCTTTACGAGATCAAGGACTTCCTGCAGAACCCCGGGCGCTATCAGGCCCTCGGCGCGAAAATCCCCAAAGGTGTGCTGCTCTACGGCCCGCCCGGAACCGGCAAGACGCTGCTGGCCCGCGCCGTCGCAGGGGAGGCCGGGGTACCCTTCTTCACCATCTCCGGCTCGGACTTCGTCGAGATGTTCGTCGGCGTCGGCGCCTCCCGGGTTCGCGACCTGTTCGAGCAGGCCAAGCAGAACTCGCCGTGCATCATCTTCGTCGATGAGATCGACGCCGTCGGTCGTCAGCGCGGCGCCGGCCTCGGCGGCGGCAACGACGAGCGCGAGCAGACGCTCAACTCGCTCCTC
>Ga0164292_10001830_pt1 | contig 17306 bp, 21 predicted proteins | sample GEODES117metaG_FD_111486 | JGI IMG/M metagenome (GOLD analysis project Ga0164292, IMG submission 111486) | Eutrophic lake water microbial communities from Lake Mendota, Wisconsin, USA - GEODES117 metaG | ecosystem: Environmental > Aquatic > Freshwater > Lake | place: USA: Lake Mendota...
GTTTGTGCCGGTGATGGGTCTGTGGACCAGCAGCATCGGCATCATCGGCCTGGCCCTCAACCTGCGTGCCTACGACTTCGTGTCGCAGGAGATCCGCGCCGCTGAGGACCCCGAGTTCGAGACTTTCTACACGAAGAACATTCTTCTGAACGAGGGTCTGCGTGCCTGGATGGCACCGGCTGACCAGCCGCACGAAAACTTCGTCTTCCCTGAAGAGGTTCTGCCACGCGGCAACGCCCTCTGATCAGAAGATCAGGTCCCGAAACGTCCCACTCCAGACGTCCCGCCCGATTCAGCTCATTGCAGGCACCCCTTCGGGGGTGCTTTTTTGTGTCCGTTGTTCAGGGCTGGATGGCACTCGCCGCAATCCGCCCCCAGAAGGAGCGTTCGGCCGCCTCCTGGCGGGCATTGGCTTCCCTCAGAAACGGCGCCACAGCCGCCAGGTTCAGCAGCCAGTGGTTGAACCAGGCCATCGGCCAGAACAGGGGGCGCTCAAAATCAACGAACAGCACCACCCGGTAACCCGTGGTGTCGTTCCAGACCTGATGGTTGTAGGTGTCGTCAAACACGAGACACTTGCCTTCCTTCCAGGTGTGCACTTCATCGGCGATGCGGATCCGGCAGCGTTCCGCGGGCTCCGGCACGATCAGCCCCAGATGCAGCCGCAGCACCCCAGCCCATGCACCCCGATGGGGAGGGATGTGCTTGCCCGGAGAGAGGATGGAAAAGAACGCGGTGGTGCAACCGGGGATCTCCTGGAGCACACGCATGGTTTCCGGGCAGCGCCGAGCATTTTCGGCGCAGTTCATCCCCACGCCTTTGAGAAAGAAGGTTTTCCAGTCGTCGTCTTTCTGAATTCCCCGCACCTCCCGCAGGATGTCCTGGAAATTGGGCATCTCGGATCGGTAGACCATCACGGCATCGAGTTCACGACGCACGCGTTGCCAATCGGCCTCAACCCCCTCAATCCAAGGAAATTGCTCGGCCGCGAAGACCGGGCGGTCGCCGTGAACGGCGAACCGGCAGACCAGCCACTCCAGCGCCGAGTGGAGGTTGCGGCGCAGCCTGGCCTTGTGGGTGCGCGCAGGGAAGGTCCAGTGGCGTCGGGGTCGCGTCACAACCGGTCTGGTGCCTGAAGCCCCGATTCTCCATGGCGGGTTGCCTGCACCGGGTAAGCCATGGCAACGCCTTCGCTTGGGTGGGCATCCCCTGTCTCCACGGAGGGTTTTGCTCTTGGAACCCCTAGGATTAACAAGTCTTGTCAGCAGTGGCGTGGCCCTCGCTTCGGCGGGTGGCCGCAGGCGCCGCCGGCTGGCGCTATCCCCCCAGGAGGAGGTGCCCGTGAGTCACAGTCAACGCATGCAGGGTCTGCAGATCGCGGAGAAAGCCGGCTGATAGCGGCGCCTGATCCCTGATCACTCGGTTCTGCGGCACACGCGGACCCGGCGAGAGCCCCCGAAGCCAGCCCTGGCTTCGGGGGCATCGTTTTTGGACGGCGTGTTCTCTGGCACATGCTCCCTGGAGGCCAGCTGGTATTGGGTCGACTATGTGCTCGGCGCATTGCGCCCTTTCCGTGTGAGGAACCCATGAAACTCTTCCAGCAACTGCTGGTGGCTCCTGCAGCCCTCGGCCTGCTGGCCCCCGTGGCCGCGACCGCTTCTGAGCTCAACCTGGACGGCGTCAACAAGTACGCCTCCGAGGAGCAAGTCACCAGCATCTCCCAGTTCTCCGACGTCAAGCCGACTGACTGGGCCTACCAGGCTCTCTCCAACCTGATCGAGCGCTACGGCTGCGTTGCCGGTTATCCCGACGGCACCTACAAGGGTGGCCGCGCCATGACCCGCTTCGAAGCTGCCGCTCTGCTGAACGCCTGCCTCGACCGCGTCACCGAAGTGACCGACGAGCTCAAGCGCCTGATGGCCGAGTTCGAGAAGGAACTCGCCGTGCTCAAGGGCCGGGTGGATGGCCTCGAGGCCAAGGTCGGCGAACTGGAAGCTAACCAGTTCTCCACCACCACCAAGCTGAAGGGTATTGCCACCTTCGTGATCGGCGGTGCTTCCAACCCCATCCCCGGTGTGGTTCAGGATCCCGTCACCGGTGACATCGTTGTTGAGGGTGGTGGTGAGCAAGTCACCTTCAACTACGACGTTCGCCTGATCTTCGACACCAGCTTCACCGGCAAGGACCTGCTGCGCACCACCCTGCGCTCCGGTAACTTCGGCAGCTCCGCCTTCGGCGCTGGCCCCACTGCCCTTGAAGTGGCCTTCGACGAAGGCGTGGATGCCGATGTGGTGTCCATCAACCGCCTGTTCTACCAGTTCCCGATCGGCAGCAGCATCACCGCCACCGTGGGTGCCAAGGTCCGTCAGGACGACATGCTGGGCATGTGGCCGAGTGTCTATCCCTCGGATAGCGTGCTCGACATGTTCACCTACGCCGGTGCTCCCGGTGCTTACAACCTGAACCTGGGTGGTGGCTTCGGTCTCACCTGGAAGGACCAGGGTGTGAACGTGAGCGTGAACTACGTCTCCAACGAGGCTGTGGTTGGCGACAGCCAGCTGGGTCTTGGCAAGGGTGACACCGTGACCGCTCAGGTCGGCTACACCGCCAGCAACTGGGGTGCCGCCTTCGTCTACACCTACACCAACTCCGACGGCCAGGCCATCCTTGCCCCCGGCAGCACCGCGCTGGTCAACTTCGGCTCCCTGTTGCCCTACGAGAGCAACAACATCGGCTTCAGTGGCTACTGGCAGCCCTCTGAAGCTGGCTGGGTTCCCTCCATCAGTGCTGGCTTCGGCTACGGCCGCGCCAACACCAACATCATCGGCGATGTGGACCTCTGGTCCTGGATGGTCGGCCTGCAGTGGTCCGACATGTTCGTGAAGGGCAACGACTTCGGTATCGGTCTCGGCATGCCCCAGTGGGCTGACGAATCCGGCGCTGAAGGCAACTTCGCCATGGAGTTCTGGTACAAGTTCCAGGTCACCGACAACATCAGCGTGACCCCGGCCTTCTTCTTCATCGATGGCCGCGGCGCTGGTATCTCCAACGGCAGCAGCGACACCTCCGTCGGCGGTCTGCTGAAGACCACCTTCAAGTTCTGATCTTCAGAACAACCAGGGCTGGTTTCCTCACACATTCCCAGCCCTTCTTTTCACTTCTCACATTTTCTCCTCGATCAACCCCGGCTATGTCCGGGGTTTTTTTATGGCGAATCGGGGCTGGAGCCTTCGTAGGCTGAGCCTGAATGGGCTGAGGGAGTAGCTGATCTGGCGGAGCGCAATCCTTACGCCGTGCTGGGTGTGTCGCCGGCGGCTACGGCGGCTGAAATCAAGGCCGCCTATCGCAGTTTGGTGAAACGGCACCACCCCGATGCCGGTGGTGACGAGGTGGAGATTCTGGCCCTCAATGCCGCCTGGGAACTGCTGGGCGATGCCGACCGCCGCCGCCAGTACGACCGGCGCCATGCCACCAGGCCACCATCACGGGGTGACGCTGCTGCCCCGGCAGGGGGTTCTGCCGGTGGCCCCGTTCCCAAGAGGGCTGCTCAGCCTTCAGCCGCGGCCAGCGAGCAGGAGATGCTGGATTGGCTGCAGCAGATCTACGCGCCGATCGATCGGCAACTGGCCCAGGTGATCAATCCCTTCCCGGCCCAGCTCAAGGCCCTTTCCGCTGATCCCTACGACGACACCTTGATGGAGGTGTTCTGCAACTTTCTGGAGGTCAGCCAGGCCCGTTTGCTGAAGGTGGAAGCGATCTACCGATCACGCTCCTGTCCGGCAGGGGTGGAGCGTTTCAGCCTCGATCTTTATCACTGCCTCAGCCTGGTGAAGGATGCCCTCGCCGACCTGGAGCGCTACACGATGGGCTACGTGGATACATACCTGCGCGACGGCCGTGAGCTGCTGCGCAAGGCGAAGGCCTGGCGCAGTCAGCTGCAGGCCGATTGTCGCCAGCTGCGTCGCTGAGGATGCTGGCCGTGGTGCAGGCCGTGGCTAGCTGGGGAAGGCCTCCAGTTGATCCAGGCGCAGCCACACGTCGGGCACGGGTCTCCGCCAGCGCAGCTGGGCGTGATCACCGTTCACGGCCAGGATTTCGCCTGGTCCTTCAAAGATGTAGGCCGGCGCTTCGCTGTCGCTGGCCTTGGCCTCCAGGCTGTCGTCGTAGGCCTGGCGGTTGACCCGCACCAGGCTTCCTTTCTTGAGTGCGGTTTGTGCTGGTGCTGGTTTGGTGGGGGCTGCGGATGAGGCTGTGGATGGGGCAGCGGATAAGGCTTCAGTGGCGGCGGGATCGGCGGCCATCGGAGCGCGGCGGATAGCCTGCAGGCTAAGTGCTGCCACACCACCACGTGCGCTTGCTGTTGCTGGGCTGCTCGGGCTTTGTGGGCCGCGAGCTGGTGCCCTTCCTGCTCGAGCTTGGCCATGAGCTCACGCTCGTGAGTCGCAGGGCCCATCCCTTTCCCCAGCTCAGCGGCGAGCGACTCAACTGCCTGCAGTTCGATCCCGCCGACCCCGCCAGCTGGCAGCACGACCAGCTGGATGCGGCCCTGCGCAGCGCTGATGGGGTGGTCAACCTGGCCGGTGAACCGATCGCGGAGCAACGCTGGACTCCTGTCCATCGCCAGCTGCTGCTCGACAGTCGGGTGCGCACCACCGAGCTGCTGGTGGCGGCCATGGCGGCGCTTGATCAGCCCCCGCAGGTGTTGGTGAACGGCTCGGCCGTTGGTTTTTACGGCACCAGCCGGGATGGGTGTTTCACCGAGGCCAGTGGCCCCGGTGCCGATTTCCTGGCGGAGATCTGCCGGCGCTGGGAGGCTGCCGCCGCCCAGGTGCCCTCAGCCTGCCGGCTGGTGGTGGTGCGGATCGGCATCGTGCTCGGCCCCGATGGCGGCGCCCTGGGCAAGATGCTGCCCGTGTTCCGCATGGGCTTTGGCGGGCCGGTGGGCTCCGGCCGCCAGTGGATGAGCTGGATCCACCGCCACGACCTCTGCCGTCTGATTGCCACCGCCCTGGAGGATCCCGCCTATCGCGGCACGTACAACGCCGTGGCCCCCAACCCCACCAGCATGGGCGCGTTCGCCTCGGCCCTGGGCAAGACGCTGGGACGTCCCAGCCTGTTGCCGGTGCCGGCGCCGATCCTGCAGCTGCTGCTGGGTGATGGTGCCCAGGTGGTGCTGGAGGGCCAGCAAGTGGTGCCTGAGCGCCTGCAGCAGCAGGGCTTCAGCTTCCAGTATCCCGAGCTCAGCGCAGCCCTCGCCGCTGCCACCAGCCCACGACCCCGCTGAGCAGCGCCGCTGCCATCAACAGCCCGATCGCCGGGGTGAACAGCGGTTCCCATAGCTGCTGAAACAGCTCGAGGGGCGCCTCGATCTTCTGGCTGTGCAGGGCCAACGCCACGCCAAACCACACGGCCCCGGCGATCACCACAAACACGTCCACCACCAGCAGGGTGTCGACGGCGTTCTTGGCGCGCGTCAGGGGGGAAGGGGATTCAGCCATCTGGTTCAGCCTCAGCCATCACTTCAGACAGTGCCTGCAGTCAGCAGGTCCATGATCGCCTCCGCCTGGCGTGCACTGGCACCGGCAGGGCCGAGTCGCTCGGTGGCAATCGCTTGCAGATGCCGTCGCAGTGCTGGCGAGCGTCGTGGATCGCGGAGCTCTTCGAGCTTTGTGGTGATCAGGGCGGCACTGGCCTCCAGCTGCTGATGGCTGCCGTAGCGGCCCGGTGCACATGCCACGCCCGGGCCCAGCAGGCGGCGCTGGGCCTCGGCAAAGCGCTCCGTGAACTGGGGACCGGCGCCCACGATCTGCACCACTGGCTTGGCCAGGGCCACCGCCTGCTCGGTGGCGGTGCCGGCGGCTGCCAGCACCAGATCGGCCTCCCCCAGCCAGCGGCCAAAGGCGTGCCAGCCCAGCTGCACGGTCCGCTCCCCGCAGCGCAACAGTGCCTCCCCATCCCACCGCCAGCCCGCCGGCAGCGGCAGGTCATGCAGCTGGGCACCGCTCAACTCGGGTACCAGGGCGGCCTGCCAGAGGAGCTGGCGTTCGCTCTCCGCGGAGGCCGGCATCCTGGCCAGCACCGCCAGCATCAGCTGCAGGTTGCGGCCAGCCTCCGGCAGCCGGCTCCCCGGGAGCAACAGGACCCGCTGCATGCCTCGCTCGCCGCCTGCGGATCCAGCCTGGAGGCCATCCACGAAGGGATTGCCCAGAAACCGGACCTGCCGCCCCAGCTGCCGGCTCAGATCGGTGGCGGTGAGCGCGTCGCGGCTCCAGATCGCCCGGATCCTGCCCCGGCGGAGCAGCCAGCCGCAGGGCCAGGGCAGCTGCAGCCGGCCTTCGTAGTGACTCGAATAGGCCACCAGGTAGATGGCCCCGGGCCGTCGACTCAGCCAGACGGCCAGCGCCGCCAGCAGGTCGCCGACACCCACCACCAGCTGGTAGTGCCGTCGCCGCCGCCACAGCAGCACCAGTCGCTGCAGAACGTAGAAGGGTTGGCCCTCCAGGAGATCCGTGAGCTGACCCCAGAGACTGGTGTAGCCCAGGCCGCCGGTGCTCCCCTGGCTGGTGCGGCCCAGTACCGGGATGCCGGCGCGTCGATAGGCGTGGCCGTGTCCCACCAGCGGCAGGGCCTCCACGTTCAGCCCGCGGCCGCGCAACGCGCAGGCCAGGCGCGCACCGCTGAGGTCTTCGCCGTGGCCGTTGCTGACCAGCAGGACCTGGTTCAACCTCTCTGCGTTCCCACGGGTTGTGCTGCCACCGGCTGTGCCTCAGCCCGCCAGCCAGGCTTGCACCTTGTGCATGGCTGCCCAGCCCGGCTTGCGGTTGAGGCCATCGGCGATCGAATCTTGGAGCTCCTGGCCCAACTCGGGCGCCATCACCATCACTCGCTGCACGATCTCGATGTGCTCACGCACGCCTTTGGTGCCTGTCTCGAGCATGGCGAGGCTGAGATTCACCCGGGCCTGCGGATCCTGGGGATTGAGCTTCACCGCCGTGCGGGCTGTGCGGAGGGCATCGAGCGGTTGGTCGTTGAGCAGCTGCAGCCACGCCAGGCAGGTCCAGCCCGCCGATTGGCCGGGAGCCTGGCGGGTGATGGCCTGGAAGTCGTCGATCAGCTGATCGAGGGGTGCTCCTTCGCTGTAGCGGGCCAGGGCCCTCTCAAACAGTGAAGAGTCGTCGAGCGATGATGGTTCGTCGGTTTGGGTGTTGGATTCGGGATTGGAGCCGGTGTTGGTGGCAGTCATCTGCACGGCGGGCCTGTCGTGCTCTCAGATTGCCACCCGGGCCCTTGCGGCCCCGTGCTCACACCGCAAACGAGCTGCCGCAGCCGCAGGTCTGGGTGGCGTTGGGATTGGTGAAGTTGAAGCCGCCGCCGATCAGGGCGGTGGAGAAATCAAGCTGCATCCCGTAGATGTAAAGCAGGCTCTTGGGATCGCACACCACCTCGAAGCTGGGGGCTCCGGTGGGCTCGTAGGTGTAGCGCTCGTCGTCGGCCAGGACCTCGGCCGCATTGATGAAGTCCATCGTGTAGCTCATGCCGCTGCAGCCACCTGAGCGCACCCCCACCCGCAGCACCTTGCCAGTGCCCTGCTGCTGCATGAGCGCCGCCAGCTGCTTCATGGCCGGCTCGGTGATCTGAATGCCCTTGCCGTCTCTGGCGGTGAACGTGGCCTGGGTGGTTGGGGCTGTTGGCTGCGGGGCCGTCTCCAGGGATGCGGTTTCGGTGCTCATCGCGGGCTGACGCCTTTCACCCCACTGTATGGAGGCTCACTGGGGGCTGCCTGGTCGCGGCAGGCACCCTGTGATCGCCGATCTGTTCCCTGCCGGTGCCTCCTCCTCCATAGAGTCGCCCCACGTTCGAGTTGCAGGCGGTGCGCGTCGCCATCGTGGGTGCGGGATTGGCCGGTTTGGCTGCCGCCGTGGATCTGGTCGACGCGGGCCACCAGGTGGATCTCTACGAGGCCCGCCCGTTCATGGGCGGCAAGGTGGGCAGCTGGGTGGATGAGGGAGGCAACCACATCGAGATGGGGTTGCATGTGTTCTTCTTCAACTACGCCAACCTGTTCGCCCTGCTGCGCAAGGTGGGGGCGTTTGAAAACCTTCTGCCCAAGGACCACACCCACCTGTTCGTGAACACAGGCGGTGATCTGCGCGAGCTGGATTTCCGTTTTGCCCTTGGTGCTCCGTTCAACGGCCTCAAGGCGTTCTTCACCACCCCCCAGCTCGACTGGCTCGACAAGCTGCGCAATGCCCTGGCCCTGGGCACCAGCCCGATCGTGCGCGGGCTGGTGGACTACGAGGGCGCGATGAAGACCATCCGCGCCCTGGACCGGATCAGCTTTCAGGAGTGGTTTGTGGGCCATGGCGGCAGCGAGCAGAGCATCAAACGGATGTGGAATCCGATCGCCTACGCCCTCGGCTTCATCGACTGCGAGGCGATCTCGGCCCGCTGCATGCTCACCATCTTCATGATGTTCGCGGCGAAAACCGAGGCCTCCAAGCTCAACCTGCTGAAGGGCTCGCCGCACCGCTGGCTCACCGGCCCGATCCTCGACTACATCACCCAGCGCGGCGGCAAGCTGCACCTGCGCCACCGCGTCACAGAGGTGCTGTTCGAGGAGGGGGCTGCCGGCGCCGCCACCACTCCCGATGGCCAGCCCGATACGCAGGTGAGCGGCCTGAAACTCGGCACCCCCGAGGGCGAGATCACCGTTGAGGCCGATGCCTACCTGGCTGCCTGTGATGTGCCGGGCATCCAGCGCATGATTCCGGAAGCCTGGCGCCGCTGGCCCCTGTTCGACAACATCTACAAGCTCGAGGCCGTGCCGGTAGCCACGGTGCAGCTGCGCTACGACGGCTGGGTCACCGAGCTGGGGGAAACGCCGGCTGCCGCCGCCGCCCGCGCCGACGTGCATCAGCCCACTGGCCTCGACAACCTGCTGTACACGGCCGATGCCGACTTCAGCTGCTTCGCCGACCTGGCCCTGGCCAGCCCCGTCGACTACCGCAAGGAGGGTCTGGGCTCGCTGCTGCAGTGCGTGCTCACCCCAGGGGATCCCTGGATTCCAAAGAAAACCGAGGAGATCGTGGCCCACACCGATGCCCAGGTGCGGGCGCTGTTCCCTTCGGCTGCGGGCCTCAAGCTGGTGTGGAGCAACGTGGTGAAGCTGGCCCAGTCGCTGTACCGCGAGGCCCCTGGCATGGAGCCCTACCGGCCCGATCAGCGCACGCCGGTGTCCAACTTTTTCCTGGCCGGCAGCTACACCAAGCAGGACTACATCGATTCGATGGAGGGCGCCACCATGAGTGGCCGTCTGGCCGCCGCTGTCATCCTGGGCAGGCAGGCCCAGCTGGCCACCAACGCCGCCACCGGTTCCTGAGCGAAGCCACTGAGGAGAGTTCCCATGGGCCGTTGGCTCGAGCACAGCGTCACCACTGAGATTCAGGCTCCCGTGGAGCAGGTGTGGGCGGTTTGGAGTGATCTGGAGGCCATGCCCAGATGGATGCGTTGGATCGAATCGGTGGTCACCGAACCCGGCAATCCCGATCTCACCGACTGGACCCTTGCTGCCCAGGGCTTCCGCTTCCACTGGAGGGCGCGCATCACGCTACGGGTTGAGGCCCAGCAACTGCACTGGGAATCGGTGGGGGGGCTGCCCACCAAGGGGGCGGTGCGCTTCTATCCCCAGCCCGGTGGCAGCACCGCCGTGAAGCTGAGCGTGAGCTATGAGCTGCCTGGGGTGTTGGCACCCCTGATGGAACCAACCATTCTGGGGGGCATGGTCACCAAGGAACTGCAGGCCAATCTGGACCGTTTCCGTGACCTGGTCGAACAGCGCGACGTCTAGACGGTGCCTGGGGCTGAACCGAGGTCTGCCGCTGCCGCAGCCCTGGCCGCAGTGGGGCGCTCCGGCTCTCCTGGCTGGGCCCCTGCTGGCTCTGCCCCTTCTGGCTGGCTGCATGGCCGCGCCGCCGGAGGTCTCGCCCCAGCTGCTGCCACCGCCTGGGCGCACGCCGCAGGCCGGCGTCAGCCCAGCTCCATCCGTTCAGGTGCCGTCCAGCGCCGGGCTCACACCCTTGCCCGCTGCCAGGGCTGTTGTGGCGTCGGTGCCGGTAGGCAGAACTGATCCCTTCCTGCCTGCCCGTGTTGCCCCTGCCAGTGGAGCAGGAACTGGTGCCGTGGCTAACCAGCCGCCGCCCGCCCTGCCCGAGGGCTTTCGCTTTCAGGGGGTGCTGCGCTCTGCCGGCGCCGCCCAGGCCCTGGTGCAGTTTGGGGCCGATAGCGGTGCCCTGCGGGTGGGGGATCGAGGTGGCCGCAACACCAACCTGCTCCCGCCAGGCTGGAGCGTGGCTGCCATCGATGTGGAGCGAGGCCGCCTGTTGCTCAGGCAGGGCCAGCACACGATCAAGGTTGAGCTCTGAGCGCATCGGCGCAGGCGGCCACCAGCCCCTGCAGGTCATAGGGATCGGCCTCCGCATCCACCCGGCCCAGCAGCTCCTGGCAACGGGCGCTGGTCTGGGGGCCGATCGACACGATCTGCACCCTCGCCAGTCGCTGACGCCACGCCGCGCCGAAGGCCGCCTCCAGTAGGGCGGCGGTGTGGCGCACGGTTTTACCGCTGCTGAAGGTGATGGCATCGAGCTCGCCGTGCTCGAGGGCCGCCACCGCGGCGCTGGGCAGGCCATCGGGGCAGCGAGTCTCGTAAGCCGCCACCTCCACCACGCGCGCTCCGGCGGCGGCAAAGGCCTCGGCCAGCAGCGTGCGCCCGCCGCTCTGCACCCGCGGCAGCAGCAGTCGCAGTCCCCAGCCCGACACGGGAAAGTGCTCGATCAGGCTGTCGGCCACAAAGGCCGGTGGCACGAAATCGGCAGGGGCGCCGAGCTCCTCCAGCAGGGCGGCTGTCTTGCGGCCCACGGCCGCGATCTTGAGGCTGCGGGGCCGGGCCGCCAGGCTGCTGCCGCGCCGCTGCAGCCGCTGCTGCACGGCCTCCACCCCGTTGGCGCTGGAGAACACCAGCCAGTGGAAGCTCTCCAGTTCGGCCAGGGCATCGTCGAGCGGGCCCCATTCATCCGGGGGGGTGACCACCAGGGCCGGAAGGTCCACCACGCTGGCGCCGCTGGCCGCGAACAGCCGCTGGGCTTCCCCCAGCTGGCTCTCGGCGCGGGTCACACCGATGCGGCGACCCTGCAGCGGGCCATTGGGTGCGGGGCTGGGCGCGGCGGTGGGCAGACCGGATAAGGGCGACACAGGTGCAGAGGGCAGGGCGGGGCTCAGGGGTCCAGTTTCACCAGGCCACTGGCCCGTTGGCGCAGAGCCTCGGCCTCGCCGCTGCGTCCCTGCTGCGCCAGCAGGCTGATGGCCAGGCGAAAGCTGCTGCGGGCGCCGGCGATGTCGCCGATCAGCAGCAGCGCCACCGCCAGGTTCTGGTGGGCTTCGGGGTGGTCAGGGTCCAGGGCCAGCGCCTGGCGGTAGGCGCTGATCGCCTTGGCCAGTTGCCCCTGCTGGCGGGCGATCAGGCCCCGGTTGAACCAGCCCAGGGCCAGCTCCGGGGCTGCTGCCGTCACCGCCTGCGTCAGTGCAGCGGCCTCAGCCAGCTCGCCCTGGCCCAGCAGCAGGGCCGCCAGGTTGAGTCGGGCCGCTGCGGTGAGTCGTGCATCGAGGGGCAGGGCGATCGCCTGGCGGTAGAGCGCCCTGGCCCGGGCTGGCTCGGGATCGGCCAGCGCCATGGCCAGGTGCAGCAGCAGCTCGTAGTGCTCCGGTGTGCCAGGCGTCACCCGGGCCAGCCCCTGCTCCAGCAGGCTGATGGCGCGCTCCCTGTGGCCCTCGCTCAGCTCCAGGCCGCCGAGCTTGGCGCAGGCATAGGGATCACCCGGCCGGCGTTCCAGCTCCGCCTCCATCGCCTCGCGCAGCCGCTGGGCCTTGTCTGAGCTCGCGAGCAGCTCGGGGCGGTAGCCGTCGTGCAGCAGCGCCACCACCGGGCAATCGGCTAGGCGCCAGTGGGGTTCCTGCTCCAGCAGGGCGGTCACGCTGTCGTCGACCATGGAGTGATAGGGCCGGCTCCAGTAGATCGCCGGATGCCGCCGGAACAGCCGACTCACGTTGGAGTAGGGCGACTGGCGGGCCCCCAGTTCGCGCCGCAGCAGGTTCACCAGCAGCAGATCGGGCTCGGCCATCAGGGTCCGCAGGGGTTCGCGGGCCTCCGGCGTGAGCTGCTCGTCGGCATCGAGCACCAGCACCCAGTCGCCCTGCACCAGGCTGAGTGCGTGGTTGCGGGCCGGGGCGAAGTCGCCCGGCCACTCCAGCTGGTGCACCACAGCGCCGCAGCGCTCGGCGATCGCCACCGTGGCGTCGCTGGAGCCGGTGTCGACCAGCACCATCTCATCCACGAAGCCCGCCACCGAAGCCAGGCAGGCCTCGATGCGCTCGGCTTCGTTGCGCACCACCATCGAGAGGCTGAGCATGGGATCCGGTCAGTCGGTGAAGCCGCTGCCGATGCTGGCCGAGCCCAGTCCCAGCTTCTCCAGCAGAGCCTGCTGGGCCGCCGGCATCTGGCCGGGGCTGTAAGCCGCTGGCAGATCGGCCGGCAGGAGGGGGCGCAGCTCGTCCCACAGGTAGGGACTTCCATAAACCGCCAGTCCCGCCAGCCGGCCGGCCTGCAGCAACTGCCGCACCGCCGCTGGCCAGGGCTCAGCACTGCCGGCGCTGCCGCGGAAAGGATTGCCCCGAATAAACAGCTGCAGCAGCACCGGGCCATCGCCCAGCCGATCGAGGGCCAGGGGCGCCTCGCGATCGGGGTTCCAGGGCGAGAGCACCTGGGGGCTCAGCAGGCAGGGCTGCCAGCCCCGCGCCTGCGGCAGGGCCAGGGCGGGGGCGTCGGCGGGCAGGAAGGGAGCCGCCAGGGGGTTGTCGAGCCGGATCAGGTTGAGGCCTCCCGGAGCCGGGGGCGGCGAGGTGGGCAGGCTGCCGCCGCGGTGTTCGAGGCTGGCGGTCAGCAGCTCCCGAATCAGCGCCGTGTCGGGCTCGGCGGCGGCGAGTGGATCGTGGGCAGGCTCGATGTCTGGTGCGTTGGCCCCGGTGGGCAGCCCGGCCAGCGCCTCCCGGCGGCGCATGGCCGAGCGCTCCAGCTGGGCCTGGCTCAACCGCCCCGAAGTCACCGCCGCGGCGATCGCCTCGATGGCTTCGCTGGCATCGGCAGGCATCAGCACCAGGTCGGCGCCGGCCTCCAGGGCCAGCACTGCCGCTTCACCGGCTCCGTAGCGACCTGCAATCGCCTCCATCACCAGGGCGTCGGTGACGATCAGCCCGCCGAAGCCCAGCTCCTGCCGCAGCAGGCCGTTCAGCACGGCGGCAGAGAGGGTGGCGGGGCGCTCGGGATCGAGGGCCGGGAGCAGCAGGTGGGCTGTCATCACGCTGCTCACCCCCGCGGCGATGGCGGCGGCAAAGGGCGGCAGCTCCACTGCTGCCAGTCGCTCGCGGCTGTGGGGCAGCAGCGGCAGCTCCAGATGGGAGTCGGTGCTGGTGTCGCCGTGGCCGGGGAAGTGCTTGGCGCACGTGAGCACCCCGGCGCTGCGGGCACCGGCGATGAATGCGGCCGCCAGGGCACCGGCGGGGCCGGGCTCCTCGGCGAAGGCGCGCACGTTGATCACCGGATTGGCCGGGTTGTTGTTCACATCGCACACCGGCGCCAGCAGCCAGTTGAGCCCCAGCCGGCGGGCATCGCGGCCGCAGCAGCGCCCGTAGCGCTCGGCCAGCTCCAGGGCGCTCTCCGGATCGCTGCGGTGCAGGCGGCCCAGGGCCAGGGGTGGGACCAGCCAGCTGGCGCCTTCAAAGCGCTGCCCCACCCCCTCCTCCACGTCGGCGCAGAGCAGCAGTGGCCTCGGGGCTCCATCCGCTTCCCGGGCCCACTGCTGCAGCTGCCGGCAGCGCAGGGCCACCTCGGCGACGCTGCCCCCCAGCAGGATCACCCCACCCGCGCCCTGCTCGAGCAGCTGGCGCAGCTCCGCGTTGGCGAGCTCCCAGCGGGGGTAGCGGCGCTGGTGGTCGGCCAGGAAGCCGCTGGCGCGCACCACCAGCAAGCTGGCGATCATGCGCAGCAGCTTGGGGTCGTGGCTGTCGTTCATTCCGTGGGGGAGTCGGCCGGTTCGCCGTCCTCGCGCGTTTCACGCTGCTCGCGCTCCCGCTCCAGACGGTTGAGCAGGCCGAGCACCGCCGTCCCCTGCTCCAGGCCCCGGTCCAGCACGAACACCACCTCCGGGGTGCGCCGCATCTTCAGGCGGCGGCTCAGCTCCCCCTTCACGTAGGGAGTGGCGGATTTCAGCCCGGCCAGGGCCTGCTGCCGGGTGGCCTCATCGCCATACACGCTCACATGGATGCGGCAGTGCTGCAGATCGCCGGCCACGTCCACATTGGTCACACTCACCAGGCCCTGGGCAACACGGTCGTCCTTGATGCCGCTCACCAGCAGTTCGCACACCTCGCGGCGGATCAGCGAGGCCACCCGTTCCACCCGTCGACCCTGGGCCATGCCTCTGCCGCTCCCTAGACCACCGGCGTTGTGCTCACCATCGCACGCAGCACCAGCCCCAGGCTGAGGACCCCACTCACGCCGGCCCCGATCAGGGCCACGGCCGTCACCGGGTTGCTGGCCCGCGCCGCCACCGGTTCGAACACCGAATTGGCCACCCCCAGACCGAAGGCGATCAGGTAGCGCGGATAGCGGGTGACATTGAGGAAGAAGTCTTTCATCGCTCGACTGGATATCGCCTGCTCGAGAACGTCGCGGGTCTGTGCTGGCTACTCTGCCGCCTGAACGCCTGAGTTGGCATGCAACTGCACCAGTTCCGCCACTCGGCCTTCTGCGAGAAGGTGCGCCTGGTGCTGGCTGCCAAGGGCCTCAGCTACGAGGTGGTGGAGGTGGTGCCGGGCCTGGGCCAGCTGGAGTTGTTCCGGCTCTCCGGCCAGCGCCAGGTGCCGGTGCTGGTGGATGGCGGCGAGGTGGTGGCTGATTCCACCGCCATTGCCCTGCACCTGGAGCGCCACCACCCAGAGCCGGCCCTGCTGCCCCGCGATCCCCAGCAGCGGGCGCGGGTGCTGCTGCTCGAAGACTGGGCCGATACGGCCCTGGCCTGTCGCTGTCGCCAGGCCCTGCTGCAGGCCGCGAGTGCCGATCCGGTGCTGCGGGTGGCTCTGCTGCCCGAGGCCACACCGGCACCGCTGCGTGAGCTGGTGGGGGGGCTGCCCAGTGGGCTCATCGGTGGCCTGGGCGAGGCGCTGGAGGGCGTGCTGGGCACGCGCGATCAAGACCAGCTCCAGGCCCAGCTGGAGCAGCTGGCGGTGCTGGCGACAGCCGGCCCCTACCTGGTGGGCGATGCACTCAGCCTGGCCGACCTGGCAGTGGCTGCCCAGCTGTCGCTGTTGAAGTTCCCGGCCAGCAGCGGGGCGCCCCTGGCGGGCCGCGGCGTGGCGGGCATCGCCGACAACCCGCTGCTGGAGCCCCTGTTCAGCTGGCGCGACCAGTTGGTTGCGCGGCTCCAGTAGGTCGGGTTGGCTGTGGCACCAGGTTCAGGCTGAAGTGGTCGCTGCTGCGGGCAGCCCGGCTCAGTCCTGACCCTGCCCCGGGCGCCGCGAAACTGGCCTGCCACTGCTCGGCCTGGATTGAGCCGTCATCCTGGCGCTCGTAGCGGCTCAGGACTTCCACCTGGCTGAGGCGTGGGGCGCCGGGGCGGTGCAACACCTGGAGAGCCAGCTCATCGGCCAGGAAGCTGCCGGCTCCCGGGCGTTCGCTGCGCCGGCCGATCACGGTGGATTCAAGCTGTTGTTCCCCGGCCAGCATGGCGATCTGGCGGTTGGGGTTGGCCGGATCGTTGGCCACCCGCAGCAGGTGCTCCCCCAGCAGGGCCTGGCCCACCGCCCGGGCGTTGAAGGCCCGATCACCCACCACCGCGCCATCCGCGCGGCGCTGAAAGCGCACGCTGTAGCTGGCGCCATCGCTGCTGCTCACCCGCCACTCCCCCAACAACCAGTCCGGATACACCAGATCGCCGGTGCCCGGACGCGCCAGCGGCGCCGGCAGGCTCCAGCTGGGCCACTGGGCCTGGCGCCGCTCCAGGGGGCTCGCTGCCGGAGCGGCCTCCGCTGGCAGGGCCATGGGCCAGAGCACCAGCAGCAGGGTCATGGCGCCGCTGGCCACCATGACTTGCAGGATGGTGCGAAGAAGCTGGCGGCCCATGTCTGATCCCCTGCTGCGCGAGCTCGATCATTACGTGGTGCTGGAGCCCGGCGCTGCAGAGCGCATCCTCACGGCCGCCGAAACTCTCGACTGGCTCACGGCCCAGCTCGCCGCCCTGCCCGACCCCCCCGCCGACCTGCGCGGGTTGGGCGACTCTCGGCAGCAGGCTGAGCGCCTGCTCGACACCGCCTGCGAGCTGGAACTGGTGCCGGGCCGGGCCGTGCAGTGGTTCGCGGTGCGGCTGGAGCCTCCGGGCGGGAGTGGCGACGGCGCTTGTTGAGTGACCTAGTTGAGTGACTGGGTCAAGCCGCCCTCGTCGCTCTGCAGCACCACCGACTGGGCGGGTGCCGTGGGCCGCTGCTTGATCAGGGCGGGCAGGCCCGCCAGCACCTGGGTGGCCACGGCCTCAGGGGCTTCCCCTGCCTGGTGGATCGTCAGATCGGCCTGGGCGTAGAGGGGGCGGCGCTCGGCCAGCAGGGTCTCCAGGCGGGCCGCTGGATCGGCGGCCTGCATCAGCGGCCGCGGTGTGGGGTCGGCGCTCAGGCGCTGCAGCAGCAGCTTGGCCGGCGCATCTAGCCACACCACCACGCCCTGGTGCATGTGGCCCCAGTTCTCCGGGCGGGTCACGACCCCGCCGCCGGTGGCCACCACCAGCGAATGCCAGCTGCTGATCTGCCCCAGCACCGCCGTTTCCAGGGCCCGGAAGCCGGTTTCACCGTCGCTGGCGAAGATATCGGGGATGGTGCGACCGGCCGCCTGCTCCAGCACCGTGTCGGCATCGATGAAGCGGTAGCCCAGGGCCTCGGCCAGCGGCCGGCCCACGGCGCTCTTGCCGGTGCCCATCATCCCCACCAGGTAGAGGTTGAGCCCCTCCAGGCGGCGGGCCAGAGGAGCATGGGAGGGGGCCGTCACGGCGGGCTCAGCAGGCAACAGAGCCCCATTCCTAGGATGAGAAGCCCCGGACTTCGGCGATGACGGCAAGCGCCGCTGCTCCCTGCAACACTGAATCAGGCGACATGGGCGGCAGCGCGGACATGGCCCCCAAAACGGCTGGTCCTCAAGGCACGGCTGGTCCTCA